>OLND01000117.1_pt1 | contig 95684 bp, 89 predicted proteins | sample 1672031 | NCBI WGS metagenome assembly OLND01 (sample SAMEA3136638, study PRJEB25190) | human gut metagenome | biome: human gut; feature: human-associated habitat; material: faeces | place: Austria | collected 2013 | reverse complement strand
TAGCATAAGCATCAACAACATATTCAATATCATTCGCATAATCTTCATTAGCTTGAACGAATAAACAGTGAACATACTCATGCCAAAACGTTTGAGTTCTTATAGAACTAGGAATATCTTTACTTCTATCTCTAAGGATAATATAGATTAAACCAAGAACGTGATCAGAAACTCCATATTGTATTCCTCGAGTAGATCGATAAGAAACCTCAGTCATATTATAGACTCTATAGATAACTGAACCAACCTTAAAACTCTTAGGATAATCAGTATTATATTCCCAATCAAAAGTAGAATCATCCCACCAATGAGTAAATAAGAAACTCAAATGAGCCATTGCAATATCATCAAGATGAGCTTTTTTGCCATTAGGAAACTCAGCATTTAAATTAAGCTCATAAGCAACAATAATAAAGAATGCTCTAACAAGTTCTCTAAGAGATGCAGTTGAATCTAAATCATCATTGATTTGTATGATACGTTTATCAAAATCAATTTCGGTTGTTTTGACATTAGCGTGTTTAGCTATATAATCAAAAGAACCAATCTTAAAACTGATAGATGTTACTTTCTCATTTAAATCAGTAGGAAGAAAAGGATTAAGAAAAACTGTTTTCATATTAGAATCAATAAAGTTAGAAACATAACATTAAGACCAATAGAAACACCACCGATTTTAGCCCACTTAGCAGAACGACGCATATACTTCTTAAGATCTTTAATCATATCTTTATTACTCTTTTCTAATTCAACAATAGATTGCTTATAAACGTTCGCTTGATTCGTAAGAGTATAAAGAGTATGTTTCAAACCATCAATAAGAGTATCTTGCTTAACAATAATGCTCTTTAAAGATTTACATAAAGCTGCATCATATTCACCTTGTTTAAGAAGAATTGCAATTTTACGATTATCTTCAAGAGTATATGTAATAACAGTATCTTTAAAGACTTTCAATTCTCTTCCGTATATATCGAGCGATGCTATCATCAGAAACAACATAAACATCAGAGAAGTTCTTAATATCTGTTTCATATTTAATTATAGTTTTATTTGTATTAGCTTTGAGACTATCTATAAGACGTTCTTGTTTTATAGCGTAATTCTCCAAAGCAGAAATAACCCTACCAAGAGAATCCAAAGTATGATAAGAAATATCGGTTGTCGGTATTCGTTCTTCTTCATTACATTGAATAATATTAGTAAGACATAGAGCCAAAAAAAGGAGTACTATTAACCCTCCCTTAAAATCTATCTTCATAACTCGAACTCTTTAATGTTAGTAAGAGTATAAGTAAAAGAATTACCATATAAATCTTTAGCCTTATTTATCAATGGCATAAATTTATCTTCATAATCTCTAATAGATTCAAAAACTTGACAACCAGCAGAATAAAGACCGATAGTACGAATAATTTTCCACTTAGAAGCACGATGTATATTAATACCAGCCATCTCGTAACTAATACGACCAGATAAATCAAGTTTATTATCTCGATTATTGTCACGATAAAGTGGAAGAGGTTTAACTTGAACAAGTGCAGGATAATCACCTTTATGCTTTCCAACTTTAAATGCACCTCTGAATTGACCTTCTTTTAGAATAGCACAACCTTTAGAATTTATAGGTTTAATCAAATTCAAATCAGAAGGATCAGTAGTTATTGAAAACCAATCATAAGTCCATTTACCATTCATTTTAGGATTGGCATCATTAGCTTTGTAGAATACAAGAAGAAGGTCATTAAATGTACCTGTATCAACAGTATTACATCTAATACCCCAAATGTTCAGATTGTAATTACCTTTATCAAAGATAGCAAAATCATGAACTTTAGCAATCTTACGAAGAACGTCAATATTAGTCTTAGCTATGACGTCATCATAAGTAATTAAAGCATTCGTTAATTCACTCATAGTTTACTTAATATTATAGTTAAACAAATTGGTATTAGCTTTACGTTCTTTATTTAATTGAGCAAGTCTATAATCACAAATGGCTTTAACCTCAGCTTTAAGGTATTTAATATCAACAAAAGTAACAACCTCTTCATGCGGCATATCATCAGGAATCAAAGGATTCTCAATAGTCCTAATATGACAAAGCATATTACCAAGGCATTTAAACCCCCATTGTTCAATCAGATAATCATACATACTTAATTGAAGAGAATAATGAATACCAGTAGAATCCTGTAAATGATTTATAGGAAACAACATAGTTTCATTAGTAACAATGTACTTATCTAAGTCAATAGTACCATCTGCTTTCTTAGCCCAATATCCACCTTCAAATCGAATAGGTGCTTTATTAGTTTTCCAATCAAGAATAAAGAACTCATCACCTTTAACGAATAGAATATCAACAAGACCTGAAATCAAATACTCTGGATGATAAACACCAATCTCAGCATAGATCTCAAATCCCATAGAAGTCATATCCTTAATAAACTCGTAAATTTGAGGATACCTATCAGCAATACCAACAACTCGAAAATAATCGAGATCAAGTCTGCCATAACTATGAGTTCTTATAATATCATCTACTGTATAAATACGACCATCAATAAAACCATTCGCATTTAAATAGTAGTTGTTACATCTTTTCACGCATTGTTCTAGGAAATTATGCTTTTCAGTTCCCTTAGCACAAGCCTTTTCAGTTTCAATCTTCCATTCAGCAAGAATCTGTTTAACAGTCTTACCTCTATATCGAATATATTTACTATAATTTCTATGAGTAGGAGGAACAGGACGACTACCAATATTAGCACAAGCTTCAGCAATAGCTTTCCAATCCTTTTGTTCTACAAACTTACCAATAATAGTAGTAGTAGATATATACTCTCTATCAAGAGCGTCAGTATATTTATGCTTTTCCTCGTCGAAGAAGATCGGCAAGTCTCTGGGTATAATCTGCGTCATAAGCTGCTTTATCAGTAAGTTTAAGGAATAGCTTCTTTCGTAATCGTTCATAGAACGCTTTGTGACGTTCTTTCATATATTCATGTGGTAAAGAAGTCATCTTATTAAAATCAAAACCACATTCAGCATAAATATCGTAAGTTTCAGGATGAATCCAATGTTTACCAAAGGAAGGTATTTCAATCTCTCTATCCACACGTTGCATTGCAGTAAGAATAGACATCCACTGACTATCTGCAATATCATTTAGAAAACGTTCAAAATCTTCTTTATTACGAATAAACGTAAGAAAGTCTCTACACCAAATCTGTTCGGGAGTATAACGTTCAATAAAATGACGACCTTTTTTGGTCTTATAATACATCTTAGTAGGTTCCTTTCTTTTACGATCTACAACTGCAACCATTCTCTCATAAAGTCTCGTGACTTGAAGAGGAAATAACCTAGCACCTTTAGCCATAACAGAATTGGATTAATAAATCACACCACCAATTTGATTAAGAGAAATAAGATTACATTCCCAAAATTCAACTTTACCATCTTCACCAACAATAAGCTTACTACGATCTTTAAGACCCGGACGATTTTCGACAACTCTAAAGTTATCATCACCACCAAGAACATCAATAAGCTTTTTGTCAAGATTTTTAATCTTATGACTTAGAGGTACACCTTTGCCACCATAAGACATATCAAGAACAACTTCACGACCGAGCATATCCGGCAGAACATTGTCAGGAATAGCAATACAATACGTAGCTTTAGGAACTTCTCTATCAACTTTCATAACATCAGTTACTTCAAGAGGAGACATCTTATATTGATTTGCAATAATAACTCGACCTTCGCCAACCTTAATATTACAAAGAGAATTCGGCGCAACACAAGCTGTTTTAAGATTATTCTTATCAGCTCTAATAGCTTCGATTTTAGTTTGAATTGAATCCATAGTTTAAATAATTTACTTTATAAGATAATCAATGTTAATAGGCACAATCTCATAACCTCTACAAAGACCTGCGTCAGTATAAAAGGTAATATTATACAACATTAACGTAGCACTAACTATAACAGTGTACATAGTAGTAGGTTTAAAAGGAGGACGGTCTTCAAAAGAACAAATGACAAAAACGGAAAACCTTTATCCAACACGTCCTCAATGTGAAACAAAGTATAAAATGAGAGTAACAGAATTACCATTAGTAAAAATAGGAGTACTAACAATAGCAGCGATGTCTTCAGTTACAGCAGTAGTCAGTACTCCCGACTTCATTATGAATAAAAAGCCACTCACAAAGATATGAATAAATTGGATATTACAAGGGATTACTTGAATATCTTTTTCTAAACCTTATATTTTTCTGTTTCAAAGGTAGTATTCAATAGAAATCTCAATATCACTAGCGTCTTCACCCGGATTTACAGCCACGCACGCAGTGCCTTGTTCTTCTGAATGCTTCGAATCAATATGCAAAGCATTCGCAGTACTACCACATTCATACCTTTGTCTATATACACGCACGCACGTGTGCGCTATGCAGAGCTTTGCGATATATATAAGGATATATATAAAGATTACCAAAGGTAATATCAATGACAGTATTACTACTTCAAATTCGTCCGTCCGTAATATGTATTTTAATTATATTCAAATAAACCTCTTATCACCCACCAATACTCACCTACTCATATCCCCTCTTATTACCCCCTATAGTCCCCCTCTTTTCTCCCCTTTTCTCTCCCTCTCTTTTCCTCCCTCTTCTCCCCTTTACAAAGCACCCCGAAGCTACTTAAAGTAGCTTTAAATATAATAGTATTACCTTTAGTAAGTATATGCCCTTCTAAGTTCCTTTAAGTATCTTTAGTAATACTTAGAGTAACATTAAGTAAACTTAGAGTATATATAAGAGTTCCACCCCGCTCAATGCAAAATGTAACAAAGCTACGAAAAGCATTTGTAATACTTAGAGTAACAATATTATCTTGAATAGCTTTGCAACTACCAACTCTCGGAGCTTTGTAACGATTAGCAGACCCCAGTAGGGAAGAAGGACTGGTCACGCGCGGAACGTCTGCATCATCGCCTGTATTATCAGAGTTAATATAAGCATCTTCAATGTATTTTGAATAAGCATGAGTAAGATTCATAAGTTTTGCAGTGGTAGAAGTATCTTTAGTAATATTAGAATAACCATGAGTGATAGCAAAATGTTGCTCCCTTCCACACCTATTTCCCTACTGGGGATTACAAAGCTCATCAAAGTTATTATAAATACCGGTAGTATTAATACTATTACTATTTAGAGTAACTCTGATATTACTTGTAATATTATCTGTAATAGAATCAACGTTACCACATTTCGGCTTACATTTTTGGCAAATTATACACTGAATTTTGATAATGCTTATGCTGATTGTTTTAATGTTACTTTAATTAATCTTAAAGTTAATGCAGATTGTATTGAGTATGCTTTTAGTATTACTCAAATTACTTTGAATATCAGCAAGGCTTCTTATTCAATTCACATTACAAACTCTAATACTCGGATTTGTACACAGAGTGATTCAAGTGCTTATTCTAATTCTTTTGATATTGCAATTGCTTAAGGAACTTTGGATATAAGCAGGGCAGCTAATTTAATTCATTTTGCAATTTCTATTACATAGGCTCGTCTTTACCAATCTTCTATTATTAATTCTAAAGCATTTTCTAACACTATTACTATTCAATTTTCTATTGGCTTTAATGACACTGTTGTTCGACTTTATACCGACTATGAGAGTTTGTGTGCGGGAACCTATTCTATTACAATTTATTGCGGATATTCTCTGGATTTTATTATTGGTTATTTTAAGGCTTTTAGTAATGCAATTTTTAATTTTGATTCTTATGGAATTTCTATTGATTTTAGTGACGATAATTCTAAGACTTCTGTTAGCTCTATTGCATGGTTTATTCTCATGATTCTTTTATTGCAAATTCTAAAACATTTTCTATTTACATTTCTATTAGTTGTTCTTGAACTTTTAGTGGCACTATTTGTAACTTTGAATCTTACGGTGCTTCTGTTGGTTTTGGTTTTGATAATTCTAAGGCTTTTGGTGGTGGTTGTTTTAATAGCTTTGAAGACGGTGTCATTAGTTATGATTTTAATATCATTGCCATAGGGGGTTTAATAATACTATTTCTTAGGTTTTAGTAACGTAATTTATAGCTTTAATTCTTATAGTATTTCTATTGATTTTAGTTTTAATAGTTTTGAAGTTTCTAATGATGATTGTTTTAGTATTTTTGAAAATGGTGTTGCTGAACTTTAGGTCGGGTGTGAAAGTCTGTGTATGGGGACCTCCTTATACGACAGCACCCCCTTGTAATGCTTGAGGGAATGCCCCCCGTCGATGATTCATGAGGAATGATTTTCCGAATTGGAACTGCAATTTTCCATAGAGATGTTGCAGTTACAATTTCTATTACCTCACGACTATCTCCGCTTGATAGCACGGATTTAATTAAAATAAATATTAATTTTGAACCTCACGATGCTAAGGTGAATCGTATCTATTTTATGAATACAATGATTAATGCTCCTGAAGTTAAGAAGATGAGTGCAATCGTATTGAATGCAATTGTTGTTCTTAAAGACACTGAAGATTATCAAGATCGTTATCTGATTGATTGCAATAATCTAGAAGGTAATACTATTGAACGCTTGTTCATTGGTAAGAAGATCTTTGATAAGATTGATGGTCTTGTTGGTAAGATTATCGATGTAGTCTATAAAGATTGCATAGCTGATGTTACTCAGTATATTGATGATGAGGACATCAATGAAGAAGTGAAGTTTCACACGACTACACACAAGCAAGTAGTTGATGTTGTTAAGACTAATGATATTAACTTGTTGATTGCTTGTGCTAAGCATGGTATTAAGGATATGTATAACGAACTTAAAGAATTAAACAAATGAGAGTATTAAAGACGTTAGTGAAGTGCATCATCATATTGGTGGTGCTCTTCTTATTATCAGCTGTTGAGAGTTTAGCTGATTGGTTTGCATCTAATATTAATGGTGAAGTATTCATTGGATTTCTATTGTGTGTTGTAATTGCAATTACTATTGCATCTATTATTGAACCTGATAAATTTGATTAAGCTATGAGTGATTACTATGAAGTTAATGGTGAAGATTCTATTGAGATTAATCCTTTTACTGAGGCATTATTAGATGAATTAGAATCTTAATGTGTTAAGAGTAGTGCTATTAGTGCTACTCTTATTTTTTTAAGACCCTACAAACTCCGTCTAATCAACACGACTAAACCCCTTATTGTAATTGGCGGTCGTGGTGATCGTCCTAGAAATTCTAATACTTAAAGTTATGGCAGACGAATTAAAGAATCCAGTGAGACGTTCAGTTATCGGTGAAATTATCTCTATTAAAGAGATTAACAAAGATGACTTTAAAGAAGGTAAATTTCGGCATGATTGTCGGATTGTTCGTGTTGATCCTCTGAATGGTGCTCCACTTGTTGATGTTTACATCACTAATGATCAGTATGATAAATACGGTCTTAATGCGATTGTATTCGCAGGTAATGTTGTGAACTTTAGCATTGATGAGAACATCGCAGGTGAAACCGGTTATATTGACCCTGATACCGAGGAATGGACGTATCATGAAAAGACATTCAACAGCTTTGCAGGTGCTGACAATGTTGGTAGCTTAGGTCTTATCGGTGTATTCGGTAAACTTGGTGTTGGTGCGGATATTGTTTCTGGCTTCATCAAGAACATCGAGACAGCTCGTAAGCAACGTGAAGCTGTTGTTAAACCTAAAGTGGTTGAAGCTGTTGCTACTGAACAAGCAGAAGAAGCTGCGTAAATTCCGTGAGGTGGTGCTGAGTATACTCTCAGTGCTGCCTCTTCTTTTTGTTACTTAATTAATCCGACTAATGATCATGAAATTACACGTTATTTATAAAGGTCAAACTATTGATATTTCTTATGATTTACTTTACATCAATACTGATGAAGTGAATATAAGATTCTCTAATTCAAATGCACAGAGTTGTAAATTTTTAACACAATATCTTGAAGCTAATCGTCTTGATTACGTTCTTAAAGATAGAGAAGACTATAAGGAAGTTGTTGCACTTCCGGATATATTTGCACTTACTCTAAGTACAAAAGGTACATATCGTTCTCCGGTTGTTAAAGATAATCTCTATGATGCTATTATTAAACGCAGTAATGACATCGAGTTAGCTCATAATGCTATTAGAGAATTTAAGCGTAATGTTAAGATAATTGATGCTAAGCTTGCTGATATGCAAGATGATTTAAGTAAATCTGAATATGCTCGAAGCATTGATAATATTACTAAAGAAATACTTGAATTTAAACGCTGTAAACAGCTTGAAGCCTTAGCATTAGCAGAAGAACATCTTGATGTTTCACGTGAAACAATGCCGACAGTTGAGACGTTGGAAGTGGCTTATGAGGTATCGACATTGTTCAAACTTGAAGACTTTGCGAAGCTTCTATATATTTACGGGTATTTAGAAAAGCAATCGAAATTGTCTAAGAAATATCAGAAGGTATATGAGGTATTAGACAAATTGGAGAAGTATATGTACCCGGAATATGTTAAAGAAGTTGAAGCGTTAGGACAGAATTTATTTGCTGAATTACAAGAGAAAGCTGCGAAGTGGGCGGAGAATGAACCGAATATTAGTGAGTGGATACGGGGGAAATGTAGACAATTTGGATTTGGGGTTGAGAGTGGGGATGAGAAGTAGAAATTGCAATAGAATCTGCATCTTCAAACCCGAGATGCGACTTCTAAGTATTGCAAATTAAAATCAAAGTGTTAAACACAAAACACCGAAAACTGTAAAAAGTTTTGAATTAGAATCTGAATTTGCAGAAATAGAATCTGTGAAACTATGCTAGTAATTGCAAATTAAAATCAAAGTGTCGCAAACCGTGAACCAAAAGCAATAAAAAGTTTTGAATTAGCATTAGAATGTATGCAATTAAAATCTGCAAAGTGTTAGCACTATTTGCAAATTAAATGCAGAATGCTAAATTCAGAGCAATGCAATATGCAAAGAATTTTGAATTAGAATCAGAAAAGATGCAATTAAAAGCCTAGAATTTATATGCAAAGCGTTAGCACTAGATTCAGAATTAATTCAAATACTCGCAAACCTCAACCTTGAATATCAGAGTTATTTGAATTAGAATCAGAATGAGTATTCGCAAAACTCTTAATATTTGCAATTGTATCAATATTATATTCAGTATAATTAATGCAGAATAAAGCAATTTGAATACAATTAAGAGTATGGAGTATAGAATATACAGTATTCAGTGAGCTATTAAACGCTTTAGAAATATTCGCAGAAATATCCGCAATAAATCCTAAGCATATTCAAAACAATTTGCATTAACATTCCGAATATCAAAATGCTTCGAATTGGTATCAATATGATTTGAAGTAAACTTAGATATTTTTAGATTAATTATTTGAGCTTTATAACTAATACTATATCCCATTGAATTTGTAGTATTAGTTTCATTTAAAACATTAAGCGTATGGTAGTATATATTAAAGACCGAATAACAGATGAAGTCATAGCAGTAACTTATGATGTATTCGTAGTATATGGAAACGAATTAATATTCACTAAACAGAAAGCAGCAAAAGCTATTGCTAATAGTTTAAGTGATTCAATATTATTCTTAGTACATAGAGAAGCAAAGCACTTTATCTCATATTCAGCAGAAATTGACCAATCAATTGTAACATTAAATAAGAATTTAATTGCAGTTGCAATGGACAGTGGAAACAAAGCGTGTGAGATAAATCACTTAGAGTATAAAAACCAATTAGAACAATGGAAACATGACATCGAGAACTCTAAGAATAGTTGTAACTGATATTGAAGCAGAATGGTTAGTTCCAGTAACAGCATCAATATCATGGGTAGATTACCAATTAGTTCTTAAATTAACATCGTCACGAACAAGACACGGGGTACAAGAGTTTCTTAGAAGAAACAACATACCTGTAACAGAGTTCGTAGATGAAAAAGAATTAATAGTAGATCCAAGTGAATTACAAGAAGTATCTATAAAAGAATCTAATATAACAACAAAGGAGCTTTTAGAGAGACTGAATGACGATGAGTATTAATCTTAATATTATCAATAATGATTATAAGATTAACTATAGTATGCGTAAGGTATAATGTGACAATGGAAATATTGTGTCACAAAGATACCGAATGTGTAGTATCAGATGAAACAATAGAAATAAAAGTAGCATCAGATAAAGTAAGAAATAAAATCAAAGACTTTTGTAAATTTGCAAGAGTGAGTGTAAAAGAATATCCACTTATTCATAAACTTGTAATATCAAGAGAATCAAAGAAGGTATTCGCAAAGACCTTTAATAATCGGTAGAGCTTTCCAATCCCCAGTAGGGAACAAGGACTGGAAGGAGCAGCATTCAGCATCCCTATAGTAATAACTTTAGAAATGGAAGATTATTTTACAACAGAAGAAATAGTAGGAGCATTAGTATTTATATTTTTAGCAATTGTACCTCCATTAATATTAGAGTATCGAGAGAAACATCGTAAGTAGTATTAATATTAATATTTAATAATTATGACATTTATAGGATTTTTAGCTGTAGTATTAATATTATTTCTATTATTCCGTTTGTATATATACAATCTCGAATCAGAAGAACGTAAAAAGAAATATGAGAAGAAGCCTATAAAAATTAATGAGGAATCTCATGTTCAATTTCATTATTTTGATGAAGAGGATAATTGTATAGAAGATTATGAAGAATATACGAATCGTATGCAAGAAATATGGGGATATGACCCGTATAATGTTGAACCAACAGAAAGTTATTGTGAAAAAGCAATACATATAGAATAATATTAAATTGCATTACCATTATGAGAAAGAAACTTCTCACAACTAAAGAAATTAAAAGATATATCAAGACACATGATACGATAGAAGAAGTATTGTATTGTTTAGTGTTTTTCTTAGTACCATTTGTATTTTACTTAGCAGCACATTTCAAATACTTGTTTGACTATGTGGATGATGAGGAACTTCAAGTGTACTTAGAAGCTGAAAAGAGATATTCAGCAGCAACAAGAATATGGTTATTGGCAATAATAGCAATACTCTTAGTAATACTGATAGTAAAGATTTGACCGCCATATATTGAGAATGAGCCTTTGTTTAATGGAGATGACCTCTCGGTTGTCTCCATATAATTAAGGTCACAGAGAGCAAATGCAAACGTTTTAAATGGCATTTTCAAGTCTGACTTCCGATATGGTGAAATAGGTTATAAATAAAAGTAAACGCAAAATTTTATGTTCGTAATAGTAGCATCAAGTGAAAAATCAGATATTGAATCAAAGGGATGTGTATGCTTAACAAAAGTAGACAAAATAGAAACATACTTTGATAAAACAAGAGTTACATTCGCATCATTGGACGCAAAGAATGATGCAGAGTATTAATTAGAAGGAGCAGATGTAAACTATGAATTTGTAACTTCATTAACGTTAGAGTTTAAACAAACACAAATAATCGCAATAATGCCTTAAAAGATGTATATACAAATAAAATCAAAATCATGTACAACATCAGTAATCGCTGTTGTATTTGTGAAAGAAAAAGATCTCAATGAGGTAGAAATAAAATTCAAAGATAAAGAAGCATTAAAGTTAGCAAGACTAAACTTATCTAACGTAGGTTTAACTGTATCCGAACGTTCATTTAGAAGAATGAGAATAAAAGGGTACAAACAGTTATTAATTAAATAAATTGTAATTATGGAAGTACAAGTAGCACAAGTGAACAAAGCAACCATCAAGGATGTTATTAGTATTCGTAGTAATGATGCTAATAGCGCAGTAGTTGTATTTAAAGATGCAGCAGCATTTAATACAGCTAAAAAGATATTATCATCAGCTAAGATGAAGTTTACACCATTACACGTGACACCGATGTTGTATTTACCGCAAGGTACAGCATTACTCGTAACAGTATGAGTATATGGAATATTCTAAAGAGTTTCTATCTCAATTTAAAGTAGATGCAACAAACTACACGTATGTGCCAGTTGATAATCAACCACACGTAGTACCACTTATAAGAAAAGGTACAACAAAAAAGTTTGAAGCATTGGTATATGCAGAAGAATCATCTTTACGAGCATTTCAATGTGCAGCAATACAATGTGATTTGAAGTTATTACAAGACTGTCAAGGATGTCGATGTTTGCCGGGTGGACGTAAAGATGGAAAAGCCGTAGTATTTAAAATAGAATACATTTATCAAGTGTATGAACAGTGAGATATTTAAACCTAGCTTGCTTCCAGATAAGGACAAGACCGAGTTTGTAAAGCAAGTGCAACAAGAGTACAAGCACATAGGTTCAATAAAATATAGACCGGGTTCAACATTATGGCAATTTAACACAGAAACGGGAGAATTAAAACCCGCAAAAGTAACAGTTAAAGAGCAATTATTATGGACATCTAAAGGTGATTGTACTAAAAAGACACGTAGCGTCATTTACGAGGACAAATGCGTTTACATGTGGGCGTTAAATAGAAAGAACGCTGAAAAGAAGATCCTCAGAGTTATTAACAATGTAATTAGAAAAAGACAAGAGAATCAATGATTGTACATTTTATTATTTTATGGTTTATAATAGCATTACTAATTGTATTAGTTATGTTTTTAGTGGATTCAATAGGTTATATGTATTATCACCTAATGGAAACAGTTTGGTGGGTACAAATTATGATAGCATTAGTGTTATCACTATTTGTTTTAGGTGGAATCGTATTAATTGCATTTGCACTTGAATCATTTTGTTCAGTTGTAGGTCTATTGCAAGACGTATCTGTAACTGCATTATCACCGAGATAAGTGTTTGATTATTAGGTTAAGTCAAAATTAATGCTTATCTTTGTAGGCTTTATGATGTTTGAGTTTCAAACGTAGTTATTAATCTATTTATTAATCTTTCTTATTATATGGCGAAAAAGGAAAATCTAAAGACATTTGTTATTCAACAAAGTGATATTGATAAGGCTATTAATTATCACTTAGATAAAGGCGGTAAAGATCATAGACATCTTGCTGATTGTTTGAAGCGTGAAATGTTTTACAGTTATTGCTGGGAAACTATTCATCGTTCTGTTCGTCCGTGGGATGGCTTTCGTAAGATATTGAATACTGTTGTTGATAGTTTGTTTTGTAATATGCCTTCGATTACAATTAAAACAATTGCAATTGACGGTGCTATTACATTCCGAACTGCTCAATGTAATGGTGTGAGATAATGAGTGGTGAATGCAGTAATTGCGAATCTAGGCAGCGTAGGGGTAATGACCCTCGTTGTCTAGTTTGTATTTATTTCAATCCTGCAATATTTAATAAAGGTTTTACTAATGTTAAATCACAGCATTTTATTACTAAAGTTGAGAAAGCAATTAAAGATGCTAAAGTATTCAGAGATAAAGCTAAGATTGCTGATTTACGACTTAAAGTTAAAGATGTTGATGAAGTTCTTAATTCAAATGATAATTCTCGTACATTTCAAGAGATATTTGATGATAAGAAAGAGTATTGGCAAAAACTCGGACTTGATATTGCAAATATATGTGGATTTGAAGATGCACATAAAGAAGTTTCTGAAATTCATGAAAGTGATAAAGGTAATTTCTATTTTACATTTCCATGTTCTATGAAACTTAGAAATAAATATGTTCGTATTTATGGAACTGATATTTCGACGAGAGCTGCTATTGAAAAGATGTACCCTGATACTGATTATATTCAATATGATTCTGTAGAATGGAATACTCCTAATAAATATACTCGTCGTAAACCTTGTGATTGTTATACAGAATGGATATAGAAAAAGCTTTTGAAGTTATTCAGAATAATCTTATTGTTACTAGAGAACGTGAGAATTGTATGACTAATAATTGTCCTTGCTGTGGTGAACATAAATTTAGTACCGATATTAAAAGTACAGTTAATAGCTGTTTAAATTGTGGTTATACTGTTATACTTAATGAAGGTCATATTGAGAGATTTAAAGGACAAGGTGTATTTGCATTATCTCGTGGCGATAAAGGTGGTATCTTTTCAATTGTTGAAGGTGGATGGGAAGCCGCAATTGAAACACTACCTAAAGCTGTTGCAGATGCTTTTGGTTGTACGATTAATGAACTTGATTATTGTATTCTTCATTCTGTTAAAGATGATAAAGTAGTTACTATTGATTTTAAAGGTATGCTCTAAGCTCCGCCCCGTTCCAGTCCCATTTCCCTACTGGGGTCTGGAAATGCTACATGGAGTGATGCTAATACTAAAGTATATATTATGACTGAAATAGACTTTGTTGTTGGTGATAGAGTTGTTACCTCTAGGGGAATCTATGGTACTATTGTATCTATTGATGAGAGTGCTGATACTTCTCAAGTTAATATTGGTAGCAAAACTGTCACTCTGTATAATAATCAGTTATGGTCGGTTAAGAATCGAATTTCTGTTGTTTGTTATTATACAGATGGTTATGAAAATTATAATAGACTTATTACACTTCCTAAACAGTTTAAACTATATGACTTTACTAAACCATTAGATAATGAATTGTTGGATTATTGTAAAAAGGCTATTACTAAAAGTGTTAAAGGTATTTTTACGATTACGAAAATTGAAATTTAAATATGAAAGCAAATCTTACTTATTCTCTTATCTCTGCTGATTTAAAGCAAGGGATGTATTTGTTGGTCAATGATCATCTTGGTTATGTTAGCCGTATGAATGGCGATGAAGCGATTATTTCGTTTTATTTCGAAGACGGTAAAGTCATTAAGCTTGCTAAGCAAACTATGACTCGTGAAGATGCTATTCGTACTTATGGCGAATCTGTAATCAAGTTGATTGCAATTGTTGATGGGAATCCTATTTCCATTAATCATCAGAATTATAAGAAGATTTTTACTCCTATGCTTACATTTGCTAAAGGTGCAGAAGAATCTTATATTGGTGAATTTATTCGTACTAAAGAAGGTCGTAATCCTCTATACGGTGAAGTATCTCCGGTTTATTCTATGCTTAAAAGTGGTGATACTGTCACTATTACAAGTCTTGAAGTTGTTGACCGTTACAGTTTATATGATTCTACTAAAAGACTTGTTAAAGTTAAAGAAAAGAAATCCGGTTCTAAGTTCTTAGTTACTCGTATTGATGATGAGAAAGAAGAACTTCTTGTTAATCGTAACGATGTAACTCTTGGTGAAAAAGATAAATATGATTTATTTAATGTTATGAATTTTGATGCGTTAAAGAATCTCATTGCAAGCGGTGAAGCAAAGACTGTTGAAGCTAAAGGTAAAACAAAATCTGAAGCTAGTTCTAATGGTAATGCTTTTTATCGTTTGCATAAGAGTAAATGGAAAGCTACTTATAGTAAACTTGAAGGTCAAGATCATTATCAGTGGCTTGCTGTTCGTGAAGAAGATGAAGCAAACAATGAAGCTAAGATTGTTGTTCCTATCTCTGTTCCTATTACAAATATTCCAAAACATCAATTCAGTGGTTTCGATAATGAATATTGGATTCCGGGTACAATTCGTGAAATGAATCAAGCTAAGGCTGATCTCAAGAATTTTGTTCCATTTAGAGAAGGTCTTCCTATTTTTGGTAAACTTACTACTACTGTTCTCAATGGTAAGGAGTTTACTTATTTTCTTCTTGATAACATTAAACAAGAATCTGTTAATCACTATATCTTCAAGCATCGGGATATTACCGAGGAACGCCGGAGTGAATTAACCATTAAGAAGCTGCCTACGCTTTAATACAAGTCCGTAGAGGCACTTTTGTATTGAAATAAACCAATTGGTTCACTTTAATACAAAGTGTCTCTATGGGTCTAAAATGAGCCAAAATGAGGATAGTTAAAATTGAAGTGCCTGTTTATAGGTATGCTGAACTTAGTGATAAGGCTAAAGAAGTTGTTAAAGATCATATTCTTAGTGCTACACGTAATGCTCAAGGTTTCACTGATTCTGTTAAGCATACTCTTGATGTTTTAGGTATTGAAAAAGCCGAGGTTTATTATAGTCTTGGTAATTGTCAAGGAGATGGTCTTTGTTTTACAGGTAGTATTACATGGAATAAAGCTATTGAGATCCTTTATATTAAAGAAAGTATTGCTAAGCTAGATAAAGACTTTATTAAGTCTTGTGAAGATTGTATTTATTCTATTAATTTTTATAAATTTGATAGAATGTATAATCATTGCAATACAGTTACTGTTGAATTTGAAGATAGTAGCTGGATGTATGCTGAGGATTTTACTAAGCTTAAAGATATATTTCTTACTTGGTATAAAGCTCTTTGTGGTAAGTTTGAACATCAAGGTTATAAATGGTTTTATGAGATTAGTGAAGAAGATATTGCTGAGTATTGTAGTAATAACGATATAGAATTTACAGCTAATGGAGACGTCTTTGTTGAACCTACTTAAACCTTATGAAGATATTAGTATTGCTTTTCAACGTTATCTTCTCCAAGTCACTAATGGCAGCGGTAATTTTATTGAGTTTGCTACTACGTTATCTTGGCGTATGCAGTTGGGAATGGTTTTGGAGTTTCTCGATATTGTTTATGATGTCACAATTTCTATATTCCCTAACGGAGGAGCTGTTATCAAAAGTATTAACGGAAGACAAATGGTTGCTGATATGTATACAACTACTGAACCTGTCCACCCGCTTGTTCGTTATTACAATACTATTGATGTTGCTTGTAAATACATTTTAAAACCCTTTTAAATTATGGATACTACAGATAAACCTAAAATAAAAATTAAAGCTGTAGGAGATACTGTATCTGGTATAGTTTATGTAACTGAAAAAGGTTCTTATCTTATAGATGTGAATTTTAGAGGTTATAATGATAAACATCCTGATTGTTCTACTATGGATTTACATGCTTGTTGTCCTAATGAACCTGATGGTGAACCTGATTATCGTCTTAAATCTGAAAGATTTATTGTTGTAGATGAGTTCTGATTTTAATAAAGATGCGCTACTTAAGTCTGCCAAACGTATTAACGTTTCTTATTTTAAAGAACAACAAGAAGATGCTATTAATGCTATTTGGCAATGGTGGCAATCACAATCTATAAGTTTTACTCTTAGTGGTTATGCTGGTACTGGTAAAGCTCTTCTTGATGATACTAAGGTATTAACCATTAATGGTTGGCACAGCATAGGAGATATAAAAGTAGGTGATAAAGTAGCAGTTCCTACAGGTGGATTTTACCCTGTATCTGCTGTTTATCATCATTCGGATAGACCTCTTTATAAAATTACTTTTAAAGATGGTAGATCTATTATTTGTGATGAGAATCACTTATGGCAAGTTCGTAGTAAAAGACTTATTCAAAAGTATCATGAGTCTAATGGAGATTATACTAGATATAGTTATACTAAAACAACTAAAGAACTTTATGATGAATTAAAAGATTGTATTGTAGGTAAAGTTGGTTATAAGTATGCTATACCCTTGTGTGTATCTCCGGGTTTTACTAAAAGTTTTGTTATACACCCTTATGTATTAGGTGTGTTATTAGGTGACGGTGTTTTAACTAATAATTTAGCTAAACATATTAATACTCGTTTATATATAAGTTCTAATGAAAAAGATATTATAGAAAAAATTGCTAATATATTACAATGTTCTTATGATTGGCATAATAATTCTAATTTTACCAATTCTATTTATGGTGATAATATTCCTAAAATTGATGAAGCTTTAAGAAATTATAATCTTAGATGTACTGCTATTAATAAATATATCCCGAAAGAATATTTATTTGCTGATATTGATCAAAGATTAGATTTACTTAAAGGTCTTATTGATACTGATGGTCATATTAAAGCTAAAGGTCAAGTTAGTTATTCTACTATATCTAAACAATTAAAAGATGATATTATTACACTTTGTAATAGTTTAGGTATTTGTGCTACAGTTTATGAAGATACTAGAAAAGATAATATATGTTATGATATACGAATTATCACAAATGATATTATATTTTCTAGCAAAAAACATTTTAAAATTTATAATGAGGTTATATCTAAAACAAAACATTGGAATGATCATTTGTTTATTACTTCTATTGAAGCTTTAAACAAAACAGGTAACACAACTTGTATAAGTGTTAATCATAAAGATCATTTATACATTGCTGAAAATTATATAGTGACTCATAATACTTTTATCATGCGTCATCTTGTACGTTATTTGATAGTTGAAAAGGTTTGTGTTACAGCTCCAACTCATAAAGCTCTTCGAGTTCTTGAAAATAGTTCTGGTAAGAAAGGTATGACCATTCAATCTCTTTGTGGTCTTAGACCTGATGTAGATATTGAAGATTATAACATTGAGAATCCTTCTTTTAAGGTTATAGGTGAACAGAAAATGAGAGGTTATAGACTTGTCATTATTGATGAATGTTCTATGATTAATCCTGGTCTGTTTAATCTACTTATAAAGACAGCTATTCAGTGTCGATGTAAACTCTTATTCTTAGGAGATGAACTTCAGATTCCTTATGTTGTTGCTAAAGGAAAAGGAGAAGAAGATACTTATAATCGTATTAGTCCTTCTTTTACTCACACTGATGTTCAATTTCGTTTAACTCAAATTGTTAGACAAGAAGCTGGTAATCCTTTGCTTGAACTGTTTGGTATTATTCGCTCTGATTTGATTAATGGTACTGCTAATTTCTATCAGTATATTCTTCAAACTCGCGAAGCTGTTAATGCTCAAGGTGAAGGTTTTACTATTATGAATAAACTTGATTTCCGTAATAAGGTTATTGAAATGTTTAGTTCTGATAACTTTAGTAAGGATATTAATTATGTTCGACTTATTGCTTTTACTAATGATTGTATTGGCTTTTGGAATACCTTTATTCGTGATGGTGTTCTGAATAATCCTCAAGGTATGATAACAAAAGATGATATGTTTACTGCATATCGTACTGTATTTGATGAATACAAATCTCCTATTATTATTAATAGTGAAGATTATGTTGTTCATGATGTTCGGTATTATGTAGCAGATAATGGTCTTGCTTGTTATTGTATTACATTGAGGTCTGCGTTTGATGGTAAAGTTACTCCTATGTTTAAAATCATTGATTTTTGGGATTCTAATAACATGGATAACTTCGGTGCTATGCTAAATGCAATTCATTATAAAGCTCTTACTGGTACTGATCGTAGTAGATGGTTTAGATACTTTAGATTTAAGGATATACATCTTACTATGACAGATTATAGACTTAATGCTGCTAATAAGAATCGTCTTGTTGCTAAAGACATTGATTATGGTTATGGTATAACTGCACATAAGAGTTAGTAACTTGGCTCTTGTAAAACTCCTCTAATTGCTGGAACCTCGTGAAGATGATAATGCTACAGCTGAATGTGAAAACATAACTGCGAATGCTTAAAAAATTATCATTATATGACAATCAGCAGCTAAGATTACTCTTTCTGATGCGAATCACAAAAGTAATAAAGTTCATCGACTAGTCGAAAGACGTACTGATATTAATATTACTATTAATATTGGGAAACGGGGAGAATTATTATAACTTTCATATTTATATTACAGTTCATAAAACTATATTTGTAATATTATTAATATTTAAATTATAGAATTATGTCTGTTAATATTTATTCTCTTAGAAATCCTATTACAAATGAAATTATTTATGTAGGTAAAACTATTTATGCTTTAAATTATCGTTTAAATCATCATTATACTAAATTGCATGAATGCCAAAAAGGAAAACGCAATTATACTCCTTTGTTTAAATATTTAGAAAATTTATTACCTACTAAAGTAACTATTGAATTAATAGAAGAAGTTGAAGATTCAGAACAAAATTATAAAGAAAGATATTATATAAATGAATATAAAAATAAATATAATACTCTTTTAAATGATACTTTTGGAGGTGATGGTGGTAATACTTATATTTTAAAATCTGAATCGGAATTAAAAGCTATAGGAAATAAAATATCTAAAAAACTTAAAGGTAAAGCTAAACCTAAAGGTTTTAAAGAACATTTATCTGCAATTAGAAAAGGAAAAAATAATCCTTCTGCTAAAAAACTTAATAATCCTATTATAGCTATTAAAGACAATGTTATTATTAAGAGATTTTATTATTTATACGAAATCAATTTATTTCTTAATGATAAATATTCAGCTTCTAATATTATAAGAGCCTTAATTGATAAAACTCATTGTAATTGTAAAGGATATTCTTTTAAATATGAAATTAATAATTAAGATATAGTCAGTCCTATTATGAAAATTATAGGGTATATGCAAGGTTCTACCTTTGAAAATGTTTGTATTGATCTTGATGATATTATTTATTTCCAGACTAAGTGGGGTAAGCGTATTAGACGTAACTCTGCTGAAGCTCTTAGACTTCTTTATGTAGCTATGAGTAGAGCTACTAAACACGCTTATCTAAAATTATAAACTATGGGAAAAGGTGTTACTCTTAGTAAAAAACATGGGCTTAATCCAAGTATGGTAATATGTCCTATTTGTGGTAAAGAAGAAAGTGTTGCCATATTAGGTTATATTAAAGGCGACAAAGAAGCTCCTAGATATATACAAGGAGATATTTGTGACGAATGTAAAGCTAGAGTTGCTGATAATAAGTGTTTCGTTATATCTGTTGATGAAGATCAACGTCTTAAACGTTATATTATTGTTAGCAAAGATATATTTACACAAAAGGTTGAAAGTTGTGCTGTTCTTATGAAAGAAGCTGACTTCAATGCTGTATTTGATAAACATTGAGATATGGAACATGTTTATGTGTTTGATTATTGTACATCTTCGATATATCATTTTACTGTTAAGAATGATGAAGATATTGAAGATATTATGAGAGATAAAGGTCTTAGACTTGATGATTGCTATTATATGGCTTCTGAAAGTCCTATTGATATTGAAGAACTTTAAATTGATATTATGCTTACAAGTGAAGAACAAGTTCAGAATATAGATAAGATTTATGTTCTGAAAGAATGCTGGGGAGGTTTTTGTGGTATGGGTAGTAATCAACGTATTATTCATAATCGTTGGATGGTTCCTATTACTTGGGTTGCTGAACAATGTTCTATGAGTGCTGTTCAAGTTCTCGAAGAACATTTATTTGCTAGCGGTTTAAATGTTGATAGCGTTGGTAAAATGGAGTTCCTTAAAGCTAGAGCTAATCTTAAGGGATATGATCTTACTGCTGTTGTTTGTTCAACTTTGAAATACGAAGACGGAACTTCTGTTTGTGCCGATACTACCGAGGAAGATAAAAAATAGATTGCCAATTTCTACAGACGTTTTGATTAATGGTATTGCTTTGACCATTACTCGATGTACGTTTCAAGAATATAAGATGAGGTATAATATAACTTCTGATGAATTTGATGATCTTGATAAAGGTTATGAATGTGTTTATAATCCTTATCATATTATATTTATACCTGATATTATGGCTATTGATATGTTTGATTTGTAAGGTGCAGATGCTCCGCTCCCTACCACTCCTTCATCCCTACTGGGGTTTGCAAAGTTTTACTAAATGTTATTGATATGGCATTAACTAAAAAAGAATATGATAATTTAGGTGAAGCTGAATACATGATTGATGATGCTCTTGTTGTAGCTGCACCTATTACTTTTGGTGGATTTTGTAAAAAATATGATTTTGATTCTAAAGAATATGGTTTTAATTTTGACGGTTATGATGTTGAAATTTCTATTGTTGCTGAGAATCCTCGTCATATATTTTTTCCTCGTAACTTATTTGAAGCTATTTCTGCTAAAAGTAATTACTGATGCAAACGAGATTTTCTAATATGTTTGAAGATACGTCTGATGAATTACGTGAAGATGATTATTGTGATAAGTGTGATCTATGCGTGCGGAACTCTCTAATCCCCAGTAGGGGACAAGGACTGGAAGGGAGCGGAACTATCCTACATTTAGTTGCTGCTCCTAGTCCTGCTGATAGAAAGACTAAATACGTACTTAGTGGTAACACAGGTAAATTCATTAGACGTATTCTTGAAGATAAGAAATTACTTGCTTTATCGTATATTACTTCTGTTGTCAAATGTGGTACATCTCAGACTATTAATGCGAAAGCTATTACTGAATGTTTTCCTAGACTTCAAAGAGAGATTGCTAGAGTTGAACCTAGTATGTTCATAACTTATGGTAAAGATCCATATTTTATTATTAGTGGAGGTAAAGCTTTTCCTAAAGGTGGAGAAGGTATTGATGTGCTTCCTAATGGTAAGATACATATTTATACTATGAGTCTTGAATATATGCGTAAGAATAATGATTATAGTTATCTTGATAGAGCATATGATACTGCTGTTATTGCTTATCGTAAATTTGTTAATCAATGGGTTATTTTAAAATAAATGGCTACTAATAAATCACCTACTACTAGTTGGATATATGATTTAGAAGTTTATCCTAATATGTTTGAGGCTAGCTTTATTCCTTACGGGGTTCCTCAAGATGTTATTGATTTATACATTGCTGCTGATATAGCTAAGAATAAAGAAGATAAACGTCTTATTCTTGAAGCTATGGGTGCTAAGACTTTTATTATTTACAGAGCTTATCATGAAGATAAATTTGAACGTCAGAATATGACACCTGCTTCATGGGATGATTCTAATAATATTAGTAGTGGTATTGAAGGTCTTTATATGTTTTTTAAATCTCATAAAATTATCATTGGTTATAATAGTTTTAACTATGATATGACTATGCTTGATATATTTATTCATTATGCTCCTACATTTGATTGGAAGACTGGTCTTCGAGAAGATACTTATGGTAGGAAGCAACATATAACTGAATTTCTATTCGAGCATTCTCAGAAAGCTGTTGATAAAGATATGGGTGGTAAAACGTATCGTAGACTTCTTGATTTTTATAAAGGTCGTAGATATTTTCGTCCTTTTACCGATTTTGATATTCAAAAGATTCTATATCTTGATGCTACATTTGTTGCTCTTAAAGCTGTTATGATAGTTCTGAAATGGTATCGTATTCAAGACTTACCTATTCATTGGAGTTATCGTATTAAACGTGATGAGATAGCACTTGTAACAGATTATAATATTAATGATGTTCTTGGTACTGATGCTCTTGTTAAGAACCAACAAAAGGAATTAGATCTTCGTGCTAAGCTAAGTGAGATGTATGCTATTGATCTACGTAATATGTCTCGTAGTTCTATTGGTAAGAATCTAATGACTAAGTTTTATTCTGAATGGTCAGGTATGCCTTCTTATGAGTTTGTTGATCTTAGAACTGAGCGTAGTGCTGTGCCTATTGGTAAAGTTGTAAAAGATAGTATTCAATTTAAGACTCCTTTTTATAGGAAGATTCTTGAATCTATTCAGAGATATAGTATTTATATTGGTCTTGGTAGTCCTAAGCAAAGTGAACTTAAACGTGAATCTATTGCTAATGGAATTGTTGTTACTACATGGAGAAAGAGTTTTCAATCTTTAGAATTTCTTTCTCATGATAAGGGTTATACGATGGCAAAAGGTGGTCTTCATAGTAAAGATGACCCTCGTGTCATTTGGGCTGAATCTGGTGAGATTCTTGCTGACCCTGATGTTAATTCAATGTACCCCAGCTTTATTGTTGAATATGGTGTTAGTCCTCATCATTTATCTTCAAAAGTGTTTTTAGGTATTGTTGAATGGCTTAGAACGACTCGACTTGATGCAAAACATAGTGGTCGTAAATTAGAAGCTGATGCTCTTAAGATTGTTATTAATCGTATTTATGGTGCATTAAATGATGCTATGGATTATCTTTATGATCCTGAATGTACTTATACTGTTACTATAAATCTGCAATTATTGTTATGTAACTTAATTGAATCTTTCGAACTTAATGGTTTTGATGTATTATCTGCTAATACTGATGGTTTACTTATAAGACGTCCTAATGACAGACTTGATTTATTTAATCATATCTGTAAAGAATGGGAAAATTATAGTAAACTTAGTTTAGATACAGAAGTATTTGAAAAGTATTGTAGAAGTGCTGTTAATGACTACATTGCTGTTGGATATGGTTTCTATGATGCTTTACAAGAGTATAATCGTTGTGGTGTCTGGATTGATTCTAAAGGTAATACTTACACTACACGTCAAGCTATTGAAGATAAATTTATTAAGTTTAAAGGTTATTTTCTTCAAGACCCTGAATACAATAAAGGTTTTGTTTATCCTGTTGTTAAGAAAGCTCTTAAAGAATATTTCCTTTATGGTGTTGATATTACTGAATTTATTAGAAATTATATCAATACTTCTCGTACTGCCATTTATGATTACTGTTTTAGTCAGAAAGTTGCTGGTAAATATACTACAATTTATAAGACAGTTAGAGATGGTAAACCTGTTTATATTAAGTGTCAAAAGCATAATCGTTTTTATATTTGTAAAAGTGGTGGAGGTGCTATAACGAAAGCTATTGTTCCTGATTCTGATAATATAGCGTATGGTGATGATATTAGTGGAATAGTTGTTGAAGAAGAGAAGTCGCTTGTTGCTGATCAGAGAGTAGCTTTGTTTAATGATTACGAATATAAAGAAGATTATAATCTTAATTATGGTTTTTATATTAATGAAGCCTATAAGATTCTTTATGGTAATGGTAAAACAGGTAAAGGTGAACGTCGTGGTATTAACAATAATAGTAATAACTTGTTTGGTTGGTAAGATATGAAGAGAGATAGAGCTGTTATTTATAAAGATTTTTATACCAATAAATTCTCAGCTGTTAAAGCTGTTATTGTTGTGTATTTAGATGCTGCCTTTGAAGATTTCTTTATTCAATATCCTTTTAATAGTAAGAACTTTAAAGATTATAATCATGATAAGATGCTTAAACATATTGTTTTTGATCTTTGTCGTATAATGGGTGATGCTGGTTTTAGGTTATATGAATTATTAACTGATTATGTTGATGATGTATATAATCGTAATGAAATAGAACAATGCGCTAGAGCTGTTCTTGATAATATTAAACTTACAGATGTTAATTAAGATAGATGAAAGATTACGATATTTCTGAAAAATATAAGCGTATTTATCAAGGTATTCTTAAATGGAAACAAGCTGGTTATAAAGGTCTATTTCAATATACTGAACGTATTGATATTCCTCTTGTAATTAGTGAGGTTATTCAGCATGTAGCTAATCAAGTCGAAGCTGATCCTTATGTTCATATTGTAGTTCCTGATATTAAGACGAAAGATTCTCTTCGTAAACGTATTGTTCATACAGGTGTAGTTATAGATTTACTTAAAGATTTTATTGATCGTATCACTAAAACTTGTAAAGGTAAAGATATGCTATATGCTGATACGTTTGTGATGCTTGATTGTACAAATGAAGCTTATCATAAAGATGATATTTATTTCAAGAAGTTGAAGAAAGTAGCTGCTGATAGGTTTCTGTTTGTTACTACGAAAAAGATTCCGGTTAATATGCTAAAAGCGTTTATTGCTTGTGGTATTCCGGTTGTTGATACTATAACTAAAGGTATGGCTTTGGAAGAAGGTTGGATTTCTCCTTATGTTATATATAATGTTGGTATTGAATTTACAAGTGAAGAAAAAGAGTTATATAAACAGCTTACTGAACAAATCTCTTCTATGCTTTCTATATTTAAAGGTAAAGCTAAGATGGTGAATTATGAGTTTAGGAAGTTTACTCATCTGCGCATGGATATGGTAGAAGATGATATGGCTCTTATTAAAGCTTGTCACATGGGTGTTAATTATGTAAATAATCTTACTGATAAAGTAGAGCATATACATAGTGAAACAGTACGTAATATGGTTGCTGAAGTTATGGGTTGGAAAGCTAATCTTGATCTTTCTAATGACTATAATAAGCAAGTAGAAATGTATTGGAATCCCGACAATATACTCACTCGTACTAAAGCATTTAGTGATGCTATTGAGAAACGTTTAGAATTATATAATAATAATCTTAATAAGAGAGAAGCTATTGCTACTGCTATTAAGAATATTAAAGGTAAAGGACTTGTTCTAAGTAAGACTCGTTCTATTACTAATTTTGTTGAGACTTTAGATTACTGTATGTGTTGGTATAAAGGTATGACTTCTAGGATTTGTTATGATTTCAATGGTCAACCTTATACTTATACTACTGGTGCTAAGAAAGGTGAACCTAAAGTATTTGGTGATATTGGTATCCGAAAAGAATGTTTAAAACATCTTGAACATGGTGATGTTTCTGTTATTGCTACGGATGAAGTTGCTAATGTGGTTTTTGATGTTGAGGGTCTTACTACAATTATATGTACCTCTCCATACTGCAACCCATTTAAGACCATTTCCGACAAGAAAGAGGAACAACCATACATAAATAAGCCTACTATTATAATATGGCTTTATATGCAAGATTTCGCACTCAATTCGGACGATTACCGCACGTCAAAAGAGAAAGAAAAGCTTATTGATGCGCAGAGTAAATTTACTACTGATATTGTCTGGACTAACGGCATTAAAGATGTTAAATTTTAATTTTTGATGATTTAGTGCTTACTATTGTTGCACACGTCAAAAATATTATCTATTTTTACCAATGGAAAATAAAGACAAAGAAAACGACAAAATGAGTGAAGAAGTTATTACAGATGATGCAACGAAAGACGGTGCTAATGCTGCTACTAATAAAGGTGAAGTTGTAAAAGCTAATAGTAGAGCTGTTGCACAAGCAAATAAAGATGTAATTACTCGTAATCTCGCTGTTCTTGGTGAATATAGAACTTTTGCTGAAAGTCTTATAAATACCGATCTTGGTGCGAGATTTAAAGAAAATGTAACTAAAGATGGAACTGTCACTGAAGTTATTAACATTGATAACATGGTTACTTGTTTATTAACTGGGCAGGAATTAGGTCTTTCTCCTATGACTTCTCTAGCTTATGGTCGTAATCTTAATCTCGACGCTATTCAAAAGGTTGAACTTGGTAAAACTCTTGGTCTTTCTGTTACTGCTTCTTTAAAGAATATATTCTGTTTTGAAAGTGGTGGTACTAGACAAGTTTATACGGGAATTAATGTTGTTGAGGGCTGTCTCAATAAACATCATATTGATATTGAGATTGACGAAGACTTTGTTCCCGTATATGAATATTTTAATGTTCAGCTAAGTAAACCCATTATTGAATTTAAACCTGAACGTCACATTGATATTGATGAATATAATGATGATTATGTTCGTAAAATGATGGCGGAACAAGGTATGATTCCTGTTACTCGTATTGTTAAGACTTATCGTACAACTGTTACTCTGGTTCGTAAAGGTAAAAGAACTACAATTTCTTATACTCTTCAAGAAGCTATTGACGCTGGTCTTAAATCGGGTAAGAACTCAATTACTGGTGCTGATGTTAAAGGTAAAGATAATTGGGATAAACACACTCGTTCTCTTATGAGAAAAATGGCGATTATGATCGCTGCTCGTATCTGCGCTAATGATATTCTTAACGGAATGTATTGTGATGTTGAACTTAAAGATGTTAAATCTATCAATGATGATTACGTTGATGTTCAATATGTAGAAGCAGATGATAACGCAAATTATTAAAGAATAAATACCGTTTGTGGTAGTGATATTGCAAACATCTATCTTACATAAACTATTAATAAAGTTAAAGTCATGGAAAAATTTAATTTTGATTTCTTGAAAGCTGGTATCAATGAAGGTCGTTTTGAAACTGTAGCTAAAGCTGCTAAAGTAAGTGATGAAATTCGTCCGGAGTTGGTGGTAAACATCTCTATCAACAAGATGTGTATTAACGGTCTTGCATCTAAGATGCTTAACATTGAAACAGGCGACTATATGAAAGCTATGGTCTTGACTGCTGATCAATGTGAGAACGATGTGAACAAGAAGTTCTTCATTATGGTTTCTAAAGTGAAAACTGACGATATGATGACTCTTGCTGCTGTCGGTAAAGCTAAAGGTGTTGGTCGTAAATTGTTCTGCTCTTACGCAGCTTGTTACTCTCAATTCTTACAGAATACTCCGGATGCACAAGCTATTACCGCTGATAAGCTGACTGAACTTGGCTATGCTTACGGAATTGATAAGAAAGATTCTGAGGGTAAACCTTACACGAAGTACACCGCTAATCGCGAGGTTCACTACGAATTGGTTGATACCGGTATCGACTATCCGAACTCTGACGGCTCTATGTTACGTATCTGGGCTTGCGTGAACGCACAGATTATCGACCGTCCTTACGATCCGTCTGTTGAAGCTGAAACTGCTGCTGATGATGCAGAAGATAAAAAAGCTAATGCACCGGAAACTGTAGCCGATACCGCAAATGCTGAAACTGCTGCTAATGCACAGGAAGAAGTACCTGCTGCTCAAGAAACCGCTGGTGACGGGGATGATATTTAATCTATATCCGTGACAACACATTGCTTAGCTAAGCAAATCTATCTTACAGAAAGAGGGACTATTAAGGTTCCTCTTTTTTTTACTCTTTAAATTACTTATAAAATGAGTGAAGTTAATAAAAGTCAAGCTGCTGCCGGAGTTATTAATTTTGGTGAAGTTGTAGTTACCCAAGACAAGAAGTTTAAACCTCGTGAAGAGTTCAATAATTTGTGTCAGGCACATCTCGTATCTGTTGAGATAAAAGAAACCGAAACTCCTAAAGTAGATGAGAATGGTGTTGCATCCACCTATGAGTATGCCGGTATTCCTGTACCAACTATTGTTTTCCGTTATAAAGAAGAACCTGTTCCCGGTGATGAAGTTGATCGGTTTTATACTGATTCTTTCCGTATCGTCACTACTCGTAAAACTGACGGAACTGCTGTAGATGTTAAAACGTTTACCTCTTTAATTACGGAAGCGTACCGGAATTGTCGTCACCGTCTCGATGCTTATATCGGTTGTCCTAACTTCGTTGAACCCGGCTTTCCTCAGCCTATTGATATGAACGCTGATATTAACGGTCGTATCGCTCAATGGAAAGCATTTTGTGAGTTCTTTGTTAAAGCATTCAATGTTGGCAAAGATGGTAAACCTGTATTCTTAGATGAAAAAGGTGAACCTATTGTTGTTTGGATGAAGCTTCTTGCTCATTATGGTGATCGTAAGTATCTTTGTACTCCGGGCTTTGTTGGTCAGGGTTATGTTGAACGTGTTATTAACGGCAAAAAACCTTCAATTGAGATTCTTCCGGGTGAGACTGTTGAACTCTCTAAAGATGTTGATAAAGACGAGAAACCTGCTGGTGCAGCCGCTGAAGCTGGCGTTGCTATGAATTACGGTTCCGGTCAAGGCGTTAATGCTGATGCAATTAATGCTTTAAAGAATCGTTATGCTGGTAACGGTGGTACTCCGGGTAAATATTAAGATGTAACTTAGACTTTTGAAGAGGGTAGAGCAATCTATCCTCTTTTTTTGTGTCTATTGGTTTTGTGCATAGTGTTGCTAACGCTCCGCACGTGACCTCACCTTGTTCCCTACTGGGGATTGCAAATGCTACAAAAGATGTAAATATGTGGAGTACAAGTGATAAAGATTATATTTTGAATACACTTGATCAAGTACATATTTATTCTGTCTTTCTTAATGTTCCTGAAACAGAGATAAATAATTGTATTTGTTTACGCAATTATAAAATCTCTAATCCTCTTCGTTATGATCCTAATCCTTCAGTTAGTTTTAAATGGTATGGTGATAAGTTAATATTTCGTGATTTTGCAGATTATCGTTATCGTGGTGATGTATTTGAGATTGTTGGTCTAGTTCTTAAAAAGAATTGTACTAATAATAAAGACTTCGTTGAAATATGTTCTAATATTATTGAATATGCTTCTGATGTTCTTAATGATTCACCTTACGTTAATCGTGTATATCAAGCTCAAAATAAGATTATCAATAATGAATTTCGTGTTATTACAACTATAAATCGTAAAATGACTTTTTATGATTATAGGTATTATAATCAATTTGGTGTTACTAATGATCTCGTAGATAAATACGTAAAAGCTGTTGAATCTTTTAAGATTGATGGTGTTAGTAATCCTTATTATTATACTCGTCATGACCCTTGTTATGAATATCAAGTTAATGATGGTTGTATTAAACTCTATTTTCCATTTAGAAATAAGCATATTGCTAATCGTTTCATTACTAATAATAAGTGTCCTCTTGAAAATCTTGAAACTTTAACTGATACTAATTATAAGTTGATTGTTAAGTCTCAAAAGGATAAACTATTAATGTTACGAATACTGAGAGAATTAAGAATTAATGATGTTGGAGTTTATGTGATTGCAAGTGAAACTGCTAAACTTCCTGATGATATTGTTGATGTTTTACGAAAAACTACTAGGATTCAAGTTTATGTTATGCTTGACACTGATAATACTGGTCTTACTTCCGCTATCGAATATGAAAAGAATTATGGTTTTATTGCTTTGTTCATGACTAAAGGTTATAGTGCTAAAGATCCTACAGATTTAGTTCGTATTACAGATTACAACTTCGTTAAGAAAAAGTTTGCTAATATGTATTTAAATGAGATTGTAAATGGTAAAAAAGGAGGAGTTGTGCCCTGATGCGCAACGGCTATTATGTGAGGGTGTTCCTCTTAGAGCTTTAGGTGATGGTACTAGGTACTTCTTATATCCTATGAATAAGACTGATTATAACATCGTTATTGATGCTGTTAAACAGCTTCGTGAAGCTATGAGTAAGATGTCTTATCAAAATGCTCAAATTAAACTAAATCAATTCGTTCATACTTGGGGTTTTAATCCTTTTAAAGAAGGTGCATTTATGGGCGAAACTAAGATTAAGTCTGATGAGGACTTTAAGATTGTTGAAACTCTTTTTGAAGTTGTTCAAGGTAAACTTCACAATAAACAAGCATTAACTGGTAGTTATCAATGTTTTTGTCATAAGAACTTTAAAACTATCGCTTATGCTCCTCATAAGACTATTCGTGATTCTTGGAATTGTATGTTAATTGCATATAATAATCCTACGCATTGTATTGTTTTATCTCATAATGTTGATGAAGATGGCAACCGTATATGGGGATGATAACGTTACTACTCTTTATAAACGTGATGCACTGGGGCGTATCGTGTTTTGGAGAATCGAGACTGATGGAAGCCACGAGAGGGTGTCATACGGCTTGTTTGAGCGACTTTCAGACGTCGGACAGGTAATTGTATCAGCTTCAACAAAGACCTCTTATAAAAGCCAAATCAAGCGTAAAATCGACCGAGGATACAAGACGGCAGAAATGTATGGTGTTACTAGTGATATGTATGAGAGTGCTAATCAACTTCATGATCTACTAGATAACGTCATTCCTAAATTTGCTACTGATGCAAATAATGTTGATAAACCTATGAAGTGTCAAAAGTGGAAAACTGGCATTTTTGATTATTCTAATGGTGCTTTTGCTGATCCTAAGATTAATGGGGTACGTTGTACTATCAAGTATGAAGCTGTTGATAACGGTTTATTTGGTACTACTTATGAGGTTGTTATTCGTAGTAAAGAAGGTCTTCGTTATAATGTAAAACATATTGAAGATGCTTTTATGACTTATGTTTATTGTACTCCCAATTATAGAAATATTACTTTTGATGGTGAGCTTTATATTAAAGGTCAAAAGAATACTACTATTGGTGGTGCTGCACGTAATCCTAAGAATCCTCTTCATAAATATCTTCAATTTGTGAATTTTGATCTTAGTATTCCTGATGTTTCTAATAGAGATCGTTATCATCTTCGTAGAGATATTTTGAATAAAGCTTGGTTAAATGCTACATCTTCAAATTCAGATGCTATTTATATTCAATTTAAGCCTGAAGAACATGATGCTACTAAAAGTGCTAAAATAGTTTCATTGTGTTCTATTAATATTAAAGGCGATTCTGATGTTGAAGCTTATAGAGATCGTTGTATTGCAGCCGGTTATGAAGGTTGTGTTGTTCGCTCTAAGATTGCAGAATATAAGTTCGGTTCTCGTCCACAAACTATGATGAAAGCTAAGAAGTGTGAAGAGACTGAATGTTTGTGTTTAGATATTCTCGTTGATCGTATAACTAAAATTGTTGATGGTCATGAGGTAGTTTATAATTATGCTAAGTTCAAATGTCAGAATGATTTAAATGCTGAAACATTTGAAGTTAAGCCTACAGCTGTTTATAATGGTAATACTGATAATACTATGACAAGTGATTATATTCTTAGTCATAAGAATGAGTTTATCGGTAAAATGCTTGCCATTAAGTTTTATGAACGTACAGATAAGAACATTCCGTTTAATGCTAATGCTTACGGAGTTCGTGATTATGAATCTAACGATTAATTACATATAATGGAAGATACAAATCCTTTTAAAGAAGAAGAGGAAATTAAACAAGACATTCCTGTTGATAGTTCTCCTTCTAAAGCTGAAGAAGAATTATCTGCACTTGCTATTACAACTGAGAAGTATAAACCTATTGTAATAAATGGTGTTTCAATTCCGTCTGTTGTTAGAACAGATGCTCCTGATAAACCATATATAGTTACAGAACCTCGAACTGTTGCTGATTTATCTAAGGATGAAGTTGATTGGCTTAATACCAATATTAATTTCATTCTTGATGCTACTGGCGAGTTTATTCCTGTTACTAGTGGTAATCAGTTTGTATTCTATCAAACTCTTTTGAAAATTCAGTATTATATTTATGCTCATAATATTCCAATTGAGTTCTTTGATGGTAACAATGAAAAAGCTCGCTATTATAAGATTTGGAATATCGGTTATTTAATCGACAATGAAAATTATGATAGTGCTTATGAACCTCAATTTCATATTTGTGTTGATAGTAACATGAGTGCTGAAGTTGAGTCTCGTGATCATGCTATTAAGATGTTTAACAGATATACTTATAATCTATTCAAGGGTGCTGTAAAACTTATAGATTATAAAGTTCCTAGAGGTAGTTCTTTAGCTATTGCTAAATGTTCTGCAAGACTTATATTTGATACTATTGAAGATTTTGAAGCTTGGATTAAAGATAGTGTTATCCCAGCTACAGAAGCTCCTACAAATAATCATATTCTTTCATTCTTCCCTAAACTTAATCCTTTGTATCTAAATTCTAAAGTTAGAACACTTGATACGTTTAGTTTCTATGCTAATCCTAAAGCATGGATTGCTCAGAATGAAGCTGGTAATACTTATAAAGCTAAGTTTAATATTTTGATGTTTCCTGAGTTTATTGGAGCATTAACTATTACAACTTATCATTCAGCCGCTAAGACGATTGAAGTTAATATGGAACAACTTTCTAATCGTCTTAAAGCTATTGCAGAAAGTCATATTTATAAAAAGGCTTAGCTATGGATGCTGTTAGTAGTGTTACTAAGGAAATGTTTCGTAGATATTTTATAGCAGCACTTGTTAGCATTGGTATTCCACTTGATCAAGCTAATTTGTTTTGTTGTATGAATCAACGTAAACGTCTCATGGATTTTGGTATTTGTACCGTTATTTCTATGAAGCTTGATGAGTTTATGGAAGCTAGAGTTCCTGATTATAAAGGTTGTATGCCTAAAGATGATTGGGAAGCTATTATAAATTATAACTTTTCAGAGGATTAAGATATGAAAGTTGTTATTACTAAACATTTTCCTTTTGGTAAGTTTGTTGCTATTAATATGTTTGCTAGACTTTATCTTAAAGATAAAGATAAATCTAGGCTTACATTAATGATTAGGTATCCTAATCGATATTTTAAACTCATTCAACATGAACGTTCTCATACTAAACAACAGAATGACCTCTTAGGTATATTCTTCTATATATGGTACGTCATTGAATGGTTCTTTAAACTCTTCACTGAAGGTAAGGCTTATCGTGAACTTTGTTTTGAGCGTGAAGCTAGAGCAAATGAAGTTGATAAAGACTCTTATAATGTTATTGTACATTACAAAAATGGTAAAGCTTATACTATTATGCAAGATAGTATTCCTATTTGTACTTACTATGACATTAATGATGTTATCAAAAATATTGATAATATTAAGTATCTTGAGTTTAAACCTTTGAATGTTAAAGGTAGTCTTATTAATCGTAAGTGGGGTAGTTGGTTGAAATACGTATTTAAAAGATAATATGGGTTGATTTCTTATTCAATTATAGCCTATGCTGTGAAGCACGCTGTTGAAGCCGCTGGTCTTAATTGACTAGCGGCTATTTTTGTTTAATTTAAAATTGTTATTATGAATTTTGGAGAAGCTATTGAACGTGTTAAAACTCGTTCTTATATCGCTAGACGTGCTAATTGGGATAATGATGTGTTTATATTTGCACAAGTTCCTGCTGATATAAATGAAGAAACTATTCCTAAGATGCAAAGTCTTCCGGAAGTTGTTAAACGTGAGATTACAGAAGTTGGTATCACTAGTCTTAGTTATCAGAATCAAATTTGTAAGTTTGATAATGGTGATATTACTTATTATACACCTACTGGTGATGAGATTTTTACTGATGATTGGGAAACTAAGAGTGATGATACTCTAGCTGAATGGGAATATTTATGACACCTGAAAGTGTAAGTGCTGTTATAGATTTTCCTAAAGGTGCTGTATTATGGAATGAGAGAATTGCTATGTTTAATAAAGCTTGTGCAATTGATCCTCATGATACAGTAGTTATTGAAGAGTTATCTGAACTTATTAAAGCTGTTTCTAAGATTAATAGATGTCATAATAATGAACATCTTAAAAGTCTTATGGAAGAAATTGCTGATGTTAGAATTGTTATTGAGCGTATCATGCGTAAATATAATATTAAAGAAGACGATATTGATAAGCTTGTAGTGTTTAAAATAAATCGCTTTATTGATCGCTATGGCATCTAAAAATAAAAATGATCAAGTAAATCATCCTAAACATTATACTTCTGATCCTAGTGGTATTGAATGTATTGATATCACTCGTCATAGAAATTTTAATATAGGTAATGCTATTAAATATCTATGGAGAGCTGGTCTTAAAGAAGACAAAGATCGTAAGCTTATTGATAAACAAGTTGAAGATCTTAATAAAGCTGTTTGGTATCTTGTAGATGAGATTCATCGTCTTGGTGGTAGATGTACTGTTAAAACTGATTCAATTAATACTTGTTTACCTATTGATAATGAAAGTATTATTGATGCTGTTATGAATTATTCTAAAGTTGTTGACGGTACTTGTAAAACTCTTTTAGGTGTTGGTGGTAATAATGATGAATGTAGAGGAATATTACGTCGTACAATTGAAGATCATATTGATTATTGGTATAGAGTTCAAAAAGATGGTGGACAAACTAAACTTGATATGTAATGAAATTTGTTAGACCTGTTAGTGTTATTCATACAGCTCATAATCTTAAAGGTGGTTTGCAATTAGCTGAATTTGCTGGTCGTCTTTGTTATAAATCTGAAGGTAAGACTTCACCCGGAAGTTACGTTAAGTTTCTTCTGATGCTTATTGATAAAGGTCATACTTCAATTCTTGAGCATTGTCCTATTTATGTTTGTGGTTATCATGATATGATGAGTATTGAGATGATAAACATTAGACACTCTGCTTTTTCTCGTTTTGTTGCTGATATTAAAGATGCAAGACCTAATTCTAATTTCTATTATATCTACACTAATCTTCGTGTTGTATATAATGAAAGTCCTGAATTAGCTAAAGCTCTTATTCAAACTTCTACTATGGAAGGTGATGAGATTTGGAAAGCTCATGGTGTTGCTTGGTTTGTTCCGAAATTTGATCATCCTTTCGCTCGTATGAGTGCATATATAACTACTCTTAGAAGTGTTGTTGATGAACTTGTACGTGAACGGGTTCAATCTAATGCAGTTGAATCTACTCGTTGGTGTGATTATTCTAATGAAGGTAGATTTGAAGGCATTTCTTTCTGTCTTCCTCATTGGGTTGAAAATTCGACTTTTAATGCTTGTTTTAAGAGATTTCTTAAAGATGTTGAAACTATTGAAAAGAATGAAGATAAAATTCAACGTCTTTATGATCTTGAAGATATTGCTTTTTGCTTATATCAAAATGATACTAATATTGCAAATAAGCGAGCTTATCATTATATCAGATGTTGCATCATGGATGAAATCTTTTATAATGAAGCTAAAGATGAACTTGATTTACCTGCTCAAGATGCACGTGAGTATTTGTTCTTAGGTGTTAAGAGTGAAATGTATTATACTGGCTTTAATAAAGAGTGGGATAACATCATTGATAAGCGTCTTTATGATAAGTATGGTAAAGCACATCCGAATATGCACATCACCATGCAACAATGTAAAGATCATCTTGATGTAATTAGAACTTCTCAAAAAGCTATTACTGATTCAGATCATGGCGGAGAAAGTGAAAGTGCAGGTGAATAGATTACCAGCATTTATACCTCTTGATATTTATATTAAATATTACGGTAAACCTACTACTGTATTTGAACAAAGTAATTTAGATTTACCTGTAAGTTATTATGATACTCTAACTGAAGGTATGAGTCTTATTCATAGACCTTTTGTTGCAGGTTGGGCTAGTGTTCCTACTAATACTTTATTAGTTAAGGATACAATGGTTCGTTTTAAAGAGATTGAAGATTATAGTCATTACCAAACTGAATTGAATTTCGATGAATCTGTTTGAAATACAAGCTAATATTGATAGGATATTAGAATATGCTGCCGAGAATGGTGGAGATATAGGAGAAAGTGGTGCTGAGGAACTTGCGATTAGTGAAGAGGAACTCGGTGAGAAACTTTATGCTTATGCTTTTGTTATAGATCGTTATAACACTGATATAGCATTACTTAAACAATACAAGCAAGCTCTTGATGATCGTGTTAAACGTACTGAGAAAAAGATTAAACGTCTTAAAGATGTTATAGCTGAATGTGCGTATAAGTACGGTGAACCGGTATTAAAGAAGAATGCTGAAACTGGTATTAAAGAGCCTACTGGTAGTATGTCTCTTAAATATCCGAATATTACTATTAGTGTTCGTAAAGGTCAGGAAGTTGTTACAGATACGGAAATGTTTAATAGCTTTCTTAATCAAATGTATCAATATTTTGAAAATCCATCTGTTGATACAGTACCTGCGAACATTGATGCTATTAAAGGTTTTATTGATGTTAAACTTGATAAAGGTTTAAATCTTGATAAAGCTAATAAGATTAAAGCTATTCTCGCTGAACATGGAGTTACTTTTGAAGAAGGTGATTTCAAATTCTATGTTAATAGTACTAATCTTAAAGAAACATTGAATCAATCTCCTGAAGGTCTTGATGCTTGGACGCTTCAAGAAAAGGATATTGTTACAATTAAGAAATAAACTTCTATTGAAACAAAGTATATTATGCCTTTTGTAAATTATCAAAGACGTCCTCTCGTATTTAATGAAATAGGTAAACCTATCAATGATTTGAGTATGGAGGATGCTATTAAAAAAGCAAATCTTGATTATAAAGTAGGTATTAAAGAGACTCGTGTTCGTCTTGAAGATCCTGCTAATCCGGGTAGCTTTCTGTTATACAAAGTTCCTAACAGTTTTGCTACTTATAGAGAAGATACAAATCATGTATTTGGTGCTGTTGGTTCTAAGTACGAAGTTGTACAGAACTCTGTAGCTCTTGATTTTATTAATCAAATATGTGATTACGATAAGAGTGTTCGTATTGAAACTGCTGGTTGCTATAAGAATGGCGCAAGTATGCTTGTAACTGCAAAATTTCCTGATGCTATCACTATTGATAATAAAGATCTTATTGATAAGTATCTTCTATTTACCAATAGTCATGATGGTTCTGGATTAATCACATGTGCTGTTACAAATATTCGTGTTATTTGTAATAATATGCTTAATCAAGCTATTAAAAATGCAACACAACAGTTTTCTTTTAAACATACAAAGAATGTTCACAACGCTATTATGAGTGCTGTGAATAGTATTCGTGCTACGCATATCTATCATGAAGCTATGCAAGAATCTATGCAAGCTCTTAAAGCCATTAATATTAAATCTAATAATATGACTGGTTTTGTGTATAATCTGTTTCTTAATGATGAACAACAAGAGCACATGAAGCTTAGAACTAATATCTTTTCTGCTGATAAGGATATTATTTCTGCTAAAACTCAAAATAAAGTCAAAGCTGTTCTTGATACTATTGAGAATGGTGTTGGTCAAGAGTTACATCGTGGTACTGTGCTTTGGCTTTATAATGGTGTGAGTTGTTATCTGAATAATGTTGTTGATTATAAGTCTTCTGAAGATCGCTTTGAAGCTCTTACTAAAAAAGGTGCTTATAAGCTAAATCAAAAAGCTTATGATCTTGCCTTAACGGCACTAAGAGCTGCATAATGGAAGAAACTAAAACACATACGTGTTATATTGAAGTTGATGGGAATGTGATTACTCGTGATGCAAATGGAACTCTTATTCAAGAATTTACTGGTAATTGGTCTGTTTTGCATAAGGTGTATAGATTCGCTACTATGACCGCTGCTGAAAAGCAAAAGTATAAGCGTCTATCTCCTAATCTTTATATTGGTAGTATTAAGTATGTTATGAGGCATCCGGGTACTAACAATAGTTTTGTTGTTACTTCTACTCAAATTAAGAAGATTCTACCTTTCATTGTTAATGTGAATAAAGTTAGCTTTGGTGGACTGAGTGAATGTGGTAGTGATAATGAAGGTTATTATTAATAACAATAAAAATACCGCTAGTACTTACATTAGCACTAGCGGTATCATATAAAACAACAATTTATATAGCAACTCCTTTACTGCATGAATACGCAAATCGATTCAAACAGTTTCTAATAATACTCTTATTAGTAATAGCACTACTTTAAGTAGAAAGAGCTTTATTAGCAGGCATAGTCAATCAAATAGTTACTGCGCTACTACCTTTTATTTAAATGCTATTATTAGCACTCATGCAGTTCCTGTTAGGAGTTGTCACTAGAGCAGGATTTTAGGTAGGATTGCTATGTCATGTACCGTTGTTGTTTGTTATAGCTATTATCACCGTAATACTCTGGGAGCGGTAACATCAGAGCAATGCAAATATACTATATAAATCTTAATATCAAAACAAATGCTCATAAAAATAGGCGTAAACATAGTAAAACTTCGTGGTGCTATTAGATATAATGGAGATAGAACTCATAAAATTGTTACTTGCATATATGATGATACTAAAGTTATGATTCGACATAGTAGAATTTTAATTAAAGCTAATGCTTCATTTGATGTTAGAAATAATGCTATTTATATTAGAAATGCTTATATTACTAATATCAATAAAGATGATATTGAACCTATTCGATATTTCTTTGAGTGATACAAAGTTCTGCTCCTGACCACACCATGTTCCCTACTGGGGTCTGGAAAGCTACTCTTAGCGTTTCTAATGCTAGTCGTATTAACGTTAGTACAAATCATCATAGCCGTATGGTTAAAACGACTTCAATAGAGGCTCATAGAGACACTTTCTTTTGTGATATGAACTAATTATCGTCTGCCAATAGATAATCAATATATGAAGCTCGCAGGTGGCAAAAATGGCATTGTGGAGCATTGCAGACCCCGGTAGAGGGATAGATGTGGAACGGGGCGGAGCGTTTGCAATGACACGAGTAGGAGCATGAGTAGTATAGATACAAGAAGAGAGAGGACTGACAGTATTATCTGAAAGCCCTCTCTCATTTTTTTAAGTCCAACAGAAGTCCTTACTTATTTAGTTCAACTATCATCTGTAATATTGGGTTCTGTTGCATATAGTATGTATTGTTCTTTGGTAAATAGAACATCTTGTTGTATTGATTGAATAACGGAATAGTTTTCTTAAATGCAATCCAACGTTTATCTTCATCTTTATATGTACCTCTATCATAAAGCATTTCTTCATCATCTACAATCATTGGAGCAATAAGTGTCCAATAAGCAAGATTAAGAACATTAGACATACTTGTTTCAAAAGGTATAGGTGCCTCCATAGTACGTTTATAGAATGAATAAAGACCCCAAGGTGAAGTTTCATAAAGTTCAGTTTGAATACCATAAATAGTATAACAAGCAAGAGCAAAGAATCGATTTTCATCAAGTTCATCGTCATCATCTTTTGCAGCATATAGACTAGCAGCTACAAGAGATAAACCAACAAGAGTTGTAAAATTAAACATGGCTCTTTTTATATTAGCCTTTTGAGCTTGAGGTAGAGTATTATATCTAAAGTTTATATCTTTGAACCAATATAATAAACCGCAGAACCCATTGAATATAGCTTTAGCTTTAGTAGCAAAATCAATATCTTCGTCATTTTCTATGGCTTTATCAATAGTTTCTCTATAAGCACTTTTACCATTAGATAATAGAAAATTTATCATATCCATGTAAGCACCACTTCTATAAGATTCAAGACGTTCATCATATATAGTTTTACCAAAGCGTTTACCCCAATAACGAATGAAATTAGGACGAAGCCATTTACGGAATTGAAGTATTACCTCTCCCCACATCTTACCAGATAGCATAGATTTATCGAAAGTATTATAAATACCATGTAAGCTATGATTAACACCTTTAACTTTACCTAAGAACTTAGCAAAATCTTCAAGAGTTATATTACTTCCAGCTTTAATTGAAGCGATACCATCTTTAAGTTCAAAAGCATCATATATAACTTGATTCTTTTCAAACTCAACTCTAGCATTCTTAAGACCTTCTTTATAAGCTTTAGCGAAATTAGATTTCCATTCATTAGTAAAGTTGTTAGCACGATAAGCAATGAATCGAGAAAGATAATCTATAAATTCAACATTATTACCTTTAACAGATTCTTGTTTATCTTTATATGCTTTATACTTAGTATAAGTTTCATCATCAATCATATCTCTAAAGAGACGTTCTCTAAGTGAGAATACGAATTGCTCATAATTCATAATAGTACCTGCAACAATGCGATGAGTTTGCATAGCTGACAAGAAAGTAGCGAATTGCAAATAATGCTCACCAATAGTATTAGGAGCAAACATCACATTATCCCATTTAGACATACTAAGAGAAACAATATTAGTCTTAGTATCTACTCCAGCTTCAATATGATCTTCAAAAATATTACCAGCTAACTTCATTAAAGCTGCATCAAGATTATTACAAGTATATTCACCAAGTGATGCCCATAATGATGGAAGAGCTTTAACATACATTTTATGAGCTTTAAGAAGTGTAGCTTTAGTAGTAAATTCACCACCAGTTGCTTCACTTACAATATTGATATGACCTGTACCAATATTCTTTAAAGCAGCAGTTAAGTTCATCCACATAAGAGATTTACTATTAACTGTATGAAGTATATTAAGAAGTTTATCAGTTAATGTATTAATACGATTCTTACCTTCAAAAGCATCATAGAATTTTTTAAATCTATCAAATGCTTCTGTTTCTTTACCTTTGCGAGAAACAACTTCAGTTTTATGAGTATAAAGAGATAGAATCTTATTAATAACATTCTTACTCTTAACACCATATTCACGAGCTTGGAACTCAGGCATAGCAAGAATAGTTTGCAGAAGATTAAGTTCAGGCTCAAAGTCACGATTAACTTTAATACGTTTAAGCTGATTAATATAATTAAGAGTAACATTCATAGGGTCAAAGTTCATACGATTTCTAACATCACCTAATTGTTTATCAGATAACTCTTTATTATATTCGATAATATCTGCAATAGAAGTAATAGGTTTATAATAACCTCTATGTTTAGCTATTTTATTAGCTTTTTCAATTAGAGCATCATAAGCTTCTTTATTTGTAATAGCGTAGAGATCATACTTAATACGACCTATAACTTCTGGACGATTAAGTGCAGTAGCTTTAAGATAGTATTGAGTTTCTCCACTAAGTGTATTTTTATAATCATCTTCTTGCAACTCATGATAACCAACAAGTTGTTTAAGAGCATTCACATGATTAGCAGATATGAAAGTCGGGAAGAAACTAGCAGATCTAACAGTGTTAGGCATTGCAACATCATTAAGTTCTGCAAACATCTCTTGCATTTCAACCATCATATCAATATCAGAATGAGTAAGTTTACTAAACTTAGCGTCTCTATAATCAGCTTTCGCAGTTTGAACTTGAAGAAGAACTCGATTAGTAGTTTGACCTCTAACACTAAGTTTAATATTATTAGCTTCAGCAAATTTCTTACGAATCTTAGATTTATAGACACGTTCAATTAGCTTAGTATAATAATATGCTTCTTCGGCACTAAGATTAGGAAAATACTTCTTAGGATTACTATATACATCTTCAAGATCAAGTTCAAGTCTACCTTTAACAATTTTGGCAGGCATTGAAACATTCATAGTAGAATATATAGTTTTACCTACAGCACGAACTCTTTTCTTATGTTCTTCCTCAAGTTTAGCAAGAGAATCTTGAGCTTTCTTAACTGTAGCAAAATCATCAGATTCTAATAGAGGTTCTAACTCAGATCTTCTCTTAATATAATCATCGTATTCACGAGCTTTACCAATTTGATAATCATAGTTAGCTTTAGTCATATCAAATGGTGTAGCAAGTTGACAATTAGCTTCATTAATGAATCTAGCTCTAAAGTCATTAGAACGAGATTGAGAAAAAGTCATATCAGGTTTACCATTAGACTTTTCTTTATAGAATCTATCATACTTCTTAAATAATGCGAATGTACGCTTATTATTATTGAAAGCAAATTCAGTAGCATTAAGAGTATGGAATTCATATTGAGAAAGAACTGTATCAATAATCGGAATACCACTTTGAGCAGCAGAATCTAACCATTTAATAACAGTAGATAAATCAAGATTATCACCGAGCATACGACGAATATTCTCTTGAATATCTCTTTCATTTATAGTATAAACGCCAATTTCATCAGTATTAAAACCGTTTTCAACAAGCTTATCTTGAATATACTTAAACTTAGTATTGAAAGCAGGATTATGACTTCTTTGATTGATTAAGAAACCAAAGTAAATCTTAGAAGCATCAACAACTTTACGTTTAAGAGGCATAATCTCAGCATATAAACCTTTAAGATTAAGAAGAGCTTCATTAAATTCTGCAACACTATCTTTAGTATTCTGAGAAGCATTTTCAAAACTAGCTTCGTCAATAGGATTTAGATCTTCAATATAAGCTTGAGACTTTATAAGACTACTGAGTTTATTCAGATCAGTAACCCATTGTTTACGATCAGCAACAGTACCTTTAGTCCAAAGCTTAAATATAGTATTAGTATCCATTGGCATTTGAATAGCTTTAATCATATCTTTAACATTCTCTAGTATATTAGCATTATACTTGAATGTTTCAACATAATTAGGAAGACTATTCATATCTCTACCAAGTCTAGCAATTTCACTTTGAGCTTTGGCATCAAGCTTATCAAGATTAGTATTGAGTTCACCCATGAGATTCATTTCATCTCTAAGAAGTTTAGTATTACCGATAGCAGTCTTTTCAACTTCATAAAGAGTATTAATAAATTCAAGGTTTGACATACTAATTCCAGTATTATCATCAGCTATGAACTCTGTATCTAAGACTTTAGAGAACTTAGGAGTTGAGCTATTAATAGTATGAACAGTAGTATTAAGATCTTTTTTAATACCAATGTAATCAACTATAATATCATTGATACCATCAGCTTGAATTGCACTAACATTAGTCGGATTTAGCCTTTGAATAAGCCTGTCTAAGCCCTTAAAAAGTTGTCCTTGTATTGTTAATCGTTTCAATTGAGAAAGCGTCTCTCCGTTGCCGACAAGTGCCAAATTTTGGATTTCCGAGGGCAGTGTATCGGTATCGAAAGTGTCATTGATAGCTGCCTGCAATGGGATAGTAGTAATAGCAGAAGTATCAATAAGACCTCTATATGTATCAGATTCATTACCAATATAAATTGTATAATCAGCGTTACTTGTAGCAGCGTCTATAGCTGATGTAAGACTGTTATGAGTTTCTACATTAGTAACAGATGAATTAAATCTACGATAGAACTTACTCAAAATAGTAGCAAGTTTCTCGTATATTTCTTGAGCTTCAATATTATATTTATAATAATCATTAGCTGTAGTAAGATATTCAGATTTAAACGTTTTATTAATAGGATAATAGAACGTACAATCATTAATATCAAAACGTTTATAAAGCATACCTTCAGGTAATTGAGCTTTGTAAGTCTTTTTAAGACCAGTAAGTTCTTTATCAATTACCTTTTCACGAGTCTTAAGATATATATCATCAGCATAACTAGAATTATTTACATATCTAGTAGGTTCAAAAATCATTTGACCAACGATGTTCCAAATATCATTATGTTTAATACCAATAGCATTTTTAATAACACTATTAAGAGCATCTTCTATATACTTACGAGTTTCAAGATCAACATCTTTATGCCATTCATTAGCTACTGCACCTTTAAGATCAAATACAGCTCTAGAGAAATTACTCTTAGTAATCTTAGTAAAAGTTGGAGTTTGGTCTTTAACTTTACTCTTCTTACCATTAGTATCATAAATATATTCAGGTTTCATATATTTAACGATACGAGTATTCTCTGAATTAGCACGAATAAAAGCTTCAATGAAAACATCAAGTTCTTCGTTAGTCCTAAGAAGAATATTATCTTCATTCGCTTGACTAGCATAAAGAGCTTCAGCATAGTTATAAAGAGCAGCATTTTCTGAACGGAAGTTACTACCACCATTAGTAATACCTTGTTCTCTCATAGCTAATCTAATATCTCTATCACTAGTACCGTCGATAGATTCAAAACTAATAGAATCAAATTGGTCTCCCCATGAAGTCTTATAAGCACTTACATAGTTACCATCTTTAGTTTTGAATTTACCATAAAGATCAATAGAAATATACTTAGAAAGATTACGACCAAAATCAAGTTTATTAACCCAGAATGCGTATTTAACTAAGTTCTCACCAAGAATACGACAATATTCATCAGGACTATTAATAAGCTGAAAGAATGTATCTCTAGTAAAATCAACATCATCACTTTCCTTAGTTGAAATAGAAATATATCCAGTTCTTACAATTGTACTCTCCATAGTATTAGGAGAAAGCAATGAAAGAATATGATTAGGATTAAGTCTAAGATTACCTTTAGTAACATATTGACCATTTACAGCAACATATCTACCATCAGTAAGTGTATTCTTAACCATAGCTAATTGAATACCAACAGGTAATTCTTTAAACATAGCTATTTTTTCATCATGAGTATAATTTCTACTTTCAAGTTCATTGTACCAATTTTTAAGATTGACATTAGTAAGAGCTAAATCAACAGCACCTTTGAATTTAAATTCATTAGTTTGTTCGTCTTTAACAATATTAACACATCCTAATAACTTAGCACGTTCAGCAAGAAGTGTTTCCGGACTTTTACTGTCATCATTAAAGAAAGGCATTTGTCTAACTTTATCAATAATAGCATAATTAACAAGAGCTTCTCTAAGTTCAGGATTATTAATCTGTTTAAGCTTAGCCATACAATAATTAATCTTATCTTTGAAAGCAGGATTCTCACTAATGAAGAGATCATGAAACATATTAACAGAAATCTCATTAGTAGAATACAATTGCTGTTGAAGAATAGGATAAGCACTATCTTCAATCTCCCAATTAGTATTAACAACTGACGGAAATATAGCTTCAATCATTGATTTATCACCAATTCTAAAAGGGGATTTAGGTTTATCAAGCTGAATTACTTTACCATCAGAATCCTTATTTTCAAGAAGATAATCATTAGCTTTAAGCAACCAATTATCAATGACTTCACCTTTATCAGTAATTGCATTTACACTATAGTATTTATAGAGTAATTCATTGCGCATATTCTCAGGAATACCTGCATCTTTAGCATTCTGAATAAGAGTATTAACATTATGCTCAAGCATTGCAATAGATTCAAAGAGTTTATTACTTTCAGAAGTTTTAGGACCAGCACCTTTCTTTTCAGTAATAAGACATCCTTGTGCACGTTTCATAGCATTTACAGCTTTATCAACGTACATATAGTAATCTAAAACTTCAAGTTGTCGATTAAGATAATTAGCATAAGCTTCAAAATCTTCAACTGTATGTTTATAGTTTTGACCTTCTTTAAATAGAGAATCAAGTTCAGTAATAGTTTTAGCTTTATTCTGAATCTTACTATCTACTTCGTATGCAGTAACACCAACTTCATTTGCAAGAGCTTCAATAAATCTAGCCATAGCATGAGTTTGTTTCATGTTTATTGTATGACCATGTTCGTGAGCTTTCGCAATCGCCATATTACTAAGATCTTCTTGTGCAAGATATTTACTAAGTTTAGTAATAACATCTTTAAGACCTACATTATCTTGTGTAGTTTCAAAATAACTCTTAGCAAAAGCTTTAAGACTATTACCTTTATCAGCAAGAAGTTTACTCATAGTAGCAACAGCGTCAATCATATAATCACTGCGTATATTATGGAAACTAATATTAGTAAAGTTATTAGAGTTTTCAATAGACTTAATTGAAATATTCGTAACAAAATCAGTAATGATTTGCTGAGATTCAATAAGAGCAGAATAGATATATCTATTAGTACCTTCAACTTTAGCATTGCCAGCATTAAGATTAGCATTCCAACTTATAGGGAATGAAGCAAGTAAAGCGGTATTACCAATAGTATATGTATTCATATTAAACCAAAGATTATCTTTAACAGCATCAAGAATATGAGATGTTAATTCAGAACGCTGTGCAGATATAGGCTCACCATTTATATCAGTCCAAGTACCATAATCATTATTATAAAGAGAACGACACCAAACTGTAACACTATTAGAAGCTACATCTACTTGAACACTGTGTTCACCATTAGATAATCTTTCATCTTTAAAGCATTTAAGAATCTGTTTTTTAGCCCATTCAGCTTTATTAGGAATATCTTCATTATAACCTTTAATATCACTGAAATTAAGTCTAATAGGAATAGCAAATTCATCAGACAACATAGTCTGTGTAAATCCCATTATAGATAGAGCATTATCCGCTGCAATGGATTGACCTTTAAGAACTGCAATATTATTATTAATATTACGAATCTTAATCTGATCAATAAGAAAATGCTGATTCATCATAGAGTTATCATAACCAGCAATTCTATTTATATAAGCAGAAGCAGCTTTACTATGATCAAACTCATTGGGTTTCTCTTTATTAAGAGTATTCTTAATATCAGAGTGAATACCAATCCAAGTATCAATTATAGCATTATCCTTAGCAGCTCTAGGCATACGACGATATTCATTAAGACTATTCCATTTTGGAGTAACAGTTTCTTTAATGAATTTCTCGTATTTAGCATCATAATCACTCTTAGCTTTTTTAAGTTTAGAGTAAATACTAGCTTTAGTATCATATAATGCTTTAAGTTCTGCATCAGATATAGCCGGATTCATATTTGCAGCATTATAAGCTTCAATCTCGGCAGACTTTAATTCCATAGCTTTAGCAAGCGCATTACGCTCGGATACGTTCTTTGAATAGAAGCGTTGTTGCTGTAGATTCTTATATTCTTGCTTTAAGCGTCTTATAACAGAATCATCAATACTAGCTTGTGCATTGATTTTAGCATTAATATCTGCAAGTTCATTAACTAATGGAATCTTTTCTTTCAGATATGCGTTTTTAAGTGCATCTTTAGTTTTACTAAAGTAAACATCAGAAACGTATTCCAAAGATTGACGTTTATAAGTATCACTATCATTTTTAGTATATTCAACATATTGTCCATCAATAACGTCAAATTCTTTCATAGATAAGTAGATACTATCAATATCGTAGTCCCAACCGGTACGAGTAACAAGATGTTCAGGAACTATAGCTTGACTAGCACCATTATTCAGAACTCCTACAACTTTAGCGATAAACATAGATTGATGACCTTCAGTAGGAATACGAATACCAAACATCGTTCTAAGATTCTCTGGAACACTATTCAAATCAAGATTACCATTAGCATCTAATTTAAATCGAGAATCCCAGTTATTAAGTATAATCTCAGCAGGATGAAAGACTTTAGTACCATCGGCTTTAGTTTCCCAATATTCACTTTGAAGTTTAAAGTCAGCATTTTTCTTAATTATAGGCGTACCATTAGCATCTCTTTTAATCGTACCATCTTCATTAAGTTCAGCCCGAGATTGCCAATAATCATCAGAGAACTTAATTTGACCTTCAAGATACATACGTTGAACATTAGCTTGGGTCCCTTCAACAATCCCTTTTTTGTCCAACGTAACAGCAGCGGGTTGTAAGAAAGTATCAGGTTGAATAGTAACGTGAGCACCTTTAAGTTTAAGATTAGTAACACGACGTGTAATACGAGCTAATAGAACTGATTCAATACGACTCTTAATCGTAGGATGATAAAAAGGTATAAAAGGTTTACCATTAACAACAACAGTAGCTTTTATGAAATTTCTATCAATTTCAGTTTCATTAAAATATCTACGAAGATTTGCAAGAACTAAATCAAGATCAACACCGATAACATTTCTGAGACCACCGTCAGTTTCAATTGAAGTATATTTAATATTACCGTCATTAGTAATAGCACCCCAATCAGCCAACAAACGATACATCTCATCATTTGCGTTAGCAGAAAGTAACATCTGATAATACTCAAAAGCCCCTGAACCATCATAAGAATAATCTCCAGTTTTACCTTTACGAACAGTACTACCTATAGTATAATCTCCATTAAATACAAGGTTATCAAGAATACGCTTTTGAAGCTGAGTACCAATCTTATTCTTTTCATCTATAAGATGTGAAGGAACTTGTTGTTGAATATAGAGGTTACTATGACTAAGAGTATGTTTAAAATCTTCAACACCTTTAGGATAACCTTTTAATTCAAGACGTTTGGTAGCTTCATTATACTGAATATTAAGAGTAGCTTTTGTACCACTAGTATAAGTATATTTACCATTTGCATCTAAAATAGGGAAACCTTTAGAATCAACTGCAATATCTCTAGATATATCAAAGAGTTGAACTTTAGGCATACCACCAACTTTATGACCAGATTCAAAGTTAATAGAATCAATACCTTCTTGTTTCATCCAATCATAAAGAGTTTCATAACTAGTACCTTTATACATACGTTTAAATATAACAAGAGTACTATTTTTATCTTGATGCGAGAATACAATATCAGTATTAAATCTATTATTAAGCGTAGACTTACCACGTTTATAGAAGTAATACTTTAACTGTTCAACAATACGTGCATAATCACTAGGACTAATAGGTGTATCCTCATCAGCAACAATATCAGCTAAAGTTCTACCGGAAGGTAAAGTAAAACTATCATAATCACCCATAGCTTTGAAACGTCTAATACACTCATCTTGTGTAATAACATTGAAAGCATCGGCAGTTGTAATAGTCTTAGAACCAAAGCGTCTATTAAGTTCATCAGAAGTTGCTTTATCATTTGCAAATGGTTCAAGCATCTTCTGTAACATATTGTCTTTAAGATTAACATCAGATACAACAATCTGTGTATATGTAGTATTAGAACGAGTAGTAGAACCCGGTCTTACACCTTGAGATGCACGCTTAGCCCAATCAAGAGCATTCTTAAATTCAAAAGTATAACCAGTGAATATCTCTTGAATAGCTATATCAGCTACGTAATGATTACAAAGAAGATTAGAAACAACATAACCCCAATAACGATCATTTTTATAATCTTCAGGAAGCATTTCATTAAGAGCTTTAAGTTGATTCTTATATGTAAGAGTCGATTGAATATTATCTCTAACAGGAGCTAGATAATCAAAAGCATCTTGAAGATGACTATTGATTCTATCAACAAACATTCGCATATAAGCATTATCAATAACATCGCCGTAAGCAGTATTGAAATCTTCACCACAAATCATAAATGGCTCGAATTTACCGAATGAACTTGCGGCATCAGGATGAAGTTCATTAAAAGCATCTTCGATATAATCTATAATGCTTCTTACAGTAGTATTACCGTTAGCATCAGTATATCTAAAATTAAGATTACCAAACTTAAAGATATTACCTGTAGGCTTACCGTTTTTAAGAAGAGCTTTACCATCCCAAAATATAGGAGCTTGAAGACCTTCAAATATATCTTTATCAAAAGCACGACTTTCATAAAAAGCTCTAAAGGCAACTTCTGCATCACCATTATGATCACTAATCATTCTACCACGTTCATCTGAATCTAAAGAATTAAATTCTTGACGAACATCATCTTCAGGTATAAGAAATTCTTTCTTAATAGAAAGAGTTTGAGTATTAGCATCATAATCAAATAGCAGACGTCTAGCTTCAAGCATCATTTCCATTTCAGTACGGAAAGTATCTTTCACACGCTGAAATAAATAATTAGATTCAAGATCATTAGTACGAGCTATTCGGTAATTAACAAAAGTACCATCAGTATCTATAAGTTTAAATGGAAGACTTCTCTTAATGGCATTAGGTTCAGTAAGAGTATTTCCGGTTACAAACTCATATATACGAGAAGCATCAGCAGAAGGTAATGAATAACGTCCTTGGAATTGACGAAGAATAACATCACGTGTCCAAATGTAATCATGCATATCAACATAAGGAGTTCCAATACCTTGATCACGATTAGACATACCATTAAATCGAGCATATTGAAAAGCTTTAACAGCTTCAACATTAACAGGATTTACAGCATCAAGAATACGATAACCATTTTCGTCAAGTATAGCATTACCATTTTCATCTTTTCTAAAATTAAAGAAACCTTTACCATCACCACCCATACCATTACCAAGATTCCAAATAAGAGGATGATATTTAGTACCTTTAGATTTTAAGAAATCATTGAAACGATATTTCATGAGTTCTACATTAACTTCACCAATACGATTAACAATACCTTGAAGCATTGACGTAATATGATTATAGAACTCAGGAGTATATTCTTGTTCACCTTGAACATTAATGTAAGACAAATCAACTTTAATAGCCGGATCACAACCACCTACAGTTGCAAGAATATTAATACGACCACGCATATCATCCACAACAGAATCAATTTCATCTCCTGCTTTGAAGCCTTCATAAAACAATCTTTTGATTCTACGTGATTGACGATCTTTAGCTTTTTCACTTTGCTTATCAGTAACATTAGCTTTAATTTGATTAAGAATCTTATCGAATACACCATCAATATTGACAAGTTCAGTCTCAATTTTTTGATATACAAGTTTATTAACTTTACTATCATCATTTCCGTCATGATATAAAGCTTTAATTACATCAAAAGGAACACTAAATTTAATAGATAAATAATTAAATATAGTATTAGGAGACCAATTGATACCAACATTGTTAGATTTATACAGTAAAGTATTTACTTTATCAGTAATAGATTTACCGGTTTTATATATAGCATTAATATCATATTGAACAGCAGCACGACTACCAACATATTGAAACTTATTACTAAGAATACTACGATATTGATTGTAGATATTAGTAGTAGCAAATGACTGACGATTACTCTCTTTAACAGAATAAGCAAGACTATAATCACTTTCTGACATATTGTAACTCATAGTCTCACTTTGAGTAACAACAGTCGTAGCCATATCAACAGATGCCATGTACATATTGTAGAATATTTCTTTACATTCAATAGTACTAGCATCATCATTTGGAAGAATCTCAATTTGGTCAATAATAGGTTGAAGCTGACCATTATAAACAGATTCAGAAGTAACTTTAAGACTATTTATAAGCTCTTCTTTATTAGCTGCGTAACGAGTAGCATCAATCAAAGAGTTCCAAAGAACGTTAATATCGAATGGCATTGCTAAACCATATTTATTATAATACGAAGCAGTACCATTAAATTGAGAATCTTCAAGTGTAGCAAACAGATTACTTTGATTATTATAAATCATTTCTGTAAGCATACGTTTGAATCGAGAAGAAGCAGTATTCTTACGATCAACTTTAAATTGAAGAGAACTATTCCAAGACTTATTGATATTTTGCTCATCAGTCATGGAAGCACCATTAATCTCTCCCATAGTCATGTGGTCTTCAACATCGAAATCATTAATATCAGCCATAAATTCGGCTTTATAATAATTAATAAAACTCTGCCAAATACCTTGATCATCAAGATTATCAAGTTGATCTGCAAGTCTAAGAAGATTATTCATCTTACTTTCATAACTAGTAAGAAGAGCATCATTATCTATAGCTTCATCAGTTGCTCCAGCAGCTTCAAGTTCATCAAGACGATTATTGTATTGAGCTGCAAATCCTAAATAACCAACATCAGGATTATCATTTTGAGCATACTGACGCAATACAGTAGCAATTAAAGAACGAATTGTAACACCATTCTTAAAATCTTTGTAAGTAAGATTTTTGAATTGAGGTTCAAGTCTAAAAGCAATAGCAGCAAAGATACGATTTAAATACATTTGCTCACTATCAGCAATAAAAGGATAACCATTATCATACAGAACTTGTGCTTTCTTAGCAGGTATATGTTTATGAAATGACCTTATTTCCGGCTCTCCCTGCTCGTTTAATGGTATGGTAATACTTTTAGTCAAGCGTTCTATATTATTGCCGTAAACGCTCTGAAAAGTGGCAAATTGAGCGTCTGTCAGTCCTGCATTTTGGACGGCACGAAGCAAAACCCAGTCCCCATACTCGGATGTAAACGAAGCAGATTTAAGAGCATCGTAATCAGCTTTAGCAACAGCACGTGCCTTAACAGGATCATTAGGATAGAGCTTTTTTGCCCTATCCCATAAATCTTGAAAACACTTACTATCAGTATAGCTATCACCAACTTTAATCTGAGGGATAATATTACAATCTAAACCCATAGTAGAAGTTTTATACGTTTAACAAATACGTTTATTAGTTTCATCTAAGTTACTATTTTTATTCAAGTTATCAACCGAATCATGTAAATATTTTACAGCTTCGAGAACTTGTGCAGCTTTGATATTACTATCGGAACTAGTACCAAGTCTAGCCCTACGACGAGGAGTAGTTTGTGTAGGAGATTCAGCAGTAGCATTTGCATCACCATTTGCAGCGATATTAACAGCATTTTGAACTTCTGTAGTCGTAGATTCAACAGTGGATGTAGCAGACGTTCCGCTCCCTTCCACAGCTCCTTCTCTACCGGGGACTGGAGAGTTCATCCGAATACCATAAGTAATACCATCAGGTTCCATATCTCTAAAGTCTTTATTATAGATTCTATTAAGAACATCATTAAAACGTTCCATAAGAGAATCAGTTTTAACTTCAGTATCTTTGAAACCAAAGATCTTCTCAAATATATTAAGAAGAACTCGTTTAAACTTCTCCCAAAATGTAGGAGTTTCAAGATTCTCAGAGCCTTCAATACGTTCAGTAGTAGAATGAAGTTCATTGAGAAGTCTAAAGATACGAGGGTCAGTTAAAGCATACGTTACAATTTCAGAGATAGCATCTTTACCATTGATAACATTCTTAGCACCTTTAACACGATCTTTAAGTTTAGTATCAATAGATTCAGATATACTAGAGATTTCTTGACTAACAATTTCAATAAATCTATTAGCAATACCTTTATCACTAAGCATATCTTTTAAGAATCTCTCACGATCATTTAAATCAGTTTTACCTGTAAGTTCAGCACGAGTATTTATAATAGCTTGATTAAAATCAGCAAACCACTCTTGCCATTCTTTATTATTATAATCAATAAGAGCTTCACGTTTAGCAAGTAATTCAGGATTATTAATATCTCGATGAGTAGCATTAAAGAATTTCATAATATAAGTATGAATCATCTCATGAGCTAGAGTACGAGTTAAATAACCTTGATGTTCCTTACGATTAGCATGATCATAATTGTAGTTAATATCAATCCTAAATTGATTACGATAAAAACCATCATCAGCAATCTTAACAGGATCAGTATAACCTTCGCTTTCAATATTAATCTTAGCTTCACTTACATTATGCTTAATATAAACTGGATTAATACCAGCTTCATATTCAAGTATATTAGCAAGTTTAGAGATACTAGACCAATCTTCTTTATAGCGATTAGCATCTTGAACTGTTTTAAGTAATTCAACGGGATCATAAAAACGTTGAGGAACATCAGTTTCAGTATCGAATGCTTTTGTTGCAATAGAAAACTTAATAGGAGCGTTTCCGGCAATAGTAACATTACTTATAACATTTCCATATCTATCTTTAACTGAAGCTACATCTGAATATCTAGCATTAGTTGCCATATAATAGTCATATATATCTTCATAACGTTCGCCTGTAACCGGATCTGTATATCCAGTAGTATAAGAACTACCAGTAGAATCTTTAGCTACAGCAATTCCATCTTTAAGACCGAATTGACGAACTAGATTAGGAATTATACTATTAAGTTTATTATTAAACTTTTGAACATCAGCAGGAATATCTAAGTAATAAACAGTATGTGGATAACTAGGATGATTTAAAGCACCATTATAGTTAGCAACATCAAGTTTATTACTAGAAGTATAATGAATAACAGCGTCACGTCCATCAATAGTAGTTTGAATAAATTTATGATAAGCTTCTTTACCTTTACCATCACCAAGAACAGCTTTGAGCATTACATAACGTTTACTACCATCACCATTGTTACCAGATTGAAAATAAATATCATCTTGAACGGCACTACTACGTTCATTACATATAATAATATTTTGAAGTCTATTAGAAATATCAAGTCTAGCTTCAGTTATATTACCAGTATTAAGAGCAAGAATTTCTTTAATAGCATCACCAATATATTTTGTATATTTACCTAATTTACTAATACGAGCTTCTTCTGTTTCATCAGTGATAGAACCCATAATAGTATTAGGATATATAGGGAATACAGTATTAAGTGAATCAGTTTGAGGTATAACAACAACTTCATGACGTCTATTACCAATAAAAGTATCAGCTACATGAGGTGTTGCAAACTTATCTATATTCTGAACAATACCACCAGTTTTAGGATCTCTACCAATACCATTCTCATCAATAGCTAGTATTTGAACTCTAGGTTTACCTTTAGAATCAAGAACATCTTTAGTAGGCTTAATAGAATCTAATAAAGAATTACGATGATGCATAATAGGTAATCCATGTTTAGCTTCATGATCTTCGTTGCGAGCTTCATCATTAATTAGTATTTTACCAGCACTAATATGACTTATTCTAAAAGTATTAGAACCTGTAAAGCGAATATCATTACGAATAGCTTGATTATTACGGAAGATCATTTCATGACGATTAACAGCGTCATTGAAATGTTTCGTAATAGCCGTAGCATTCATAATACTATCCATATTTGAATGATTAATTCTAGAAGCAGGAAATAAATCAGTACAAATTTGATATATTTGATTAAATGAAAGAGCTACATTATCAATAGAAATTTCACCGTCAGTATCGCCTGTATATTCAGAATCAACAACCCCAATCATTGTCTGACTATCCATAATATCTTTAATCTGTTTAGATGTAAGATTAGAATACACAAGTTCTTTAAGAGTATCCATTAGCTTCTTAAAGCGATCTTTTCTAAACTGATCAAAGATAATATCAATGTTACGTTCAGAGTTCTCTCTATCTTTAGCAGATATATTATTACGAGGATTAAAAGCAATATCGTAATGATACATGAATCTAAATAGCTCTCTTTGATATTCAGCAAAGGTTTTAGCCATATCATCAGTAAATGCAAATTTACGTGGATAATATACACCATTTGCTCCTTGAATTGTATACGCTATACCATTTGTAATAGTTTCGAGTTTAGGAATAGAACCTAATTTATACTCTTTACCATTACGATTCATTACAACATCATAAGAAGCTCTATTAGGATTCTCTTCTAAATCTGTTTGAACTACAGTAACCTCATCACCTTCTTTAATACCATCAAGTAACTCATAAATACCTAAGTTAGTAGCAGTACTATTACCTAGAATATTCTCAGGAGCACCGTTAGGACTAAAGTTAATATCTAGACCTTCATGATATGTTTTACCTTTAATCTCAGGTGTACGATTAATAAAATCAAGAACTTGAGCTTCTGTTAAAGGTAAACCATTAGTAGGAGCAACATCTATAAGATCATAAAAGAAACTATAATTATTATAAAGCTCTTTATAAGTAGCATCTTTAGTTACTGCAAATCTAGCACTATAGTAATCACGTCTATTCTTAAATTCATTATGAAGATAATTAGTAATATTCATAATAGACATGATTTCAGGTATGAGTTCTTTGTAGTTATCACCACGATATTCACGCATACCATTAACAAGATCATAATAGTTAATCTTATTAATTCTAAAACCACTTCTATCACTAATAAAAGCAACAAGTGTACCAAAGAGATTAAAATTATCAACAAAGATACCACCTAAGTCTTGAGCAATCATAGCAAATTTGTTATGAAGAGTTTCGTCAAGACGTATAGCAATAGCATCAGAATTATAATCTGTAGATTGAGTAAGAACTTGTGCAAACTTAGCAACAAAATCAGATTCATAAACAGTATTCAGAGCATCTGTAAGAGATTGCATATCTGATTGCCATTTAGATTCATCTTTATATAAACTCTTAAGATTATCAAGAGCATTGATAGCATTACGACAATTTTCAGCAGTATTCAATCGAATTGAATTTCCACCTTCATCAATATTAATACTAACAGCAGCTGCAACTTTCTTAGCAGTTTCAATAATCTTAGTTTCAACACCGGTAAGTTTAGCGTCTGTAAAGTATTTATTCATTAGAGCTTTAATATAAGCATCAGAAGCATACTTACTACCAACTTTAGTGTTTCTAAGCAGCTTTGGAATCAGCACTAAAGCGTTTATCAAATCCGTGTCGAATAGTGCCAAATTTACCCCCTCTTGGCTCATTAGAGACGTTAAAAATTCAAGCATGGATTTAGTATCAATGCCCTCGATTTTGAAGTCTATAAGGGGCTGATTTGAAGCCGTTACAAACTCGATTGGCGTATCATCGGTATTAGTAGAACTTTCATCACTTACAAATTCAGTAGTAATACCATTAGCACTAGAAACAGTTTCTGTAATCTCAGTTTTAGGAGCAATAGTTTCATCAGTGGAACTCTGTTGAGCTTTGTAGCCCCCGGTAGGAGACAAGGACTGGTCAGGAGCGGAGCTTTGTGTTTGTCTAGCAATGAGAATATAATCATCGTTAGGAGTTGCTATATTAGCAGGAGTAAGCACATAACGATTAAGTTGATTCTCAAAACCTTCAATAACAATACCAACATCTTTGCGAGGATTCGGAGTATTAAGCACTCTATATTCAACACCACCAATAGATACATACAAAGCATATTTAGGATTCTTACGACCTAAGTTATCTTCTATAGTATTATTGATAATATCAAATTTAGTTTGCATACTCTTAGCTTCCTGCATAATTTTGTTAGTAAGAGCATTAATATCACTCTTTGTAGTCTCACTTAAACCAAAGTGAACATCAGCTAGGAAACTAGGCAGAGGTCTACCGCTTTGTTCAAGAACCTGAGCAGTATAACGACTAAGATGCCACAAATAACTATTAAGTTCAGCACTAAGATTACCGTTATTTACACTAGGTGAATATTCAACTTCTGTTTTAGTAACAGCATCAATCCAATTGAATCTACGACCGAAGAATATATTATCAAATATAGAGTATTTAGCAGCAATGCGAGTAACAATCCATTTAAGATTTGTAGTCGTAAGTGTATCAAATGAATTATCTAAAGCTCTATTAGTAGCATCATTGAACTCTTTAATTTCTTCAAGAAGCATTGCATCTTTAGAAGTAAGAGACTTGCTTTTACGTCTATTCTCAATAACGTTAGCAAGAGGTGAATCTGTAACTTGAGATTCAGATATAAGAGCATCATAGAGACTAGAAGCTTCACTAGACAAAGGTTTAATACCTTCAAATTCTCTATAAGATCTACCGAATGTACCACTACCTATCGGTGCAGCATTTGAATCTTCTTCTGTTGCAAGTGCATTACGTTCTTCTTGTTGTCTCGCTTGACGTTCTTGTTCTGCTTTGAGTGCAGCTTCTCTACGAGCATTAGCGGCTTTAGTGTCAGATTCTTGTTTTTGCAGTCTAGCAAGACGGGCATTATATGCGGCTTTTCTTGTGTCTGAATCAGAGAACTTTGATTCATCTGCTTGTAAAGCTTCAGAAGTTTGATACGTATTAAGTTCATCAGTTAGATCTTTATCAGTAGAGGCTTTGATTTCATCTTCATATAATTTGATTTGATCTTTAATATCTTCAAATCCATTACCATTACGATAATAATCAAGTTCAGCATTAATAGCAGTTCTTCTATTTTCATAGAATCGTTTAGCTTCTTCCGGATTAGTAAGATTAGATAAAAGAGTTCTAGCTTGTTGAGCCGCCTCTTTATCATCTTTATTTAAATTAAGAGCTTCAATGTTTTTAGTTGCTGTATCTCGAATATTACTAATATCATTAAGAGTTTTATTGTAAGATTCAAGTTTACTATTAGCACCTTTAAGAGCTATTTTAAGACCTAATAATTGTTCAGCAGTAGCATCTTTAGGAGCATTAGTGATTGCATTTTCAAGTTCACTTATTTGTTTCTTAAGACTAGTAATCATTTTATCGTAAACACTTAATGCAGCTTTAGCATCTTCAAGAGTTGCATTATTTTCAGCATAAGTATTTATATCAGCTTTCTTAGCTATACGAATATTATCGTCTGTATATTTAGAATCAACATAATTACTAAGATACTCTTTAGATTCAGCAGCACGCTTTTGATATTCAGCAGGATTAGCTGTAATAGCTTCGAGTTCTAGTTCATTAAGTCTTTTTTGAGCTTCAAGAGTAGCAATACGACGTTGATATTCATAGAGATTTTTGTTGGTAGTACCATTGACTGCATTGAAATGTTTATTGTAAATATCTTCAACAGCTTCAATCTTATTAAGAGTCTGTTCAAAGTAATTAGCATTTGCTAGTAGAGATTCACCTTTATCAAGTGCAATTTGTTCTTCGGCACTAATAGCTTCACCTCTATCTCTTCTATCTTTAATAGATTGAATTTCTTTAAGAGAAGCACTCATATTTCTAAGCATCTCTTTATAGAACTCAAGTGAACCGTCAAGACTATTAGCTGCAACTTGATTAAGAATAGCTTCTTGTTCTTTTAGTTTAGCACCAACTATATCACCTTCTGCAAGAGATTCAACAATACCGTCAAGACCTGAACGCATAGCTTCTGTAGCTCGTTCAATACCTTTAAGATATTCATGCTCTCTTTCAATACCACGTTTATTAATCTTAGTTTCAATAAATGGCATTATAGCTTGCATACCGGCACCACCTAAAAGACCTCCAATACCTTCAGTCCAAATATCAGGATCTTTAAGATAACTACCAGCTCTCATGCTAAAATCAGTAAGAGCATCAGTATCAGAAAGCAAACCAAAATCTTTACGAGCTGCATGAGTACCTTCTTGCATCGCAATGCTCATAGTCATTTCGTCTGCCATTTCAGCAAGAGAACCTCCAGCGAAACCTCCAATAGCTCTAAGAATTTGACTTCTATCAGCATTAGGTATAGCATTTAATGTACGAACTATAGCAAATTTATCACCCGTTGCCATAGCTTTACGAATGTTATCTCTAGTAGCTTTAGTAAGAGTTTTAGCAGTACCTAAGATATTCATCCACTCAACTACATCATAAGCTATATTAGACATAGATCTCCAATAACCTTTAGAAGCTGCATTATCTGCATATCTATCGGCAATACTTTCAATATTAGTATCATTTAGAGGAACTTCTTCTAATCCCGGAGCTTTAAGAATAGCATTACCATTTTCATCACGTTCAACATAGTTCTTATAATTATTAAGAAACCATTCACGTTCTTGTTCATAAGTACTATAGGCTTCACGTGAAGAATCAAGTACTCTACTAATTACAGCAGAACCATAAATATCAGCGATTTTACTAGCACCACTTAGAGCTTTTGCTTTTTGCATTTCATTAGCAATACCAAATACATCTTTAACATATTTAGATTTACTTCCGAGATTTATAGCACCTCTAAAGGCTTTTCCAAGTAATAAAGAAGCACCACGAGCAGGTAGCATTATACTAGCAGCACTACCTAGTATATAGGGAACTATAGACGCCCAATAACCACCTCCACCCATACGATCTAACAAACTACCATGTTGAGCTTGTTCAGTCATATAAATAGGAAATGCTTCTCTAGTACCTTCATTAATAGAATTACCAATTCGTTCTAAGAAGTTACGAGTATAAGCTTCATCACTTCCCACAAGTTTAGCAGGAAGTGCGAGTAATGAACCCGCACTTTCTATTGTACCTCCAATTATTTCTCCAACAGTTTGAACAAGAGAGTTACCAATACGATTCCAAGTAGATTGATTTCTCGCACGACTCTCTACATAATTACGATAGTTACTAGGAGTAATACCTATACTACCGTTATGCTTTTTGGTAAGATTCAGATATTCGTCATTATCCATACGATTATCTGGTGATTGAGAACCTATTTGATCAAATATAGGTTTAACTTCACCATTATATTGAATCTTGCCATCCTCTCCAAATAGAGGTATTGCTTCATACGTTTTATCGTTAGGCATATTATCTTAACATAAGAGAATCATTAGACCAATAAGAAACATCATAAGCACTCTTTTGCTGAGGAGTAAGATATTGAGTAGGAATGAAGTTTTCTTTAAGTTCATTACCATGATTAAGTTTGTATATTAATGCAGGTAAATTATTACGTAAAGAAACATTATCAGCAAAAGAATAATTTAAAGAACCTTTAGCGTATTCAATATTAACGTAACGATTCAAAGCTGGATTATATTTTTGAACATTAACACTATAAGTACCACTAGGATGTTTAGTAATATTATATTTAAAATCACCAGAGGTTATAGGATAATAGTTACCACGAGGATCAATATTAGTATCATTAGTAATAACATCAAGAGCTTGAGATACATTACTTACCATTTGATCTCCAATAGTATTAAATCTATTTAGAGAACGTTCTTGAGGATTAGTAATACGAGAAAGATCTGCACCAAGCTGTTCAATATTTCCACTAAACGCCATAATCTCATTAGCAGTTTGCCTTTGATAAGCATCATAAGGATTAGTCATAGCTTGATTGTATGAGCATTGAGCACCTTTTCTCATAGCATCTCTAAGAGCCATATTAGCACCATCATCATCAGTATATAATATAGCTTCTCTAGGAACTTGATTATCACCTTGAGCTGGTATAGTAACTTTCAAATATAGACGACCTGTAGCATCAGAACCAATAGATAAATTTCTAGCTGACATCTGATATACAGCATTATTACCAGAACCACTCTTACGAGAACTAAATATATCTTTAAAATCTTCACTAGAAGTCAAAGGCATACCAATAACTTTTTCTAGGAACTTAGCATTCTCAGAATCATCACCAAGACTTGCAGTAGCAAAATTCCAAATACCAGCGTTATCTTCAAGAAGTCTAGCAACACCATCAAGTGCATCACTGAATGCAGCTTTGTTATTGCTAATAGGAGTAAATAAAGTAATAGGTGTTGTTTGTGGTTTAATACCTACATTATTTGCGGCAGTTAAAAAGTATCTAGTAAGATTACTTTTATCAACTTTACCTTTATCTATAAATCCAGTATAAGATAAGCTAGCTCTAAAGTCTTTCAATTCAGCACCTTCACCATAACGTAAGAAAGTATCAATTATATCTTCTGGACGTTTAAGACTTTTAATAGCAGCTGCAAGTTCATCTTTATTATCTCCTCGGTAATAACTTAAAAGTTCAGCTTTAGTATCTTCGATAACTTCGCTATGATCAGGATTATTACCATCAAGTTGTCTAAACATTGAATCATAAATAGCATTATTTTGTTGAATAATGTTTTGAGCATCAATATAAGACTTTTCAGCTTGTTGATAAAGATAACGAGACTGATCATCTTCTGCACCTTCATATTTAACCATAGCAGCCTTGGCATTATCCAAAGCTTCTGTAGCTGTTTTAATATTTGCATCTACTATAGCAATCATAGCATTACCCGGAAGATTAGCTCTAGTAAAACCAATAGATTCAGTCATTTGGCCTTTAATCTTTTCAAGTTGCTCTCTTTTAGCTTTAAGAGAATCAAGAAGAAGATTATCAAACCACTTAACATCAGTTTTACTTTCAACAGCAGTATAAGCACCAATCTTAGCCATATTCAGTAATGAACTTATATTTTGCTCTGTATAGATTTTATTATAAGTAGCACCCATACGAGTTTGATAAGCTTCATCAGATTCATTAGGTTGTTGTTGCAAAGCACTCATACTATTTGCCATACCTTGATTAATATACTTTTGTATAACAGCAGGGTCTTGTAAAGCAATAGCTTGTTGCTTTTTAGTTAGCTTAGTAAAATCAGAAGATAATAACATACTTTGTTGCATCTTAGGGTCAGTAGCAACATATTGTTTAAGAGCATTAGTTACAAGTGAACTATTAGTACCACCTTGTTTACTATTAAGCCACTTATCAATTTCAGCTTCTTTAGCCATAGCTGTTCTAAATTCAGGTTTAGCTGAGAGAACAGCAGTGAATACTTCACGAATTTCATCTTCTGTTACAGATTCAATTGTACTATCACGAGTAAGAACACCGGAAAGATTACCACCTCTATCAGCAATAATCTTTTGAACAGTAGCTTGTACTTGTTCAGATGTACCGGGAAGGTTCATCAAATCAGTAGCATCTTTAATAAATTCAGCATTAAATACAGAACGCTTATCAGCTTTCCATGCTTTCATCATTTCAAGAAGCTCTTTTTGATATATAGAACGATCGTGACCTTTACCGAGAGCAGTACCAAATGCAGTAATTGCTTGTTTACCATTACCACCAAGACTACCACCAGCTTTATTAAACTTCTCAAGAATCATAGCTCTATTTGCAGCCTTATATTCTTCAGGAGCATCACTAGCTTCATTCTGTTGCATAAGAGCATCAAATTGAGCTTTATTACTTAGAATTGTTTTAACACCTTCATCAGTAAGAAACTTACGAGCACCATCGCTAACAGCTGTATCAGCAAAGAACCATCCTCCATCTTCATCAACTTTAGCTTTAATGTGTTCTTGAGTTTCATTAATTTTACCTGCAAGAGCTTCTTCATCTACACCTTGAATCGCATTATATTCAGACATCTTAATAGCCATTTCATTATATGCGTTTTCATTGCGAATAGCACGTTCTTGCAGATTATCAGCAGCAGCTGTTATAGCTGCACCAGCTTCTTTAAATGACGTCAAGTCCAGAGGTCTAGCATCAGGTTGCTTGACATAAGTAAGATCAGCATATTTTAGTCTAACTGCCATATCATGTAAGTTATTATAAACAACAATACCCTCTACCGAATTAACGATAGAGGGTGTAGGATTTAAGTCAATATGTATAAAACGTATAGCATTATGCAAAATTATAATAGTAATCCGGCATAGTAACAGCATCAGGAACAACAGAACCTCTTCTGTTCAAACGTTTAGTACGAAGTGAACGTTTAGGAACAGTAGAACCTCCTTGAATCTTTTTAAGATCTTTAAGACTACTAATTCCAAACATTCGCATAAGAGTATCTTTAGGCATATTATCGAAAATATAATCCCTAGATTTATCATCTTTAAGAACACTAATAAGATTAGCAGTTTGTAAGTTCTCCATATCAAATTTAGATTGATAAGCAGTACCAATAGAACGTCCTAAACTAGCAATTATATCGCCAATAACAGCTCCTTGTTGACTTCTACGTTGAACAATCTCCATTTGATGATTAAACTTATTAGCTTCATTCTCAGCTCTAATTTGACTATTTCTAGCAGCAATTTCAGCGTTAGCCATACGAGAACGATTACGAAGCTCAACTTCTTTATTATGTTCATCTTGTTTAACTCTACTACGCATACGAGAACCTTGAGTTCTAGCAAGCAATATAGACTGACGAGCAACTTGAGAATTAGAACTGTTACTTGTAATATATTTTTCAAGACTACGAACAGTATTATTAATATCTCCAATTTCAGCGTCAGTGTTTATATCAGTTTCTAGTTCTACACGATCTATAAGAGGAGTCTCAGGAACTCGCATACTTTCCATACGATCAATTAAACCTTTATTAGTGATAAGCTGACTTATACCACCAATAAGGTTACCACCAACTTCAGAAACAAATCCCGGACTTATAAAACCACCACCAGCATATTTGCGAGTTTTACCACCACAACGCAGACCTTGTTGAATAGTAGTTAAAGGATTTTGAATTTGAGTTTTATCGTTAGGTGTAAAAGTTAATCCTTGTTCCTGAATAGTACTGCCACTATTAATCCGTTGAATACCATAAGTAGAAATAGGAATATCAACAATTTGACCACCATCATAATACTTTCTAATTTTACCGCCACATTTCCGTTTAATACGACCACCACAACGAGCTTCAATAGGTTCAGCTTCCATACCAGATTCAGCTTTCATACTTTCTTGAAGATTATAGAGTTGTGCAAGTTCATTTTGAATTGCAGCAATTTGTGCGTTAGTTCTTTGAAGATCAGCATTAGCTTTCTCAGCGTTACGACCATTAGTATTACGATCAATTGCATAAGTACTACGGTCAGTTAGAGAAAGCATTCTACCAAGCATCATAGATTTAACTGGAAGAGAACTTTCAAGATAACCTTTATGTTTCATAAGAGGTTTAGCAAGATCAGCAAATGTAGTTCCATTATACTTTAAAGTATCAGAGAATACATAAGCATTATCTGCGTCAATCATAAGAGCTTCACCACCTTCTACTTCGGCATTAGGTCCATAAGGGACACCACCTTGTTCATGAGAAGGTCCATTAACTTCTGCGGTATTAGAAGATGTTTCTTCAATCATACCACCATCAGCATAACGTTTAGCTTTACCACCACAACGTTTACGTTTAAGTCTTCCACCGCAACGAGCAGCAATTCTACCAAAAGCAGAACTAGGATCAACATCACCAAATGGAGTGCCTTGAACAGTAGGTTGAACTAAGTCACTACCGAAGCTAGCATCGTCTTGATAACCAGTAACACCTGTAATATTAGAGTCACCATACATATCAAGAGCACCTTCTTGTTGAGCAGTATTGGATAATTTAAGTTCATCTTGAAGAATACGTTCATTGCCTGCAACAATCTGACGTTGCCTATCAGCTTCTTCAGCAGCTTTTTTAGCCTTACGTTTCTTACGACGACCTCCAAACAGTCCAACAATGCCACCAATAATAGCACCTGCTGCCATACCAATAGGACCTGCCCAAGCTCCAAGAGTTGTACCAGCTAACGCAGAAGATCCAGCGGCAGCCGCAGCAGTAACTCCAGCTCCAAGTCCACCACCAATAGTAGCACCGGTACTTAAACCAGACATTGTAGAAGCTCCTTGAATACCTTTCTCGGCTCCATAACTATGACCTTGAACATCCCCGAATCTATCTCTAAATGCAACTTCACCTCCACCAGCGTATCTACGTCGACGAGGGTAAGCTTTAAGAGTTGAAATGTTTTTAATCATACCACCATTATTAAATTCAGATTTAAATAAGAAGTTAGCACGACTTCTAAGCGTTTTAGTTGTAGAATCATCAACAGTAAAACCCGGTTTTTGATTCTTCATAAAGTAAACAGAAGCATCTTCAGCCGACATAGCATTGACTTTATCTGTACTAAATTTACTATCTTTAGAAGGTAAATAAGTATCAAGATAATAATCAAATTGAGATTCTAAACTATCTTTACGTTTATTAGCTTTAAGATAAGATTGATAACTACCATAAGTATAATTAGGATCTTCAACCCAATTAGTTTTAGGTTTACCTTTATCTTTCTTATCATCCCATTTACGTAGATTCTCAAAACTAAATAAACCATGATTAACAATTCTATTATCACCTTTAGCAGTAGCTCTTTGAGTTTTATTAGATGAAAATAGATCATCAATCGAATCATTTAACGTCTCACCATAAACCATAGACATTAAACCAGTAGTAGCTGCATGATTAAGACCACGCTTCTTAGCATAATTGTAAAAATCACGCATACGTTTAATAACACCATCATCAGCTAGTTGTTTAGGTGTAAAGACTTTAGTATTGTAACCTTTAGTACCAACACCAGTCTCTGCTATATACTTAACAACTTCACGAGCAGGTGCACCGACTTGATAAAGAGAATCAATCTTATGAATCTCAGGACGACCTATAAGACCTTTAGTATTACTCTCTTTATCAAGAGCTTGAATAGCTAAACCTAGAGATCTATTATTAATATCTTTACTTTGATGATACTTAGTAAAAATATCAATAAGAAGACGTCTAGCTTGAGCATCATCAGCGACCTTAGTACGTTTATATTTATTTGGCATACTAATAGTATTTGCAGAGTGTTGCTCCTTACCACAAACTCTTTCCCTACCGGGGTCTGGAGATCATTAAAGAGCAACACTAATTATAAACGAGTATCTTTATCAATCATAACTTCAATATTAGTAAGTCTTAAATCAAGCTGAGTAGCGTCAGGATATTTAGTAATATCATCTACATAATCATCCGCTTCTTGACTAAAGAACTTATTCTCATATATCATAGTTATATAAGTCCAAGCATTATGAAACTTAGCAATATCATACCAAGGCTTTTGATATTTAGCTGAAAGTTCAATAAGAGTCTCAATAGCATCTTTATCCATAAAATTAATAAGATTAGGATTAGGATTCCATTGACCATGATCATTTTCAACGAAGTCTTCAATACGATTCCAAAGATAACGACCAGCTTTATATTTAAGAGTTTCATTATCCCACCAAATAGGACTAACACTCATAGGCATAAGACCTGTACACTGAACATCAGTATGAAACATCAACCAATCAATAGTTTTATTATAGAGATAACGTATATTATCTTCATTATTCATAAGACCATTAATAAGCTGACTACGCCATTCAATATGCTTAAAGAGTTTACTTATAGTAGGCTCAGTAGCATAAATGAATTGAACAATGCTAGGATGAATAACATCATCAAAGTAAATACCTTTATTCTTAGCGTCAGTCTTAAAAAGAGAACCTTTAGTTATATAGAAGATTCCATGCCGGTTAATGTATGAATAATCTCCGATATACGAGTGAAAAGACGTCCATAAGTTAGTCTTTAATGAGTAGGAGATAGAATAAGACTTATATAAGTCAATAGTACCATTTTTATCTATAATCTTATTAGTGAATATAAATCTTTGGTGCATTTCATCGTATGTAAAGAAACATCCACTATGCGACAATGGATTAGTAGCATTAGCATAGATATGCTCTTTAAACCATTCTTTGAAGCCCAAATCGGACAATTCGCTTACGCTTTGGTCGTTCTTAACAAGATAAATCTCACCTTTTTCGACATCACAAACAAGATAACCACGATGCGTAATAATAGCACTAAAACGATTGTTACAACCAATTTTACCAGTAGTGCTATAAATAATTTCTTTAGGTTCACGTTGAAACAAATCAGAAGTACCTACATAAGTTGTATTTTCATCATTGTTACCTAGAGTATCTTTAATTGCAGCTACAAGTAATGTATATTGTTGCTGAATATATAAAGCAATATCATCAGATAGAACATTCTCGATAGCACCCTTTTGAATTGAAACATCTTTATAAGCATCAGCTTTATATCGACGCCAACCAATATCAGTAGATTCACTAGGATTAACATCTGAACGTATAATGCGAGAAGGAAAGGTTTTAATATCGTCAATCTTTTTAATAATAACAGCGTCTTTAAAACCATCCCAATTCATAGAAGTCTCATAACACTTACCATCCTCAGTATTCCAAAAATTATCAATAGGATAACTAACATGACCTAAGTTATCAGCTTCTTGATAGTAATTATTCTTAGGAGCCCAACGAATAGCTTTCTCAATATCATTCTCGGCAGTATTAGAAATATTACGTTCGAATATCTTATAAGCACTACTATTAACTCCAAGCCCATCATGACGACATTGAAGATTCATACGACTAAATATGAAATAACTAATGATAATTCTATGACAATTAGCGATAGTAGCACCAGCTCCTTCATGTTGGAAACCAGCCGCAGGAGCAACACAACGTTGAGTTATAAATGCAACAAAAGTATCACCTTTGAGATATTGAGCTTTTGTAGTAGCAGTATATGTTACAGAATGATATTCAACTCTAACAATAGGAGATATACAAGAAAGATTCTGAGCATAAACATCAATAGTTTTGAATATATCATCTGCATTACGATTATGATAATAACAATCTATAATAGCACGGTTATTTTCAATGATAGAATACCATTGAAATCTTGCAACGGTTCTATCATCTCCATGACTATTTGGATTATCATCACCTTTCCACTCACCAGCAGCAGAATAATCTTTACATATCTTGTTATATTCAAATCCGGGATCTAGTAAGTCACCATTCCCATAAGTAATAGTAACACGTTGATAACTCTTATTATTCCATGCATTCGGATAGTATTTACTATCAAACATAGCGTTATCATCAAGACCATCATTTTTACTAAATTTATAACTAGAATCAGCAGCTATATTTGAAACAGCTGAATTATTATTAGCAATAAATTCAGGTTTAATAGTAGGTCCATTAAGTCTACTATTAACAATAAGTGAATCAGAAAGAAGAACTGATTGAATCAAATCACCACCTTCATCCCATAAATCAGAACCATCTCCTTTTTCATTTTTAGTATCATTTTTCTGACGATTGAAACAATGCCTCCAAGTCATACGTTCATAAGCACTACGAACGCTATAAGCTTTAACTTGTGGCATAGTCTTCTTTTCAATCAGATATTCAAGAGGATATAATCTATATCTATCACGAGAAGCAAAAGCTCCTTTATAGTTATTACCAACTACATTAGAATAAGCTAAATCTCGAACAACAAGTGATTGACAACACCAATTGCTATTGGAACTATTAGGTTGAGCCATGTAAACAACCCAAGATTTAATTTGTTTACGAGCAATAACTCCAACTTCTTCAAGACCATCAGCGGTTTCAATTTTAGTAGTATCTTTAAATAGTTTAGAAAAGAAATCTGTAGGATCGAATTTAAATCTAAACATACGATGTTTAACAGCACCGTCACTACCGGTCATATTGAAGTTAGAAGTCTTGAAGTAATAACTACTCTTTTGAGTATTATAAATAGGATAAACATTAATAAGTTTACCTTTATAATCAATAAGACCTAAATATAAAAAGTAATATTCATTATCTTTGATACAAGTATCATTAGAAAGATCTTTCTTTTCAAAATCGCCTTTATCACCAACAGATTTGAATAATTCTTCTTTAATTTTGATATTACCAGTACCATTAAGACCATTAGCAGTACATAAATTTTTATCTTTGATATGCTTGTCAAGACCGGTAATATCATTCATACTAACATTAGCACGAATAAGTTGTGAATTAAAATTAGTATGAGCTTGATCTTTAATATATGAAATATTACCAATTACAATATCATTAAGAGTAACTGTGTTTAAACTATTGATACCACTGATATAAACAGTTGTACTATTTTTACCTTTAATATCAATATTTTCATACTCGTAAGCTTTCTCTTCATCTTCACCTTTATAGATAATACCAAGTTTACATTCATCAAACTGAGAATCTATATTAGTAATATCAATTTGAAACTTACGAGACGTAAGCTGACCAGCTTTAATACTTTCATTGTATTTAGGTGCAGCAAAGTATGTAGGAGATAGCAAAGAATAGTCAGTATAATCTCCGGTTTTAAGTTTATATGCAACAGCAAATTGATATGCGCCTGCAAGTAAACCACCACCATCAATAGACTGAACTGTTAATGTAGGATATTCAACATCAGGTATAAGATTCAATAGTTTCTCTTTAGTTAAATCAGTACCTAAACTGTAAATAGTCGTAGTATTATCAGAATAATCTTTTGCAAGACCATAGTCATCACAAAAGGTATTAAGATTCATCAAACGAGTTTCATTAGCAGCAGTCGAATTACCTTCTGTAAAAGTAATAATCAGATGATTATTTTTGTTATAAGAATAAGCACCAGTAATAGGACGATCTTCACTAAAGTTTAAAACTGTACTATTACCAACCAGAGGAGCTTTATAAATAACATCTGAATACTTTATATCACCTTCAATAGTTTCATCACTATGCCATATAATATAGTCTCCGTCAGGTACACTAGGATTAGCACCGTTTCTATTAACGAAAAAAAGCACCACTCCAACGGGAATCGGAATGGTGCCAATACACTGACCATAATCAGAATAATCATGATGTTTCTCAAATCCATTTTCATTGATAAGAGTCTCACCATCCTCGTTATATAGAACATTAAGTGCATAAGACTTAGTATCACTATTGACTAATGACGGATTCGCGTTAGGATAAAGACCTGCGTTTACTTTCATAGCCGTTCACATAATGATTTTTCATATTTAAAAAGTTTAATAACGACCTACTACAATCATCACGTTTATCTTTAGTAAGCCTATTACAAGCATTGCGAACTTTAATTTTAGCATTATCGTAAGCAAGTGCCGGATTAGTATAAGGATTACTATCTCTAAGATTTAAAACAGGATGCCTGTAATTACGTTGAAGAATACGCATCATAACAAAGTTCTTTAGAGCATCAATAAGAACATCATTATTAGGTATAAGAGGAACATTGATTTTAAGAATCTCGTCAAGTGTCATTGGCAACCCGTGAAATAAGATGCCTAGCGTACCTTTTCTGACATTCAGATGCAAATACGACCCGTTAATCGAATACGTGTATAAACTGCCGGAAATCGTCCGTATGAAGTCAAAAACGACATTCTCTGTAAGGTTTACTCCTATCGGGAATGAAACGGCGAGCGGTATATAATTTCCATCATCATGCTCAAATGGAGCAGGATTAGTAGTAAAATCCGCACGTTTACCATTAATTGTAACAAGACGTATATTCTCACAACCCTCTGGAATCTCACAACGATACTCATCAAAATCGATAATTTTACCAACATTAATAAGATGCTGTTGAATATTTAAATCAGCAAGAGCTTCACATATCCAAGTAGGAATACGAGTCATAAAGTCCATAGAATGAACATCATAATCTTCTATAATCCTATGAATAACAACACTAGAACTAATCAAGTTTTGGTCTAATGTATTCATCTACTTCATTGTTTTTAATACGTTCTCTTTTGCTTTTAGTAGGCGGATACCTATCCATAATAGTTTTATCATGTTCAATCATGTATTTGAGTTTAGCATCAAATGCAAGATTATCCGCTTTAATAACTTCTTCTATAGATTTATGCCTAAGCACCTTATCACTAGTCATAATGTTTACATGACAATGATTAGGTTTAAATTTATAGAATATTTGATTAGGTACAACATCAACACCCATATTATGACGTATCCATTTACAGAACCAATAATACGGATTATCAGATTTAACATGCCAATTCTTACCATAAGGATTAAGAAAACTCTTAACTTCGATACCAGCGGCAATCATCTCATCCCTAAGACGAAACGACGCAGCCCAATCAACAGATTCTCTAGCAACAGCACGTTGAACTTGAAACTTACCAATGTAAGTACCTAAAGAAACACTATCACCACGAATAAGATTCTCAATTAGAGACTTATTAAGACCTCTTTGTATTTGATTAAATATCGGATAAGGAATACGACACATCCAATCATAATATCTAATAATAGCAAGAAGTTTAGGAATACGAATCGTAGACAAATAAACAAAACGATTGAACGTAATACGAAGAGATACTGCTTTAGCTTCGTCACTCCAATTAAGTTTACGTAAGAGCTTAACACCTTTAACTCGTTTACCTAAAATAAGATCATCAATAATCTCTTTAGTTATTCCATTCGATTCAAAAAGATTCAGATTAGCATAACAGATATTAGCTAGATTATTACGTCTAACATAAATGTTATGAAGATCAGTACTTAATTTCTCGATAGTGTTATAACATTGTTCGAGATAGTCGTGGTAATAGTGCATGGATTCCATATAGTTTATTCTACTTTATTATGGATTAAACGTTGAGTACCATTAGGATCATTAGGAGCATAAGTTGCATCACTAATAATCTTAACTTCATGTTCTGTAGGCTTAATACCAAATTCAGTTCTAAGAACCTCATAAGTTATACGTTCTATCATATCAGCAGGAAGTGGAAGTTCAATATCTTGACCATCATCTTCCATATACATAGTGATAACCTCAGCAGGATTTTCAGCTACATACACGATTGTTACAAACTTATAATTTTTAGCATCAATCTCAAAGTTTTTGAGAGTATTTTTGATAATAATTTTAAGTTTACCATTAATGATTTGATACACTCCCCAAACCCCAGTAGGGGAATAGACTGTGGTAAGGAGCGGAACTACGCTATTATTAGCGTACTTATATGTAATAAGACTCCCGTCATCATGTTGAGTATAAACATGAAGAAAAGGTGCATCATTAGGCATACGTAAAGGTGTAGGAACTCGATGCTCAGTAGTAAGAACCATATCTTTAGCACCAATTCCCGCATATGTGTTTTCTATATCGGTAAGCGGAACGCAGATAAGAGGAACATTAAAGCTAACTTTAAGCACCTCATCTACACCATTGCGCTCAATACTCTGACGAATAAAAGTAGCAAAGAGTGCCTTACAAGCATCTTTAGCTCTCTCTTGAATGCTATGATCACCGGGCTTACCTAATATATTAGAAATCTTACTTCCTAATTGATTAAGTGTTGCCATAATAATACATTAAACAATTCGCCAAGATTTGTTAGTAGTAATACCAAGCTCCTTAGTTTCACCTCTAGGGATAAATTTAAGAAGATTAGTAGACAATTCAAGTTCAGGAGTATCAGAACCACCTATAATCATAATAGGACGATTCTTAACGGGAACAACCCCGTGCCACGGACCAGCATTAGTATACCGGTTAGTAACTCTAATAACGTTCTTTTGATTTTTGAAACCTCTACCACACCTTGATGGCAGACTAGTTCTTGCGTAAATAACAGTCATGGTATTTTAGTTTTTAATGGTATCTTCTGTCGCATCTATAACCATAGTCATATTGCGAGAAATACGATTGTGATTTTTCCAGAATGTTTGCATCATTTCAGCGTCAGGTTCAAAGTCAAGCTCGAACTCAGCACTAAGAAAGCCAATAGGCATATCAGTTTTCAAGTCACGAATAAGAATGCTAATAGCAGTATTACATCCACGTGAACGAAGATCTCCAACATACATATTAGAATGATACTTTGTCAAAGCACTCATACGGAAAATGTACTTACTATCTCTGTATAAGCGTAGAATAGTATAAGGCATAATAGAAGTAAGAACATTCTTATAACGATTCTTATAAGAATCTGTAATACTAATATCGTAATCTTCTGCGATAACAGTAAACTTATCCATATTAATACCATTACAGAACTTACCACCATTATGAAAATATGCAATGTAAACACCTTTAGCATTAAGAGATTCTCTAATGTTTGAAGCTATTTTATCGAGTTGCATCCAACATTCTGCTTTAGATGTAAGAAGATTAGTAACAACCTTACGTCTCTTCTTAGCAATCCATTCTTTTACGAAGACAACACCAATAGATGAAACAATAACACCAATCAAGTTCAATATAGCAATAAAAATACCACTCATTACACAACGTGTTTTATAATTCATACTTGCGTGTTTGAATAAGTTGCTATAAACAAAAAAAATCCGACTACCAGCGGAACCAGTAGTCGGATTAGGAATAATTAAAATTGCCTTGATATAAATAACACCTGCGACCAAAACTAATTAGATGAATCTCTGCCAAGGCACTTCATCGTCTTGAGCTTTAATATCAGCTAACCATCTTTGGAAAGCAATACCTTCGTAACCGTCGGGGTCACTTACGTCAGCAATTTTGTTCTTCCAAATCCAACGATAACTTCTATCATCATTGATATAAGTTTTAGCAATCTCTTGAATATCTCTAATTAATAAGAGCTTATTCAAATTAGTATAAGTCACAGATGTCATACCTAAAGGAATTTAAATCATTAATAGAACGTTTAGTTGATGATTTAAGCGAGCAATGATTTTCCTTGATATGACAAAAGAGAGTACTACGCAATTTAGCAGTAGCACTCCTTTAGTCCGCGATTATACACTTTTAGAATCAGCAAAATGCCGTTTTATAGCTTTGAGTATAGGTTTGATAATTAAATCATACCCAAAGGTACATATCAGAAAAGATAGCAGCACCGTTTCCAGTGAAGCATCTAATTTGTATAAGTAAAGCCCCATAGTTGCAATACCTACGATTAAGCTAACAAGAGACTTGAAGTATCTCGGTAGTTTCTTCTTAGTAATCTTAGTGATAATCTCATTAATGCCATAAGTAGTTAAAAGCACAATGGCAATAAACGCAAAACTTATAGAATTAAAAAGATTAAAAATAATTGTTTCTTCCATAGTTTAAATATCTGTATATACAACAAAAGGTCTAATAAGCACATTAGTACCTATTAGACCTATAATCAAATCAACAGACGACTTACGAAATAGTCCAAGCGGTATTCGTAGTAATCGTTATCTGTTTAGTTTCTCCCGCAGCAGCGAAAGTCAATGCAGTCGGAGATACAGCCAAAGTAGCATCACCGGCAGCTTGCGTTACAGAGTATTTCTGACCATTTACAATAATATTACCGGTACGAGTGTTAACCGTCGGGTTAGCAGCAGCGGTAAACGTAATTTCGAAAGCGTAAACATCATCTGCTCCCGGATCACCTTCAATCTCAGCACCAGAATTATATTCTTTCTTATTTACGACCAATTTACCGACAGTCAACCAAGAAGAAGCGTAAGAATCAACAGTAAACGTGATAGAAGCTAAATTGGAATTACCAGTGAACTTCTTAGCTTCACCGGTTTTAACGAAAGCCAACGATTGAGTAGTAACATCCCAAATCGTAGAACCTTCCTGCTGCAACGTAACGTCTTCAGTCAAATCTTCAACAGCAACGGTAATCAAACCAGAACGTCCGTTACGACCTTTATAAACCGGAGCAGTAACATCTACTTGAGAATTACCAGTTCCCTCAACAGCACTCAAAGTGATCCAACTCGGTTTAGCTTTCAAAGCATATCCGGCACGCATAACAGGTGCACCGACTCCATCAACTAAACCACCAATTTCAACAGCAGTTGCTCTTTCATTCAAAGCAGAATCTCCAATCATAATGATAAAAATTTAATTATTCGTAAAAAAGTTTGAAGTTCCGCACGCCCCACAAGCTATTCCCCTATTGGGGTCTGCAAAGCGTAGCGGAACATTTAAAAGTTTAAGAAACAGTCCAATTAACATTAGAAGTTACTTTGACAGTTTGTGTACCACCAGCAGCTCCAAACGTTAGACTAGTTTTATCAAGATTCAAATAAGGATCTTGTTTAAACGTTGCAGTGTAAGTAGCATTTCCAGTAACAGTAACAGTTCTGCTAGCATTCGTATTACCATCACTCCATTTAACAAAGTGATAACCGGCAGACGGTGTAGCCTTTAATGTAACAGTTGCACCATAATTGTAAGTACCGCCTCCACTAACAGTACCACCTGTACCCGCAGTTACAGTCAATGTATAACTGTTAATTTGCCATACAGCATAGTAAGTAACATTACCAGTAACTTTGGTAGTTGTGCTTACATTAACAGGACCATTAGCTGACGTAGACCATCCTTTGAAAGTATATCCAGTTCTTGTAGCAGTAGGAAGAGTTCCTAAAGCGTCATTGTAATGGAATGAACTACTAGACTTGCTAGGAGTACCACCATTACCATTCCAAGTAACCGTATAATTCTTATAAGTTGCAGTCCATCTAGCGTACCAAGTCTTATTAGAAGTAACCTTAGTTGTCGTAGTTAATTGAGTACCACCGCTAGTAGCAGAAGTATCGAACCAACCTGCGAATGTATACGTATAAGTATTATCCGCAGCTCTTGAACAAGTAGGTAATGTTCCAATAGCTTCATTATAATTCTTAGTTATAGATGAAGAAGAAGGAGTACTACCACCATTAGCGTTAAATGTAAAAGTGTACCTATTAACAGCTCTGGTCACATAAGCATAATAAGTAGCAGCACCTGTTACACTTGGTGTTTCTAAAGTTAATGAAGAACCAACTTTAGTTCCACCACCGTTAGCAGCAGTATACCAGCCTCGGAAAGTATAAGTGTACTGAGCATCATTTGCAGGCATAGTCAAAGTACAAGAGCCTTTCGACCCATAAGCAACAGATTGACTAGTCCTATTCAAAGATCCGTATGTTGTTTGATAATTTATCGTATAACTCCGTCTAGTCGCAGTCCAATGTGCATATATCGTAGTATTACCTGCACCCATTGTCGTATTAGCAGTAACTTGCGTTCCACCACTTGCAGAAGTGTACCAACCAGCAAATGCGTAAGTGTATTCAGCATTAGAAGACTTCGTAGGCGTCGGCAAAGTGCCATAAGCACTTCCATATTGAACGCTCTTAGAAGCAGGACTTACTGCATTACCACCATTAACATTGTAAGTTAAAGTATAACTATTAATAGACCATTGAGCATAATAGGTAACAGTACCAGTTATCTTAGTAGTAGATGAAATCTTCGTACCACCACTAGATGCTGTGTACCAACCAAGGAATGTATACCCCGTCCTAGAACAACTCGGAAGAGTACCTAATTCTGAACCATATGTTTTAGTAATAGTTGATGGACTAGGAGTGCCACCACCGTTACCATTGAATGTTGCAGTGTAACTTCTAAGAGTAGCAGTCCACTGAGCATAATAAGTAACGTTTCCTGTTACAGTAGTAGATGCAGATATTTGAGTACCACCCGTTGCAGCTGTAAACCAACCCTTAAATGTATAAGTGTATTGAGCATCAGCAGCTCTTGTCGGAGTAGGCAATGTACCTAAAGTAGAACCATGAGTCTTAGTGGTTGACGTAGGACTTACAGAACCACCATTAGGATTCCAAGTTACAGTATATGACTTGAGAACAAATACCGGAGTAATATGAGTATTGGCAGTAATCCTAGAAACTGTCAGAGGATTAGTTGTAGAACCATTAGACCACTTGCTAAAGTTATAGCCAGTACTTGGAGTAGCTGTCCAAATAGCAGAACCACCGTATTCTACACTAGACTTATTAACGCTTGCTGTACCACCAGTTGAATTAGCAGTAGTAGTTGTGAAAGTCTTAATTGTAAACTTAGCAGTTAAGCTGATATTGGCAGTAACAGCAAATGTATATGAAGCATTGCTAGATACTTTAGTTGTTCCATTGTACCAACCAGCAAAATTATAAGCAGCCTTAGGAGTTGCAACTACAGTAGCATTAGCACCGTGTTCTACAGTTTGACCGGCAGGACTTACAGTACCTTTGTTTGTATCCTCAGAAGTTGCATTAACAGTATAGCTCTTAATCTTATATTTAGCAACAAGAGTTCTATTAGCAGTTAAAGTAACAGCGAAAGAAAGGCTTGTAGAAACAAGATTAGAGCCTTCATACCAACCAACAAAATCATACCCAGTTGGAGCAGCTTTAGCAGTCAATATGACTTGTGTGTCACGATAATAAGTTCCTTCTTTAACTCCGCCTGTAGCGGATGAACCAATAGAACAATCACCAACATTTGTAATAGTAGTTCCTGAACTATTAGTAGTTAAAGCTGAAATCTTAATAGTAAACTTATCAGCTTCCGTTTGAGTACAATTAATAGTTTTCGTAATACCGCTGACTGAAACAGTAACAATAGTTGTTCTGCTCGCACCGGCATTCTTACTCGCAGTTAAACCAACCGTTTTATTACCCGTACCACTCTTAGCGGCAGGGGTAAGCCAAGAAGCAATAGCCATCTTAGTACCCCCCTCCTAATTATGAAACCGTCCATTCGACGTTAGAAGTAACATTAACAGTTTGAGTTCCACCAGCCGCCTCGAAAGTAAGAGAAGTCTTATCTAATTCGAGATATGGGTCTTGAGTAAACTTAGCAATGTAAGTCTTATCCGCGTCAATAGTAACACTTAGAGTTACATCGTCAGAAATCTTAACTCCATCTTTCCACCAACCGCCAAAGCTATAACCCTCAGCAGCTGTAGCATGAATAGTAGCAACAGTACCATCCTCAAATTCAGCAGTTTCAACTCCCAAATTAGATTCTTTATTGATACCAACACCACCTTGAGCTACACCTTCATCTTCGGTTTTAACTGTAAGTGTATAATGTGTGGGTTCAGGAATAAGATCACATTCAATAGTAACCTTAATGTTTTTCTCAACCACAAAGCTATACTGATTGTTACTGTTAAGAGTGATTTTAACACCATCAACAAGCACTTTATTCAAAGTATAACCCGGACTTACATTAACTTTAATCATACAAGTATCACCATCATTATAAGTACCAGCACCTTCCATTGTAGCACTTCCATTAGGAATAGCTTCATAGGTAACTTGGAATTTATCAGGAGCATCAACTTCAAAACGAGCTTCAATAGATTTAGAGTCATTCATGACAATATCACGTGAAGTAGTCGAGGGCGCACCCGAATCAATCCATTCCTTAAAATGATAGCCGCTATTTGCTAATGCTTCTACAGAAACGGTAGTTCCGTCAACAATATTAGAGTAAGTCTTTGTGCCACTATAATAGTCGCTCCAACGTCCATTGATTTTTGCACGACATTTACCACCCGTTCCAGCAGTAAGAGTTAGCGTTCGCATAATCACTTGGTCGAACGTAGCAATATGCGTTGCATTCGTTCCGGTTTTAGCAGTGAATGTTGCAGGATTATCTGAAACCTTTGCACCACTTGTATTCCACTCTCTGAACTTGTAATTGCCAACCGCACGAGCTTCAACTGAATAAATCGAACCTACAGCAGTTTTAAACGTGTGTTCAGAAGTAGACCAACTAGACCAAGAACCATCACCTATACGATAACGAGTTTCATTAGTTCCGTCAGAACCTACCGTAATAGTAACTTCTTCCGGTGGAATCTCTGCGAACGTACAAGAGAAATCTACATTCTCAGTGATAACCTTTGAATAAGGATTAGAGTTAGAAGTAGTTCCACTAATATTCCATTGTTCAAAAGAATAACCACTATCAGGAACACCTAATACTTCAATTGTCTCACCGTCAGTAATGCTAATGTTAGAATGCGAAGATGCAGCTTCTGAATATTCACCAGAGCCAATCTTATATTTGCATTTACCATTAGAACCAGCAGTAATATTAACAATATGAGTTTCAGGTGGAATGTAAGTTTCCTTGAAATAAGCAGTATAAACTTTGCGATGCAGACCTTCTTCAACAATGATATTATTTTCATTATTAGGAAGATTAGCACCAGTAGGAGTTACCCACTTTTCAAATTCATAACCGCTATTAGCTTTACCAGCGATAGTGACAATAGTCTTTTCCGGAGCAGTTACTTCGTGTCTTTCTGCCCATTGAGACCAAGCATCATTAATATCTTTATATCGAACTAAACCATTCGCATCTGCCACGATACTAAACGTGAAATAACGAATAGCTTCTTTAAAGTTTACTGTAATCGTAAAATCTTGCGTAACAACGATGCTATATGTACCATTACCATTATCTACAAGATTACCGCCAGAAGCAGTAACTGTATCAACTGCCCAACCCTCAACCGGACTAGGAACAATTATTGCAGTTTGACCGGACTTATAAGTACCGCCACCGCTAACTGAACCTTTATCAGCAGGATTAGTTATAATAGTTACATTGTACTCCTCAATAACAGGAGCATCAAGCTCGAAGTGTGCAGTATAAGTTTCATCTTTCTCAACAACAAGATCATATTGAAGATTAGTAGAAACAATACGATTTAAACTATCAGTCCAATGAGTAAAATGATACCCTTGAATTGCCGCAGCTGTTATAGAATGCCTTGTACCTTTTGGGAATGTTCCGGCACCAACTACATATCCTGCATTAGCCGGATCAGCATTAACATTAATATAGAATTGTTCAATAGGAGCTTCATCCTTTTCAAATACGCCTATCAAATCCATATCTTTCTTAATAGTAAAAGACCAATTAGGACTAATAGACATAATCTCATTAGTATGGAACTCTTTCCAACCTTTAAAGTGATAACCTTGAACAGGTTTAGCATAAAGTTCAACACGACTACCAGCTTCAAATTGGAAACGGAAGCCATCTGAGTTTTCATCAGGAACAATAGCAGAACCACTACATCCAACAATACCACCCTCTTCAGGAGAAGGAACTAAAGTAACTCTATAGTAATCACGTTCGATATGACCAGACTGCATAAAATCTTGAAGATCTTTGATGTAAGTCCAAGCACGAATATATGTATCTTGACAACCACAAGTATTATTTCTAATACCACGACTAGGATGCACATAATTAGCTTTAAGACCAATGCAAACAAGAGTGTCATCAGTCAAAGACTCACTACCAACAATCAACTCTCTATCAATAGCAATAATATTACCATCAGTAGTTAGATTAATTTCGCAACCTTTTTCATCATACATATAGTAACAACCATCAGTACGATGATAGAAGAATCGAACGTTATGCTCACGCTTAGGAAATGTACCAAGAGGAAGAACTTGTTTTAACTTGACAATTTTAATATTACATTCCATAGCATTAAGTTTAAACAAATATAACTACGCAGAACCGTTAAGCACTGCGTAGTTTTCCAAGCAACTTTAGTCAGTTGCAGTATTCAGAGAAATGGCATTATCGCCGGAACCTTTAGCTAAAGTCTTAATAGCTTCAAGTTTATTTACAACAGCGTCAATCACAGCTTCCGTACCAACAATGATTTGGAATTTGCGAGGACTATTGTTATCAGCGGCAATCTCAGGGAATTGATTAAACTCAGCCGTAGAAATAACAAGATAAGCGACTTTACTAAAGCCAACTTTCGGGTCACCAATACCCCAAGCTTTCTGCCACTCATCATGAGGATTCCAACCCATGTTAATCAGAGAATAACGAAGGTCTTCATCACTAAGAGCAACATCAGCCAAGAAACCGGATAACTTCGTATGTTTAACGGTAATAGTACCATTGGCTTTTTGATCGGCAAGAATACCGAATACGTTCATCGTTAATTTGGTAGGCTTTTTAGCAACAACAGTTATCTGAACAGCACTATCAGCTTTCTCAATAGTAATATCAAATAACTCTTTGTTATAAGCAGTAAGACTAAGGTTCTTCTTAATCTTCTCTACCAACCGATCAACGGTATCAGTAGCATGAATCCGAACAGGTATTTGAACAATCTGAGGATTAGGATTAACCGTCAGACCATGACGATACTCCTCAGAAGAACAAATTTCAATAGCACCACAGAACTCAGCATCTGCATTATATACAATACCTTCAGCAGGCTTAAGTGCCGGATTCGTAAGACCTTTAAGAATAATAGTTTCTTTCTGATCTTTCTCCGTATATTTACGAACGTTATAAGTGAAGTTAAAAGGATTAATATCCACTCCACGTTGATTCATAAATCCACCGTCCTTAGTAGGAATTGCAGACATAATTACAAACGGCTCAGGTCTACCAGTAGTAGGCAAAGCAGTACCATAAGCAGTACAAATGCCGAGTTGACCGTTAGATAACTTAGTATCAACAGTAACATTATCGACAAATGTTTTTCCGTAACTTACAATTCTCATAGTAACGTTTTATTTTAAAGAATTACTTTCATTTATAGCAATTTGATAACCTTCATCTTTAAGTTTACCAAGAAGCTTCTGTGTAGCAAGGTTAATAATCTCGGTTTTAAACGGAAGTTCAGTAGCAGTATCAGTTACAATATCAAACCTAGTAGGTTGTCTAAGATATGTGATAGCAACATCAGTAATCACAAACGTATCATCCATATCTACTAAAACCCTATTACTTTCTATCGTACATATAGGATGAATGTGTCTATTAAGACGATTGTGATACGTTTGAAGCATATCCCTACGCTGAACATCAGAAACCAAATCCATACCCGCAGGTTTGCTCTCTCGCACCTTTGTAATCACTCCGTCAGAAGTGATAACCTCGTATAAGCCCGAATAATGCTCGTAGTTAAATTGTACTAACTTAATAGTATATTTATCTCCAACTACAATTAGCTGTGGCGTATCGAAGTAAAACACTAGTGATTCGGGGTAATACTCGTTATTGTAGCGTTCATAAGTCACATTGTAACCTTTTCGCAGTAATATGGAGAGCATATAGTTGATATATTCAAATAGACCCTCTTTACGATAAATCTTAGCAGGATAATGAAACGTAACAGTATCATTACCGATTTGAATAACGAAATCTTCTATATAACCGGGAATAGTTTTAAATAGCTCACTGATATTAACAACGTAAATCCTAGTAGTAACAGATTCAGTTGCTCGATAACGTTTAAACTTATCATATATAACACTTGCATCATAAGAGACACCATGTAGGTAATTCGCAGGTAAAAAAGCGAAGCCTCTATTACCCTCATTTGCGAGAAGGTAAAGAGGACTTCTATATGTAGTCTTTAGCACCTGCAAATCATCGTAATAACGACCAGTCTCTTCAAAGGCTTTAATCTTTTGCGTAAGCAGTACGTCAATAGCTTCATTAAGAGCAATATCAATATACTGCGGACGAATAGATTCTTGCCTATTAGCATTAATCTGCTGAATCTTATCGTTTACAGCAATATGTGCTTCTTTACAACTACTATACATACTGACACTATTTTGTTAGTTTATAACCGAAGCCTTATAAGCAGTGAAAAGTTGTGCTTTATATTCAACATTTTCGGGAGCAGCTAAGAAAGCCATAACACCCTCAATGGAAGAACCAAGAACTACTTCCGGACGCACAGTGTCAAAGTAATTATCACCGTCTTTCGTAATGACTTGAGCGGCGAGTAACTTATAGACTTGCGCCATTGCTTCTACATTCTTGTTATCAAATAGAGAAATAAACGCATCTGCATTCGTTTGAGAAAGTTCAGCTACAGCCGTCTGCAAATCTCCATGTTCCATTTTAATAATCTGTAGAGTATCAGCAGGAGCATTACAGATAAGCATATTTCTAATACGTTTATAAGAAGACTCATCACCTGTGAACAACTGAGCCAACTTAGTAGCAGTATTAACAACAGCTTTAGTCTTAGCATCTTTCATACGCTTAACATCTTCGATGCTATGTAAGTAAAACCGAATGTTAGTAGATTTCTCAACATCTTCCGGTTTATTAGCAACAGTAGAAGTAAGCAGAGCAAGACGCCAAAGAATATAATCTTGCGGCTTAATAGGAGTCATGTACATATACAGATTCTCTTCATGAACCGCAGTACCTTCACCAAAGAGCATAGCATCAAAGATAGCTTTCTCTAATTTATTCGGAGCAACCTCAGTATTAATACTGTTCTTTTTAGCCCAATCAAGAATAGCATCACGTTTAACAGGGTCGTTAAGAGAAAATTCCCAACCAGTTTCAAGTTCATAACCTTGAGCGGGAACTTCAACAGTTGAGTTTTTAAGATGTTTCAAAACGAGGTCTTGAAAGTTTACGTTACGGCTATCAGCAGAAGCTCCAATGATCGTAGGAAGTATAGAAGCCATTTCAGCAGTTTTACTAGATAGAGTAAGAACCGCTTTAATGCTCGGACCGAAAATAGTATTGAAAGCACCAATACTTTTCTGATTCACGACTTGAAACATAGTCGGATTCAGCTTTAACGCTAAGGTTATTTTGCGTGAGTATATCATATAGTTTATACTTTAGTAAGTTTATACTTTACAATAATCGTAATGTACGCTTATTCAAAAATCATTTCAGCCCAGAAAGAAGTAGTACCATTAAGCATATTGATACCTTGTGAAGACATAACCTCATAAGTAGCAATATCCTCTCTAGTAGATAACATCTTACTATAAGCACCCCACTCTTTAGGTAGCGGAGTAATACCTTGATAAACACCGTACAAATATTCACGACCCTCTTCACAAACCAACTGAATATTTGCTTCACCACTCGTGTTATCAATAGAGTGATCCAAAAACACCATCGTATAAGAGGTAACAGGGAAGCCACCATACATACGACCATTCTTACGATCCATTTCGGCACGAGAACCGGTATCAAACAAATCTACAACCTTAACAGAAACGGTAGCTCCGGAATAGTGCTTATACTGATTGAAGTATGCACCATAAGAAAGGATACCACCACGGCTTTGAATCTCCTCAGAACCTAACTTATCAAAGTAACCATTTCCGATAGCTTCATTCTTAATACACTGTTGGAACATTTTAGAACCACCTTTACCGGTATAAAGAACGATATTTTTGTTACTCAAATCAATATCGTTACGAACTTCAAAGATACGAGAAAGAATCATATCAATAAGCTCGATAGTCATGAATGAGTATTCGAAGTAGTTACCGAATGCGATAAGAATATCACGAACACCAGCACCACGAGGAATAGGTTTATTTGAATGTTTTTCTTGATTGTGAATAACACCGTTAATATCACGGTTGTAAGCAGAGAACCACAAATCCTCTTCTAACAAACGTCTACGCATGAATTCGAACTGACGCATTTCATAAGGCATCCAAAGAGTACCTTTAGAACCATCATCATAATCAAGTTCAAACTCGGTTACGATATTAGCAATGTTACCGGTAATAATTTTGGAGAATCTATGGAAACCAAATTGGTTAGTCATTTCACTCCAAGATTCAGCAGTAGAACGAGAACCAGTAGATAATTCACCGGCAATCGTAGGAGCACCCATACCCCAATATTTACCTCTCTCAAAATTGCTGAGATCAATAAACTCATCAGGATTACCACCAAGGATAATCATTTCATAGATATATCCACCGGAAGCAGTCTGCTCACCATCGGTCTGCATACGAACCATGTGCTTTCCGTCAGGAGTAATAGCAGAATACTGATAAGGAATCCAGTTATCTTGGAACTCCGCTTTGAAAGACATAAACCCTTTACCGGGGGTTTGAGTAGGCGTAATCAAACGCACAATCGGGGAAGTGACAGTAGGTTTCCCCATAATCTTCCACTTATACTGAGTATCACCAGCATTAATAGGTTTCTTACGAGAGATATTCCCTTGACCTTCTGTAAGAGAAAGAAGAGGGAATTGATTACTGTTCCTACCCCAAAGATAAGTAAGAGACTTATTCAAATCGACAGCACCAAGAACATTAAAGTTCAATAGCATATCGGCATCAGAGTAAACCTCTTTGGAATACTGTTTTTTTCCAATTTCTCTAAGCATAGTTACGATAATTATTTATTTGAATCAATAATACCACCCGGAACAATAGGACGTCTATTAGGATTAACTTTAGTACCGCCACCTTGAGTGGATACCTTAACTTTAGGTTTACCACTAGAAGTAATGTTCAAACGACGAACAGCTTCTTGTCGTATAGATGCAGCAGCTAACTGACTAATATCAGCCCCTAATAAGTTACGAAGTGCTACCATAGCGAACGTTTCATTATCAGCAAGCATATCAAAAACATCTTTCTGAGCTTGCGTATAGAAATCACCATTAACTTCAACAACAGGAGCTGTTAGATACTTAACAATATCTTTACGAGAAAGAATTTGTTCTTTACCATTAACAGTTCTTTTAACACCTGCTGTTGGAATTGCAAGACCTCCGATAGTACCTTTATTAACGATCTTATCGTATAAAGAATCAGGAACGTTAAGCACTTTAGCTTTACCATTCTCATCATAGGTAATACCGTAGGCTTTATCAAGAGCTTCTTGAGCAGCTTGATATTCGGCTTCTTGCCTAGCATTTGCAGCTTCAATCTCACGTCTCTGAGCATTGGCAAGATAATCAAGACTCTCTTTAGCAGTTTCAGCTAATACTTTATCAGCTTTAGAAAAACGAATAATACGTTCGATTTGAGCATCAGAAGTACCTTTACGTTTTTCAGCAGAACGAATAACAGCTTCTAACTGATCATCTGATTTATCTTCAAGGGTCATTGTAGTCCAATCAACATGATTAGCAAAACCCTCAAGAGAACCATACGTTTGTTTGTAAAGAGCAGCTTGATAAATATCCGGATTAGTACGGAAGAAATTGTTGATAGCTTCACTTTCAGCTTGACGTTTAGCAAGCTCTGCAATATCAGCATCACGTTGAGCAAGACCTTCAACAGTCATTTCGTATTGCTTAGGAGTACCATCAGCATTTACCGGAGTTAACCCCGAAATAGCAGAAATAGCAGAAACATCTATAGTTTCATCTTGAGTTTCAGCAGCAGCAAACTCATCTAACTGAGCTTTAGTGTAAACAATCTCTCCGTCTTTAACAGCATTACCGTCAGCATCAAGATTATACTCAACATCACCGTCATCGGTAGTAAGAACAATCTTAGTAGGAGTTTCAGTTTCAGTTTCAGTTTTTTGAGTAGCAGTTTTAGCAGCTTCTTCTTCAGCTTTACGTTTAGCTTCTTCCTCTTCTGCTTTCTTACGTTCTTCTTCTGCTTTAGCAGCTTCTTCTGCTTCTTTAGCAGCTTTAGCAGCTTGTTCAGCAGCTATCTCTTCCGCAGTTTTAGTAGTATTACTATCAGTAACACCACCGGGAACAATAGGATTTGGCATAATGTTTTATCTTTTATAAATTAAGTTATAACAGTGACAAATGTAATAATAATATATGCATTAAAAATGGCATTAGAAATATTATTAGAAACAGCATTAGTACCGCCTATCACACGGCTCTCTGAAATTCCAATTAATTTATGCCATTTTAAGGCTTAAATGAAGACCTCTGACGAACCCAAATTCCAATCGATATAGTTGTTCAATTCAACAAAAATAAGAGCCTACATTAAGACTTTCGTGGCTTATTGGCGTTAATACGATTCATGCGCTTTTGTTCTTCAAACTTGGCACGTTCCAGATTAACTCTATCAATATCTAAGTTTAACTTAGTCATTTTAAGATAATCATCAAGAGTACCACCATTAGATTCATCTTCACTAATGTAATCATTACCGTTCTTATCTACTTGAAGCTTAGCATCAGTAATAATAATATTAGTAAGATTAGTGTCAGCAGCAATAGCTTCCTTAGAATCACGATCAAGTTGAGCTTGTTCAGCTTCAAATTTACGTTGAGCTTCCGCATTAGCAGCACGAGTTTGTTCAATCTCAGCATCCCACTTCTTTTGAATCTCTTCTTTTTGAAGTTCAAATTGACGTTGAGCTTCGGCAGCTTCTTTAATATATTTGCGTAAAGAAGCAACGTTATGATTACAAACAGCCTCAGCAGCTACATCGTAATTTCCATTTTGAGCAGCACCAAAAGCAATTTCCTCAAGCTTACGTACTTGTTCATTAAGTTCAGCAGAGTTACCAACAAAGATACCTAAATTAGAATTAACAAAGTCAGTACCATTTACACGAACTTGAACAATCTCATTGGTATTAGGGTCTACATAAGAACCTTCATAGCCATCAATCCAAGCAATTTTAGCAGCATCAAGATTAGCCATCATATCACGAGAGCGGAAGCAATCAAAGATTTTAAGTGACCACACAGACCCCATTAGAGCTTGATTAAGTCCCATTTCAGTGACAGCTTTACCGGCACGAGCTTGAATATCTCCTGCACGCTGATCGTTCATATTAGCAAGTTCATACGCTTCTTGCTTAATAGATTGCTTAATCTGATTAATAGTCGTAAGATAATTAATCATTGTAGTATTAGCAATCTCTTTAATAGCTTGAAGTGATGCTTGTTGCTTAGCTATTTCACTATCATCAAATACAAGAGTACCATCTCGATTAGCTGCATCAAGACGCTCTTCCATAGTCATATCTTTAGTATCAGCTAAGAAACTTTCAGGTATCAATAGCCATGACCGGAATTTACTAATAGTACGTTCCTCAACTAAAGTATAAAGACGATAAAGAGCAAGATAAGGTAATAAGCGATAAGGAATAGGTTTAGGATTATTAAGAAGCATCAAACGACTTAAACCATTATAAGGTAACTTACAATGATTAAGATTATTCACTTCTTCACGTTGAACAATAATAGGTTGAGCTTTAGTATATACACCCCAATCTTTATCACCAAAACGATAAGCTTCCCAACATTGAAGAACCCAAGTATATTCAATATCAATATCACCAAGAGTAGTATCTAAAACATAATCTTCATCAACAATCTTTTGCTCAATCTCACCATAAGCATTAGTGTAAGTAAGAACACCACGCTTCATAGGAACCTTAAAAACACAATGACGAGCTTTGAGGACCCCGGTAGAGGGCAAGGAGTGGTACGGAGCAGCATTCTGCGCATCAATTGTAGGATTAAAAGCAATCTCACGAGAACGAAGCATAACAGGAGTAACTGTATATTCACCCGTACTTTCATGATTATGAATTATATCTTTAATGTAAGCAATATCTCTTTTAGAAAGAACTTCTTGATATTCACCAATTATATCATTGATGTTAATATCAAATTCTCGCATCCCATAATCATCATCTTCAACAAAAAGATTACCACTATCAATTCGATAATACTCAAGAGGAGAAATAATTTCAAAAATAACATCATTGTATCTTACATCACGATAAGAATAAACACTTTCAGTACAGAACCAATAATAGAAAGCTTGAATATATTTCTCATTAGCTTTAATAAGGGAATTAAGAAGATCAAGAGTTTTCTGACCACAATCAGCTTCTTCATCAATCCAATCCTTAGCAGCTTGTTTCATAAAGTCTTCAGCAGATGGAAGATCTTTAGAAGGCTCACCGGTTTGAACACCGTTAGCATTCATGATGTTTATAAATTGCTGACGAAGAAGACCATCAAGAGCAACACGAAGATCAGCGTTACGTCTAGTGACAACATCAATATCAGCATTATAAACTTGGTAGTTATTATAGGTGTTAATGAACTCTCCTATATATTTCTCTTTAATAGGAGTAATAAAATCAACATCTCTAATCTTACCAGGCAAATCTTCTTTTCTACCATTAACGGAGTTGTAGGTCGCCATTACATACTTGTAAGTAGATTCATCTACAATCCCATTCGCAGCGTCAAGAAAGGCTTTAATATCTGCTTTATCATTATTAGAATGAGCAGTAGCAATAACCCAATCACACATAGCCTTAGTCCAAACAGCTCCACGCTTAGTAGCTTCCGAAGCAAAAACATCAGGCTTTTCTAAAGAATTAGGAATCTTAGAAGCATCCATTTAACGACGATTTAAACGATTTGCAATACGTCTGTCATTATTCTCTGTATTACCTTCAACAAGACGCTTAGTATTTAAAGAGTCTGCAAGAAAGACATACATAGCAACAATAGCAGCACTAATATGGTCGAAGTTACCTTCAGCAGTAAATCTCTGACACTCTAGAAGCAATCGAACACTACTAATAGACTTAAGTCTACGAATAGGTTTACCATCAGCAGTATATGAAAGAGGTTCATAAATAAACTCCTTTAGCATACGAAGACCATTATATTTCTTATCACCATCACCAATTACAATACCATAATCATTATTGTTAGGATTAGTCAATTTACGAGTATTGGCATTGGTTGGGTCAAGCATTAAGTAACGTCTAAGTTTATATTTAATAAAGTTAGAAACAGTCTCACCAGTACCAGCTTCCGGACAACATTCAGCATTATACATAAGACACATACCCATAGTGACTATATCATTTTGCTCCATTGTGTCCAAACGTCCTATATATTCGCATACAAGCAGTTTTTGATTTGGATAGGGAGTAATAGTATTACTACGCATCCATACTTGTGCAGAATAAAGAGAATGTTTATCTGTTACGTCTTTTTGAGCCTTATCTACTTTATACGCATCCACACTAACGAAGTATAAATCTTTAGGTACTTCTCCGCCTACTAAGAACGGACGATAGTACATTCTAACACAACCATGAGTATCATCACGAGAACCATGTGGAACTTGATTAACAAATTCATGGAATCTACCTTTACCAAATATATCACGTTTAATACATTCAGCTTTTGGTATAAATTCAGCTTTATTAGAATTACCTAAATCATTAACGACAATCCAACCATCTTGAAAGAATCTAGTAGCATTGTCATTGATTAAATCTGAAACGTGTAGATTAAGTTCAGGAGAAGCGAACATATTCTCTGTTGTATTAATGAACGCTTCGGCAGGAGTATTAGCACGTTGGGCTTTATAGATTATATGAGTTTCACTATCATTATTATGAAAGTGATTCTCTTTATCTTGTTTATCCCAAGCATAAGCAGTGAATATAATTGAATTACCACGTTCAACATAAGGTTCACAATCCCATACTTGTGGAAAGAAGAAACCACATACTTCATGACGTTTATTAATATCCCAAACGTTTTCCATGCAAAGCATCTTATTCATTTTGGGATTATAAAAGGCTTTACTAAATGCAGCCCAGTTAGCACCTTTAGTACCACCCGTACCATAAACACGAATAGTACCAACAGATATAGCACCAGATTCTGTATTAGATAAAGTAACATCAAGAGCTTTTTGGAGGTTAGGGCAATTGTGAAAAATAGTAAAATCTTCAAGAAGACATAAATGATCACTATCTAACTCAAATCCATAATATTCACCAACACCTACAGGTTCAACATCGAATCTACATTCAAGAGGATTCTTCAACATAGTTGAATACTCTTTACATTGTTTACGTTTAACTCTAGTAGGTATTTCCCAACAACGACTAAGAATTAAAACTCTATAATAAACAGTATCTGATACAATTTTTTCACTAAGTGTAACTTTAAATCCACAACTTCTAGCTAAATAAACTATAGATTCAGCTAATTCTTTTCGTTTTTGTATTATTTCAAAATTACCTTTACGTGTATCTAAATGTCCATCTGTATCAATAATACCCGCTAAAAGTTCCAATCTAGAATTTCTATCAGTATAAAGATAATCTTTAGGAATATGTTTATTATTTAATAAATTATATTTTTCAAGTTCATCTTTAAACCAATTTGAATCTCCAGTATGAAGTCTACTAAGAGATAATCTAAAACATGCATAACTACCCGAAGCATAATTAGAACTAAATTTTAAATTATGTTCTTTAGCAAAATGAAGCAAAGCATCAATAACTTCAATATCAGGATTAGTAACACGTGTACAAGTACTATCTCCATCACCCAACCATACACCTAAAACATAAGGATTTATAGATACATCTTTATGATTAAAGTCAATACCATTAACTTTTTCAAGAGAATAATATTCTCTCCATCTAGGATGTAACCCTAGGGTCTTAATATAATCAGGTGCAGTTATAAGTCTATTTTCATTAAAATTACCATAAGATTTACGATATCTAACAAAAATAGGATGCTTACTATTAACTGTATGTTCTATACCATTACCAGGAATAATTTTGAATAAATTATCTATACCTTTTGTTGTTCCAATAATAGTTCTAGGTTTACTATCTGGACCCATCAAAATATCACCAACAACTAAATCCTCAACATTTTTGATAGTACCATCAAACATTATAAACCTAGTTCCTTTCGCCACGCATTTTCCAGCCTCCTCAAAGTCAATCTCAATAGCTTTCTTACCTACAGCAGCAGATTCATTCTTACCAATAGCAACACTATAAAGATTAGAAAGCCAACCAAAGTTTTTGAGACCTTTAGTTGATACACGATAACCCATCAGTATATCATCAATAGCTTCTGAAATGTAACCTCTTTTCCAAAACGTATGTTCCTCAAAATGGTCAAGACATTTCTTAGCCATAAACGTAGTAGCACCTTTATCTGTAAGATAAGCTAATTGGTCAGCAGCAAGAGTTACCGTAACATTCGGAAATAAGTTAATTGTATTTGCAGCTTGACTACCACGTTTATATGAGAAACCTTTACGACGAGCTTTAGCCTTAGTAAGATGAAACTTATTATTAGCAATAAACTCATCTATTTTGAAGTTCCAATAGTCACCATCCCAATAACGAGGAAAACCCATAACAGTTTCAACGTGTTCAGCACCTTCACGTTTAAGTCTTGCACGTTCTTTATCATTAGGTGTACGTTCAATACGACCATAATTAAGATAAGTATAATGCGCACCGGTTATACGTAAAGGTTGAAGTAAACTTTCACGTTCCTCATCAGTAGTATTAGCATCAAAGAACTTAGGAATATCTTTATAATAAAGTTTAGCTTTAATAAAAACACCTTTCTTACGACGAGATGTTTCTCTTTGCCAAAACGATTCATAAGCCGGAGTACTAGGGTCATAATCACAATACGTACCATATTCATCAAAAGTATCAGCAGCTTTAGAAAGTCTTTCTATATTAATAACAATGAAATCAATATTCATAAGAATACCACCAGAGTTACCAATAAGAAAATCATTATCCGGATCATATAAAGGTTTATTAGTAATATAACTAATACCCTCAGACGCTTTCGGATATTTACTTTTATCTTCACAGAGATAATCTATAAAAGGAATATCTCCACGTTTATAGCCCCATTTATTCTCAGGAGCAGCATTGATGCCATCACAACTATTTTTCCAATAAGCATGAATAAACATAAAGTTATCAATAGCATCTTGTGAAAACTCATATTTACTATTCATAGCTTAATCAATCATATCTATTCCACCACCAACACCATTATCTATATTGTTATGCACATCCATTGAAGCAGCAAGCTCTTTACCACCACGAACAATAGTTTTCTTGAGTTTAGACTTAACGTAATTATCTTCCGCTTCTTTAAGTTCAGCAATAAGTTTAGGTAAGTCTTTACCCATCTTCGTAATCTCACGCATATAACCAAGCATACCACCAATCTCTTCTTTAGTAAAAGAGTCTTTCTTTAGGTCATTACGAAGATTCTTATTCATAACAGCCATAAGATCTTTACCAGCTTGAAGAGCATTAACAGTTTCAAAGAACATCTGTCCAACATAATTGATATTATGCTCAACAAGCCAATTGATAGCTTCAATCATATCTTTAGTTGGTCTAAAGTCTGAATTAAGTTGAGCAACCTCAATAGCATAATCAAAAGCCTTTTGGTCTTTTAAACCATTACGATGAATATATCCGTCTTCATCAGCATAACAATCAATAAACTTAAATATTTTATACATAAGCTCTCTATCATTATGCCAATCATTATATATCTTAGCAAGAACAGGAACTTTAAGAATCTGCTCTATATTAAGAATAATTTTAGAACCTTCAACTAACCATACATGTAATGCCATAATCAATAATTTTATCTGTTTTATTACGAGCAACAAAAAAGCCCGTACCAACTTAATGATACGGGCAAATATAAGAATTACTTCTTAAATACAAAACATAAGAATGACAAAATAAAATCTTTATAATAACTATTACTTTACCATATATTATTAGTAATCAAATTAATAGTTTCAGTTATTTCTCTTGATACAATAATATCTTCTTCTTAATCATCAGCATCATTATAAGCATCACAGCCAACACTTAATATTTTATTTCCGATGCCTTCATCAGGAGTAACAGTTACAAATGATTTTTTTCATAATTAATTTTATGGATTAATAATACAATCACAAATACAAATTGTAGGATTTAAAGTAGAACTCTTCATTGTAACAATAATTTCTCCTCCCAAAGATCTAATATCATCCAACATAGTTTTAACTAAATTATGATTATAAGGATTCGGATATACCAGTTGACCACCGGTTAAATCGTTATTAATAAAAGTACTTCCATTAAATATATAAGTAAACGTTTCAGGAGAATTACCAACTACTGTTATTTCAATAGTATCAATAAACCAACCTGTAGTTATAACAACTTCCGGTCTAAATGCACCTAAATTAAAAACACCAAAATAATTATAATCAGATGAGAGTAATGCAGTCTTAGGATAATTAAATACAGCTTCTAAAGTTTTAGAAGATTCAGTATATCTTTTTTCAAAATCCATTCCACTAATAGTACCATCAATAATAAATCCTAAATCAATAATAGGATATAATACACCTGATTGAAAAATATCTATAGTTTTAGATATCCCCCTCCCCCCAGTAACATTTAGAACTTCTTTTCTATTCGTAGATAAAGTCGTTTTATCACAAACAATATTTAATACATTATCATTTTGCCCCGAATCAGGACTTACAGTAATAAAAGATTTTTTCATATAATATTAAATTACATTAATCAGTATAACTAAATTATCTTGTGTACCAGTTGTTTTAATAAATATAGCTATCTTTATATCCCCAGTAGTAGAAGCATCACGCGCAGAATTTATCTTTGCAACAATTTCATTAAGCTTAGCAGGAGTTATATCTATAATAGATAATACTGTACCTTCATCTTCAGAATTAGGAACAACTTTTGTAGTAAATCCATTTAAAGTTATATTACCTGAAGACTGACCAGCAGAAGTAAGATTTATAGAACTAATCACAGGATTATTAAATTCAACTTGTAAGCTAGATACATTTTTAATAATAAATAGATGTCTTGAGCTTAATATAAAATTAGTAAATTTTACATCAAACATCAAAACTGTAATAGCACCCTCATGAGTTAATTTATAAGGTTCTTGTATATTAGCATTAGAAAATATATATCCACAATCAATATAAATATAAGGATTAGGGTCTTGTTCTATTGATACAGATTTAGTAATACCCCTCCCCTCAACCTTAAATGTAGCATATCTACTAACATAATTCTCATTTTTATCAGCATTAACAGATAAAGTTCCATTATTTTGACCTGTATCTGGAGTAACTGTTATAAAAGCTTTATTCATAATTATATGTTAATTTTTAATTTTTGAAAATTGTCTCATAAATTCACAAATTTGAGTAGCATAAGCATCAACAACATATTCAATATCATTCGCATAATCTTCATTAGCTTG
>OLND01000090.1_pt1 | contig 104694 bp, 106 predicted proteins | sample 1672031 | NCBI WGS metagenome assembly OLND01 (sample SAMEA3136638, study PRJEB25190) | human gut metagenome | biome: human gut; feature: human-associated habitat; material: faeces | place: Austria | collected 2013 | reverse complement strand
TTGCGGACACGGAGCTTCCGGCCCGCAGTGAAGAGGAGGTGCCGTGATGCGGCCGCTGGCAGATGAAATACGACCTCAGACACTGGACGAGGTAGCAGGGCAGAAGCACCTGCTGGGGGAGGGAGCGCTGCTGCGCCGCCTGATCGAGAGCGGGGCGGAGGCCAACCTGATCTTCTACGGCCCCTCCGGCACCGGCAAGACCACCATTGCCAACATCATCGCCCGCCGGACGAAAAAGACCCTGTACCACCTCAATGCCACCACGGCGTCCCTGCAGGATGTGAAAGCGATCATCGGCGACGTAGACACCATGATGGCCCCCAATGGGGTACTTCTGTATCTGGACGAGATCCAGTACTTCAACAAAAAGCAGCAGCAGAGCCTGCTGGAGTTCATGGAGAACGGCAAGATCACCCTCATCGCCTCCACCACGGAGAATCCTTTTTTCTACGTGTATAACGCCCTCCTCTCCCGAAGCACGGTGTTCGAGTTCAAGGCCCTGACACCGGAGGAGACGGTACCTGCCGTGGAGCGGGCGCTGGCGCTCCAGCAGCAGCGCAGCAGCCTGCCCCTCTCGTGGGAGGAGGAGGTTCCCCGGCTCATCGCCGCCGGGTGCGGCGGGGATGTCCGCAAGGCTGTCAACGCTGTGGAGCTGCTGTATCAGTCCGCCAAGCCCAGGGACGGAGGGCTGCTCCTGACGACGGAGGATGCACAGGTGCTGGCCCAGCGCAGCGCCATGCGATATGACCGGGAGGGGGATCAGCACTACGACCTGCTGTCGGCGCTGCAAAAATCCATCCGTGGCTCGGATCCGGATGCGGCGGTGTACTATCTGGGGCGGCTGCTGGCGGCGGGAGATCTGCTGAGCCCCTGCCGCCGGCTGCTGGTCATCGCAGCGGAGGACGTGGGGCTGGCCTATCCACAGGCCATCGTGGTAACGAAGGCCTGCGTGGACACTGCCCTGCAGCTGGGCCTGCCGGAGGGACGGCTCCCGCTGGCAGAGGCGGCGGTGCTGCTGGCCACAGCTCCCAAGTCCAATTCCGCCCACAATGCCATCATTGCCGCCATGCAGGACATCGACCACGGCAAGGTGGGGCCGGTGCCACGGCATTTGCAGAATGTCCACGCTGACAGCGCCGGAACGGGGAAGGTCCCGACCTACAAATATCCCCACGTTTACCCCAATCACTATGTAAAGCAGCAATACTTGCCAGACCTTGTAAAGGACGCTGTTTACTACGAATACGGCCCCAACAAAACAGAGCAGGCCGCCAAGCGCTACTGGGACGAGATCAAGGGCGATAGCGCCAGCCGCTGACGCTGCCGCCGGTGATTTGATAGTGCAGCGGCGTGGGGAAGTCAGGCTGCCCCAGCTCCTGCACCATCTGCAGCTTGATCTTGCCGGTCTGAGGCTGGATGGAGCGGATGTAGACCGACACCAGCCGTCCCTCCGGGATATCCTCCCGGCTGTCCGCCAAGCCCGACAGGTTGGGCGTCAGCTCCACGAAGCAGCCATAGGGCTTGCAGCTGCGGACAATGCCCGGCACCGTCTCGCCCACCCGGAAGCGGGCGGCGTTCTCCAGCCACGTTCCCAGCAGCTCCCTGTGACTGAGGACGATGCGCTTTTGCTGTGGGTCGATGCTCTGCACCACGGCACGGATGCGCTGGTGCAGGGCGAAGCGCTCCGCCGGATGGCGGATGCGTGCCACGGAGATATTCGCCAGCGGCAGCAGGGCCACAAGGCCACAGCCTACATCCACGAAGGCCCCGAAGGGTGCCAGATGCGTTACCTGCCCCCGAATTACCATGCCGGGCGTCCCGTGGCGCAGGATGTGCTCCATGGTCTCCTCCTGCGCCAGACGGCGGGAGAGGAGAAATTCCGTGCTGCCATCGGCTGCTATGCGCTGACCCGTCACCTGAAAACAGACGCTGCACCCCACGCAGGACAGCGCAGCGATATCCCGCTGAGCGCCGGAGAGAAACGGTGCCGCCACCTGATCCTGTGGGATGATGCCGCCGCAGCCTCCCGGCCGAAGGTGCAGATTGCGCTGGGCATCGCACCGCAGGACGGGGGAGGCGAGTGTTTCGTGGGACGCCAGTGCATCCTGCAGCTGCCGGAGCGTACAGGGTTTCCAGAATCCCTCCGGCAGCGGCCATTTATATTCTTCCATCATGACACACCCTTACATTCAGATATCCCATACTATGCGCCGGTACAGGCGTGCTTGAACGAAAGGAGCGCCTATGGATCTGAAGCTGCACGATATCATAGAGATGAAAAAAGAACACCCTTGCGGCAGCCGCCGCTGGGAGGTGCTGCGGGTAGGGATGGACCTGAAGCTCCGCTGCTGCGGCTGCGGACACGAGGTCATGGCCCCCCGCCGAAAGCTGGAGAAAAGTATCAAACGCATGATCACAGAGGAGGAATCGATATGAGACCCAAATGGACCCGTTATCTGGCCATGGGAGTGGCTCTGCTGCTGGCTGTCCTGATGCTGGCAACGCTCATTGTGCCATACCTGAGCCTGTGAACCCACGGCCGGGGATCGGCGTATGCGGTACATGGGGAGAGGACCGATGGGGTCCTCTCTTTTTTTGACGCTTTTTTCCGGCGGCGGACGGTATAATGTGTCCAGCGGAAGGGGGGAAGCGGCGTGACGGTGGTGTATCTGGACCGGGTGCTCCTGCTGAATCTGTTGGTAGACTATCTGCTGCTCCTGACCACGGCCCAGCTGGCGGGTATCCCCCTGCGGAGGGGAAGGCTGGCTTTGTGCGCCGCCGTCGGGGCGCTGTACGCCGGTGCGGTGTTCCTGCCGGGGCTTAGCTGGCTGTCGCACCCTTTGTGCCGGACGGCTGGGGGAGCCGCCATGGCGCTGGCGGCGTGGCGGCGGGAGGCCCATCCGTGGCGACTGACGGCGCTGTTTTTTCTGCTGGCCGGAGGGCTGGGCGGTCTGGTGCTGGCGCTGGGGCTGGCCTCCGGCTCCGTGGCGGCGTATGTGGGGCGGCTGTATCGGGCGGAGATCAGCTGGCCGGTGCTGCTGGGCGCAGCGCTGGGATTTTATGGGCTGCTGCATCTGGTATTCCGGCAGGCGGCCAGACATGGGGGAGGAGAGATCATGGACGCAACCATATCCATCGGAGGACAGAGTCGTGCCGTGCGGGTGCTGCACGACACGGGAAACACCCTGCGAAGCCCCGTCACCGGACAGCCGGTGCTGGTGCTGGAGCAGACGTCGCTGGGCGGGCTTCTGCCGCCGGAGGTGGAGCGAATCGTGACCCGGCGGGCCCCGCCGGAGGAGCGCATGGCCCAACTCCACGCCACGGACTTGGGCAGACGGTTCAGTCTGCTGCCCTTTTGCAGCATAGGAGCCCCGGAGGGACTGCTGCTGGCAGTTTGCAGCGACAGCGTGCAGATCGGCGGCACTACATATTCCCGGACGCTGGTGGCCCTGTCGCCGGGGCCGGTCAGCGACGGCGGCGGGTATCAGGCCCTGTGGGGCGGAACGGAGAGGGGGAAGCATGAAAAAGCTGTTCAGGCGGCTGCTGGCGTGGCTGCACAGTCTGCGCAGGCGGGATAAGATCATGTACATCGGCGGCAGCGACACCTTGCCGCCGCCTCTGCCCAGAGAGGAGGAGACGGAGGTCATCGCCCGCCTGGAGCAGGGGGACCCACAAGCCCGGCAGACGCTCATCGAGCGGAATCTGCGGCTGGTGGTGTATATCGCCCGCCGGTTTGAAAACACCGGCATCAACATCGAGGACCTGATCTCCATCGGCACCATCGGACTCATCAAGGCCATCAACACCTTCCGGGCGGATAAGAACATCAAGCTGGCCACCTATGCCTCCCGCTGCATCGAAAACGAAATTCTGATGTTCCTGCGGAAAAACAGTAGCCAGCGGACGGAGGTGAGCTTCGACGAGCCACTAAACACCGACTGGGACGGCAAGGAGCTGCTGCTCAGCGACGTACTGGGGACGGAGGGGGACGTGGTGCTGCGGCCCATTGAGGCAGATGCAGACCGCAAGCTGCTCAGCGACGCCGTAGGGATGCTGTCCCAGCGGGAGCGGGATATCATCACCATGCGCTTCGGCCTGTGGGGGCAGAAGGAACTGACACAGAAGGAGGTGGCCGACCGCTTGGGCATCTCCCAGTCCTACATCTCCCGTCTGGAAAAACGCATCATCCTGCGTCTGCGGCGTGAGATCGTGAAAATGAGCTGAATAAAAGAGCTGTAAGGCAACTTAGCCTTACAGCTCTTTTTACCCATATCGGGGTTCTCAGGGCTCCAGAAAAAGGGAGGCGGGCCGGTTGATGACCATCATGTTGTAGTATTTCAGCAGATGATAGTCGTCCTTATCCAGCTTCACGGTATCCAGCAGCCGGTCGTTCTCCTCCAACAGCTCCTTGGAGATCAGCACCTTCAGGGCCACGGGGGCGAAGAAGGGGGAGCTGCCGATGCCGGAAAGCATCCCAACCGCCGGGGTGCGGGTTTGCATGGGGTTGAGCATACAGATATACATTTTTTCCGCCGCATTGATCTGGTTGTGGAGAACCATATGGGTGATGGTGTCATAGGGCTTCATCTCGCCGGTAAAGAGGTGCTGACATTGATCCGGATCGTCGAAGCTCTCCACTCCCATATAGAGGATCACGTCGATGCTCTCGCCGTCGACGGCAGGGGAAAAGCGCAGCAGAGAGCGCACCAGCTGATGGATGCGCCCGTCAAAGTAGTACATATAGGCCTGCGGGGTGTTGAAATAGAAATTGCCCGTCAGCACCTGCTCCTGATGAAATACCGGCGGCTGATAGTCGATAAAGCACTTCAGGTCGATATTCAGCGCCTGAGCAATGTCGTAGAGGGTCTCGATGTCGATGGTGATGGTGCCGTTTTCGTACTTGGAAAGGGTGGCCTTGCTCTTGTTGATCATGGCCGAAAACTGCTCAATGGTGTAGCCACGGCTCTTGCGGTACTTCTTGATCCGCTGGCCCACATGATAGGAAAAGGAACCCATAGATAGCCTCCTTGTATATATTCGTACTGATTATAGCAGGCATTTTATGACAAGTCAACTGAAAGTTTCATTTTGTGAAACAAAGGGAAAGGAGTTGGTTATTTTACCTTGTATTTGGAGATAGTATCTGGTATAATCGACATGATCTTATGTCGATAGGAGAAAACTTCTTTGAACTATTTGCAAGAACTATGGGCAGCGCTGGACTTCGGCTCCCTTCGAGATATTTTACTGCGGCTGGCATCGGTATTCCTGTGTCTGACCACCCACGAGACCTGCCACGGGCTGGCGGCCTATGCCCTGGGAGACCCCACCGCCAAGCGGATGCACCGGCTGAGTCTGAATCCACTGCGGCACATCGACTGGATGGGTCTTCTGATGATGGTGACGCTGGGCTTCGGCTGGGCCAAGCCGGTGCCGGTGGATCCCCGCTACTTCAGAAAGCCCAAGCAGGGCATGGCGCTGACGGCGCTGGCGGGGCCGATTTCCAACTTTCTTCTGGCACTGGTGCTGCTGGTGGGCGCCCGGATCATGGTGGACCACGCCGCCTATTCGGCACTGAATCAGGGGATACTGGACTTTCTAGTGTCTACGGCGGTGCTCTCCATCGGTCTGGGCCTTTTCAATCTGGTACCGATCCCGCCGCTGGACGGTGCCAAGGTGCTGTTCTCCCTGCTGCCGGATCGGATGTACGACACGATGCTGCGGTATGAGCGCATCGGAATGTTCGTGCTGTGGGGTCTGGTGCTGCTGGACGTGGGCAGCGGGGCGCTGAACAGCGCCATTGCGTGGGTATTTCGGATATTCTGCCGGATCGTCGGCCTTTCTTGAGGTGTCAACATTGGATCATCCTATTTTCAAACTGGAAAAAGTGGTACAGCCCAAAACAGGGGAGACACTGGAGGACTTCGAGGGGCCTCTGGATCTCATTCTGTTTCTGCTGAACAAGAATAAGATCGAAATACAGGATATCCCCATTGCACTGATCCTGGACCAGTATCTGGCGTATCTGGAGCAGCGCAAGCAGATGGATTTAGAGGTGGCCAGCGAATTTGTCACCATGGCGGCTCACCTTATGTACATCAAGACCCGGATGCTGCTGAGCATTGAGGATGAAGAGGCCCAGAGCGAGATGGACGCCCTGATCCAGTCTCTGGCGGAGCGGCAGCGTGGGGATGCCTACGCCCGCATCCGGAAGCTGACGGAGCGCATGGGACCCATGAGTGAATTTGGCCGCAGCATCCTGACCCGTGGGCCGGAGCCCATGAAGCGGGGCAAGGTATACGAGTACGATCAGGAGCCGGGGGATCTGGTCATCGCCATGCAGGAGGTGCTGGATCGCCGGGGTCAGGCGGAGACACCGCCGCTGCGGGCCTTTGACGAGATCGTCAAGCGGGAGCCGTATCCGGTGGAGCGGAAGGCCAAGGAGTTGGTGGAGCGGCTGAAAAGGAACGGCATCACCCGGTTTTTGCTGCTGTTCCGTGGCAGCCGCAGCCGCAGCGAGTTGGTGGCTACATTCATGGCGGTGCTGGAGCTGTGCCGGAACCATATCATCCGGTTGGCGGGCTCTGCCGCCGACTGCACGGTGACCTGTCAGGAGACGGAGGAGGAATGAGCGTGGAAACACGGGAAATGAAAGAGATCGAGGCCGCCGTGGAGGGCATCCTGTTTGCCTCCGGCGAACCGGTGCATATCGACCGCATCTGTCTGGCGGCGGAGCTGGATCGACCGACGGCGGAGCTTGTGCTGCAAAAGCTTATGGACTATTACAGCTTTGAGCGGCGTGGGATGCGGCTGCTGCGTCTGGAGGACAGCTGGCAGCTGTGCTCCGCCCCGGAGTATGCCGACGTTATCCGTCGGGCCTTTGAGATACGCAAGCCCGCCAAGCTGTCCCAGCCGGCGCTGGAGGTGCTGACCATCATCGCCTACTACCAGCCCACCACACGGGCCTATGTGGATCAGATCCGTGGCGTGGACAGCTCCTATACCGTGGGGCTGCTGCTGGACCGGCACCTTATCGAGGAATGCGGGCGGCTGCAGGTGCCGGGAAGGCCACGGCTGTACCGCACCACCAAAGCGTTCCTCCGGGCGTTCCACCTGAACTCGCTGGAGGATCTGCCGGAGATGCCGGGGATGGAGGCCGACGGCCAGCTGCGTCTGGCGGAGGACGGCTCCGTGCTGGATGATGCAAATGCGTAAAACTGCCGTATAAACGGCGAAAGGGGGGATCGGCTTGGTGGCACTGTGGATCATCGGCGGCATTTTGCTGCTGCTTATCCTGCTTCTGCTGCTGCGGGTGGGAGTACACCTCCGCTTCGGTGAACAGCTGGAGCTGACGGTCATAGTCGGTCCGGCCCGCATCCAGCTGCTGCCCCGGCCGGAAAAGACGGAGACAGAGCAAAAGACCAAGCAGAAGAAAAAAGCCAAGGGAGAAGCACAGGAGGAGAAGAAGCCTGCCAAGCAGCGGGAAAAGCTCTCTCTGAGCTTCGAGGATGTCCGCTCGGCGCTGCCGTACTTGTGGGAGGGCCTGAAGCGGGCGCTGGCTCGGACCCGGCGGCGGATGCGGATCGACCCCCTGCGTCTGTCCGTGGTCTTTGCCGGGGAGGACCCTGCTGCCGTGGCGCAGACCTATGGCTGGGCCAGCAGCGCCATGTGGACGCTGATGCCCCAGCTGGAGCGGCTGCTGAAGATACCGGACCCGCACATCCATCTGGGAACGAATTTCGGTGCAGCCCGCACCCAAATAGAGGGAGAGGCAGGTGTCGCTTTCCGCATCGGTGATCTGCTCATCATCGGTTTGGGCTTCGGCATCCCGCTGCTGAAATGGCTGCGGAAACGGAAAAAGGAAATCGAACAATCTGTGAAAGCGGCTTCGCCGCCGGCACAGGAGCAGACCGCATCATAAAGAAAGGAAGCTATACTATGGAAAACAACGAGAAGAAGAATCACTCCCTTATTGATCTGATGGATGCCTCCATGAGCAAAATTCGGGAGATGGTGGACTCCAACACCATCATCGGTGAGCCCATCCAGACGCCGGACGGCGTGACCCTGATCCCCGTGTCCCGGCTGAGCTTCGGCTTTGGCTGCGGTGGCGGGGACTACGGCAAGCAGACCCCCGCCATGTTCGGCGGCGCCAGCACTGCAGGTGTGAAGGTGGAGCCGGTGGCGTTTCTGGTGGTGAAGGACGGCGTGACCCGTGTGCTGCCGGTGGGCGTGCCTGCCGTGACCACGGCGGCCCGCATGGTGGAGATGGTCCCGGAGGTCATGGACCGGGTGGAGCACTTTATCGACAAGAGAAAAGAGGAAAAAGAGAGCTTCTGACGGAATAGAATAGGATCACCTGAGGGAAGAGGGTGATCCTGTGTACAAGCGAATCCTGACGGCAGTGACGGTGATCGTGCTGCTGTGCCTGCCCACGGCGTGGGCGGCAGATACTTCCGCTACAGCGGCCATTCTCATGGACGGCGATACGGGGGAGGTCCTGTACGAAAAGAATCCCGACCGGCAGATGCTCATTGCCAGCACCACCAAGCTGATGACGACCTTGGTGGTGCTGGAGCGTGGCGGTCTGGGGGATGTGGTCACAGTGACCCAGCAGCACATAGCGGAGGGCTCCTCCATGTATCTGAAGCCCGGCGACCGGGTGACGGTGGAGGAGCTTCTGTACGGTCTGCTGCTGTGCTCCGGCAACGATGCGGCGCTGGCTCTGGCGGACCACTGCGGCGGTCTGGAGCGCTTTGTGGCGGAGATGAACCGCAAGGCGGCGGAGCTGGGCATGACCGGTACCTCCTTTGCAAATCCCAACGGGCTGGATCAGGAGGGCCACTATTCCACGGCACGGGACATGGCCCGTCTGGCGGCCTGCGCCGTAAAAAACGAAACACTTGTGCGGCTGTGCTCCACCCGCAGCGTTACGGTGGGCGGCCGCACCATGACCAATCATAACCGGCTGCTCCGCAGCATCGACGGGTGCATCGGTCTCAAGACCGGCTACACCCGTGCGGCGGGGCGGACGCTGGTGAGCTGCGTCCGGCGAAACGGGCGAACTCTGGTTGCCGTCACGTTACAGGACGGCAACGACTGGGCGGATCACGCCGCCCTGTATGAATTTGGCTTCGGGCCGTAAGGAGGGATCCCGTGGAGGAACGTCTGCAAAAATGGATCGCCCGCTGCGGTATCTCCTCCCGCCGGGCGGCGGAGGAACTGCTGCGGCAGGGGCGTGTGACCCTCAACGGCCGGGTGGCCGGACTGGGGGAGAGCGGCGACCCGGAGCGGGATACCCTGCTGGTGGACGGAAGGCCTGTGGCTGCGGCACCGGAGCCGGTGTATCTGATGCTGAACAAGCCCAGAGGGTACGTCACCACCCTTTCCGACGAGCGGGGCCGCAAAACGGCGGCGGAACTGGTGGCGGACTGCGGCCGGAGAGTGTTCCCCGTGGGACGGCTGGATAAGGATTCCGAGGGGCTGCTGTTGTTCACCAATGACGGGACCCTGGCCCAACAGCTGCTGCACCCCCGGCATCAGGTGGACAAAGTCTATCAGGTGACGGTATCCGGCGCTCTGGAGGGGGCCGAGGAACGGCTCTCCCGGATGCGGATGCTGGAGGGGGAGCCCATTCAACCGGCACAGGTGCGCCGTCTGTCCCAAAAAGGGGAGACGGCGGTGCTGGAGGTGATCATCCATCAGGGCAAGAACCGGCAGATTCGCCGGATGTGCCGTCAGGCGGGGCTTTCCGTGCTGCGGCTGCGGCGGGTGCAGGAGCATACCCTGCATTTGGGGAACCTTCCATCTGGCAAGTGGAGATACTTAACAGATGAGGAATTACAAGACTTGAAGGGAAGCGATGGGGTTGAATAACAACGTGCTGCATACCATTCGCCAGCAAATGCCACAGTTTTCCAAGGGACAAAAGCGCATTGCCGCCTACATTCTGGAGCACTATGACAAGGCGGCCTTTATGACCGCCAGCCGGCTGGGACAGATGGTGGAGGTCAGCGAGTCCACGGTGGTGCGCTTCGCCGCCCAGCTGGGCTACGAGGGCTATCCGGAGATGCAGCGGGATCTGCGGGAGCTGATCCGTGGAAAGCTCACCTCCATCCAGCGCATTCAGGTGTCCAACGACCAGATGCAGGGGGATCTGCTGACCAGCGTCATGCAGCGGGATATGGACAGTCTCCGTACCGCCATCGAGCAGGTGGACCGGGGGCAGTTCGAACAGATGGTGGACAAGCTGCTGAAGGCACAGCACATCTACCTGCTGGGGATGCGCTCGTCATCGTTTCTGACGGGGTATCTGAACTTCTATTTCCGCCTGATCTTCAAAAATGTGACACTGGTGCAGAACGCCGTGGCAGGGGAGACCTTCGAGCAGCTGGTGCAGGTGCAGCCCGGTGATGTGCTGCTGGCTATCAGCTTTCCCCGGTACTCCAAAATGACCGTCAATGCCGTGCAGTACGCCAGAGAAAAGGGGGCGGATGTGGTGGCCATCACCGACAGTACGCTGGCCCCCCTGTATCCGCTGGCCTCGGCAGCGCTGCTGGTCCGCAGCGACATGATTTCCTTTGTGGACTCCATCACAGCGCCGCTGAGCCTGCTGAATGCCCTGATCGTCACGGTGGGTCAGCGGAAAAACGAAGAGGTGCCGGAAACCTTCTCCGAGCTGGAGCGGGTCTGGTCACAATACAGTGTGTTCGGGAAAACGGAAGATGAGTAAAAGAGTGGTAGTTATCGGCGGGGGAGCCGCCGGAATGATGGCGGCCATTGCCGCTGCCGGCCGAGGGGCGCAAGTCACGCTGATCGAGCCCAACGAGCGGCTGGGAAAAAAACTGAATATCACGGGAAAAGGACGCTGCAACGTCACCAACAACTGTACGGAGGAGGCGCTTCTGCAAAATATCCCCCGTAATGGAAAATTCCTTTACAGTTCTTTTTCCGCCTTTAATAGCCAAGATGCCATGGCTTTTTTTGAGGAGCTGGGTGTCCCCTTAAAAACGGAGCGGGGCAACCGGGTCTTTCCCCAGTCTGATTGCTCCTTCGATGTATCCGGTGCTCTGAAGCACCGACTGGATCGCCTGAAGGTGCACTGGTCGCACGACCGGGCGGTTTCCATCGAGACAGAGGAAGGTGCTGTCACCGGTGTCCGTGGTGAGAAGGATACCTACCCGGCGGAGGCGGTGGTGCTGGCCACCGGCGGCGTCAGCTATCCCGCCACCGGATCCACCGGCGACGGCTACCGCATGGCGGCGCAGCTGGGGCATGAGATCGTCCCGCCCCACGGTTCACTGGTTCCGCTGGTCAGTGAGGACGAGGCCTGCCGGCAGATGCAGGGGCTGGCTCTGAAAAACGTAGAGCTGACGGTGCTGAACCGGAAAGGGAAAGCCATCTTCCGGGAATTTGGCGAGATGCTGTTCACCCACTTCGGCGTCTCCGGGCCGCTGGTGCTGTCGGCCAGTGCCCATCTGCGGAATTGGGAGAAGGAGACCTACCGTCTCAGCATCGACTTAAAGCCTGCGCTGGACGAACAGAAGCTGGAGAGCCGCATCCTGCGGGATCTGGGTGAGGCCCCCAACCGCAGCGTGGAGCGCATCTTTTCCGGTCTGGTTCCCCACAGCATGGTGCCGGTGATACTGAACCGTCTGGGGATGGACCCCCAGCAGCAGGCCAACGCCGTGACCAGAGAGCAGCGCCGTGCGCTGGTGCAGCTGCTGAAGCACTTCACCATCCCCGTCACTGGGCCACGGCCTGTGGCGGAGGCCATCATCACCTCCGGCGGCGTGAAGGTAGGGCAGGTGCAGCCTGCCACCATGGCCTCCAAGCTGGTACAGGGGCTGTATTTTGCCGGGGAAATTCTGGATGTAGACGCCTATACGGGCGGTTTTAATTTGCAGATCGCATGGGCCACCGGCCATTGTGCCGGGGTCAGTGCCGCAGAGGAATAAGGAGCGAATCGCATGGACAACAAGAGATACGCCGTGGCCATTGACGGCCCCTCCGGCGCAGGGAAAAGCACACTGGCCAAGGCCGCAGCGGCAGAGCTGGGCATCCTCTACGTGGATACCGGGGCCATCTACCGCACCATCGGCCTGTACGCCTGCCGCCGGGAGGCAGACCCGCATGATTTGGCGGCCATCATCGCCCTGCTGCCGGACATTCAGGTGAGCATGGCCTACGGTGAGGACGGCTTGCAGCATATGCTGCTCAACGGGGAGGACGTGACGGATGCCATCCGCCGTCCGGAAATCTCCCGCTGGGCCTCGGTGGTCTCCGCCATTCCGGAGGTACGGGCCTTTCTGCTGGAGATGCAGCGGGAGCTGGCCCGCAGCCACAGTGTGGTGATGGACGGTCGTGACATCGGCACGGTAGTGCTGCCGCAGGCGGAGGTAAAGATCTTCCTGACGGCCTCGCCGGAGATTCGGGCCCAGCGCCGCATGAAGGAGCTGGAGCAGCGGGGAACGCCGCAGCCCTACAATCAGGTGCTCTCGGATATCCTCCAGCGGGATTGGGCAGACAGCCACCGGGAGACGGCACCCCTGCGGCAGGCGGAGGACGCTTTGCTGCTGGATACCAGCCATTTGGACTTTGACCAGAGCCGGGAGGCCCTGCTGCACATGATAAAGGAGAGGATCGGATGGTAAAAAATCGCTTTTACCGCTTTATCCGGGCCACGTGGCGGCCCTTTGCCACATTTCTTCACCCGCTGCGGGTGGAGGGACTGGAAAATCTCCCCAAGGATCAGCCGGTACTGCTGTGCGCCAATCACTCCAGCGCCGTGGACCCCATCCTGCTGATATGCGCCATGCGGCAGGACTTCCCCCTGCGGATCATGGCCAAGAAACAGCTGATGAAAATTCCCGTGGTGGGAGCCTTTCTGCGGGCCATCGGCGTATTCGGTGTGGATCGGGGAAACTCCGACATCGCCGCCGTCAAGACCTCCATCCAGAGTTTGCGGGACGGCTGGAATCTGCTGGTATTCCCGGAGGGGACACGGGTCAAGGAGCCCGGCAGCGTGGATGTCAAAGGCGGCGTAGGCATGATGGCCATTCGCTCCGGCGTGCCGCTGGTGCCGGTGTTCATCGGCCGGGACAAGCGCCTGTTTCACCGGGTGTCCATCATCATCGGAAAGCCCTATGACCCGGTATATACCGGCCGGAAGGGAACGGCGGAGGAGTATCAGTCCAACGCCGAGGAGATCATGCGTCGGGCCTATGCGCTGGGAGGAATCCAATGGCAGAGGTAAGAGTAGCCAAAAGCGCCGGTTTCTGTTACGGCGTGGAGCGGGCTGTGAAGCTGGCGGAGGAGACAGCCCGTGAAAAGGGCGGCTGCGCCATGCTGGGCAGCATCATCCACAACGTCCATGTGGTGGCGGAGCTGGAGGCGCTGGGGGCCAGACAGGTGGACTCCGTGGAGGAGGTCCGCCCCGGCGAGACGGTGATTATCCGCTCCCACGGGGAGCGCAAGGAGGTCTTTGACCGTCTGGAGCAACTGGGAGCCGTGTGCGTCAACGCCACCTGTCCCAACGTGCTGCGGATCCAGCAGCTAGTGGCGCAGGCCGACCGGGAGGGGCGTATCCCCCTTATCATTGGGGAGCCTCGGCATCCGGAGGTCATGGGTGTGGCCAGCTGGTCGGATCGCAGCGTCATCTTTCCGGGGCCGGAGGAACTTGAAAAATGGCTCCTGCAGGAGCCTTCCCGGCAATCTCTGTCCCTGACGGCGGTGGCTCAGACCACCTGCATCCGAACAATTTGGGAAACTTCCAAAGAAATTTTAAAAAAACTGTGTACAAACGCAAAAATCTTTGATACAATATGTAGCGCTACGCATAGGCGTCAGTTGGAGGCAGCCGAATTGGCAGCTCAGGCTGACGTAATGGTCGTGGTCGGAGATCGTAAAAGTGCCAACACGAAGCATTTAGCGGAGATCTGCCGTAAGGCTTGCCCTGTCGTGTATCAGATCGAACAGGCGGGGGAGCTGACGACGGGCTTTCTTTCCGGATGCACAATGGCGGGGCTTACGGCCGGCGCGTCCACCCCGGCGGGCATCATTAAGGAGGTATATACAACAATGAGCGAAGAAATCAAGAACATGGAACCCCAGGAAGAGAGCTTTGAGGAACTGCTGGACAAATCCTTTAAGACTTTAAATACAGGAGAGAAGGTAACCGGTATCGTGACGGCCGTGGGTCCCACCGAGGTTCAGGTGGATCTGGGCTGCAAGCAGGCAGGCTATATTTCCGCGGAGGAGCTGTCCGCCGATCCCAGCGTGAAGCCTGAGGACGTGGTGAAGGTGGGCGACGAGATCGAGACCTACATCATCCGTGTCAACGACGTGGAGGGCTACGCTATGCTCTCCAAGAAGCGTCTGGACGCCGTGAAGGTCTGGGAGGATATCGCTGAGGCCTGCGAGAACAAAACCACTCTTGAGGGCAAGGTCACCGAGGAGAACAAGGGCGGCATCGTCGTCAACGTCAAGGGCGTGCGTGTGTTCGTTCCCGCCTCTCAGAGCGGTCAGCCCCGTGGTGCCGATCTGAGCCAGATGATCGGCCAGACCGTCTCCCTGCGGATCACCGAGGTCAATCGCGCCCGCCGCCGTGTGGTGGGCTCCATCCGTGCCGTGCAGTATGAGGAGCGTCAGGCTGCTCAGGCCGCCATCTGGGAGAGCATCGAGGTGGGTAAGCACTATACCGGCACCGTCAAGTCCATGACCAGCTATGGCGTGTTTGTGGACATCGGCGGCGTGGACGGCATGGTACATATCTCCGAGTTGTCCTGGTCCCGCATCAAGAACCCCGCTGAGGTGGTTTCTGTGGGCGACACGCTGGATGTGTACGTCATCTCCTTCGATCCTGAGAAGCACAAGATCTCTCTGGGTGTGAAGGACCGTTCCTGCAATCCTTGGGACAAGTTCATGGAGACCTACAAGGTGGGCGACGTGGCTTCCGTCCGTATCGTGAAGCTGATGACCTTCGGTGCTTTCGCTGAGGTCGTTCCCGGTGTGGATGGCCTGATCCACATCTCCCAGATCGCCGATCGCCGCATCGAGAAGCCCGGTGACGTTCTGTCCGAGGGCCAGATCGTGGATGCCAAGATCACCGCTGTGGATGAGGAGAAGCAAAAGATCTCCCTGTCCATCCGTGCTCTGCTGAACGACGGGGACGAGGACGCCGAGTAAGCGTATTCTGAATAAGCTGTAAAACTGGCCCTCCGAGTATGCCGGAGGGCCAGTTGTTTGTATGTGCAGCCAGAACCGAAAAAAGACACCCCGGTCAGTCAACTGGCCGGGGCGTTCGTTTACCATATTTGTCCGTGCAGGATGTATTTCTTGTAGCTGTGCCGGAAGTAGGCCCACTCGGCAATGCCCGTGATGGCCCAGGAGAAGATGTACAGCAGGAACAGGGAGGGGATGGTGCCGAAGTAGGCAAACAATGTGTACACCCAGATGACCCGGAACACGCAGGAGCCCATGATGACGATGATGGTGGGGACGATGCTGCGCCCAATTCCACGGGAGGCGGCAATGCTGGCGTCCATCAGGGCGCTGACACCGAAGGAGAAGCCCATGATCTTCAGCCGCTGCATACCGGCGGCGATCACGTCCGCCTCATTGGCGAAAAGTCCAAGGAACTTGTCTCCGAACAGCAGCAGCAGTCCGCCGCAGATGCTGCCCACCAGAAAGGAATACAGCAGAACGATACGGTAGCTCTTGAGGATACGATCCGTCTTTCCGGCACCCCAGTTGCGGCTGACAAAGGTGGCGCAGCCGGTATAGAAAGCAGACATCATATTGAAGATCAGCGTATCGGCGTTGGCAGCTGCCGAGCTACCGGATACCATCACCGAATCGAAGCTGTTGACGCCGATCTGTACGAAGAGGTTTGCAACGGCAAAGATGGCGTTTTGCAGGCCGGAGGGGATGCCGATCATCAGCACCCGCTTGGCGGCGGCCTTGTCGATGCACAGCTTTTTCAGATGCACTCCGCAGGCATCCTTTTGGCTCATCAGATGCCGCATGATCAGTAGAGCGGACAGCCACTGGGCGATGGCGCTGGCGGTGGCCACACCGAGGGCGGCCATGTGGCACTGGATCACAAAGAACAGGTTCAGGGCCACATTCACCACGCCGGCAATGCTCAGATACAGCAGAGGCCGCTTTGTGTCCCCGGCGGCACTGAGGACACCATTGCCGAAGTTGTATACCGCCATGGCCGGCATACCCAGAGCGTAGATCCGCAGATACCCCACGGCGCCGGGCAGCAACTCCTCCTTGGTATTCAGCAGCAGCAGCATGGGTTTCGCCAGCAGCAGACAGACCAGACACACCACGATACCGATACCGCTGCAGATGAGCAGGGAGGTGTGGATGGTCTTCTCCACGTCCTCATGACTGCCCAGCCCCAGTCCACGGGCCACGACCACGTTGACACCGCTGCCGATGCCAATGAGCAGTCCCGTAAACAGGGATACCAGCAGAGTGGTGGAGCCCACAGCGCCCAGCGCCAGATAGTCGGCAAATTTACCGGCAATGGCCACGTCGCTGAGGTTGAACAGCACCTCCAGCACCTGCGTCATCATCAGCGGCAGGCTGAACAGCAGAATATTTTTCCACAGGGACCCTGTGGTTATTTCAATCGAAAATAAACTTTTTTTCCCGTTTTTCTCCATCATATGTTCCTCCTTTTCACCATTTTTCCTCTCACGATCATACAGTATATCACGGCGCACATACTTCCACAACCCCCGCCGCTGCCATTTTTTAACGGGATTCCCCACACGGGAGTTGTGCAATATTCTGTATAAATCATGGAGAAGCCTGTGAAAAACGCCGAAAAGAAAAAGACGCCCCCGACACAATGGATCGACAGCGGCTTTTGTCCGGTATTTACGCTCTCCGCAGCTCCTTCAGCTCCTGCCGGATCTGAAGGAAGGCGGCATCCTCGCCCTGCTCCTTCAGAAGCAGCAGCCACCGGGTCAGCAGCTCGCTGGTCTCCGGATGGATGAAGCCGTGACCGTGCTCCGACCGGCACAGATGCCCCTTGGAGTGCTGGAAATAGTCGTAGGGAGAGGCATCGGTGTATTTTTCCTTCTGATACACCCGGCAGGCGGCGATGCGGTCACAGAACATCTCCGCCACATACTTCGCCGGCATCTTGCAGCCGCCGATGAAGGGCGTTCCGTCCTCGCCCCGGCAGTAGTCGATCCAATATTCAAAATGGTGGCGGTTGCGGCCCTTGTGGTGGAGCCATGACAGGCTGACGCCGTTGACCAGCCGCTCCTGATCGTTGGGACTGCGGTAGCCCTGATAGTATTTGGCGCTGCGCCAGAACTCCGTGGGGCTGTATTTGCTGAGATCATGGGTCAGTCCCTGCCAGTACAGTCCCAACCGGAAGCAGTATTTCCGCACCAGATGGCGGTGTCGGTTCACGGTACGCAAATGCTCCAGAATATGCAAGGCGGCGCCTCCTCTCTTGGATACTCCCTATTATAGCACCGCCCCGCCCAAAGGGAAAGGGGAACTTGACTTTTTTCCGGGAGTGTATTATACTGCATACATATTGTGTAACGGCACGGAAGGGAAGCAGTAAGCGGAGTGCGGAAGCTAAGAGAGGGAGCGGTGGGTGTAAGCTCCCGTGATGCGCCGCCCAAGTCGTCCCGGAGCCTTGGACTGAACACGGCAGTAGGTCCCAACGGTATGCCCTCCGTTATCGGGGCGGGGCGCTTGCCCCATGAGTGCGGGAGTCATCCCGAACAACAGGTGGTACCACGGATCACAGTCCGTCCTGTTCCGCATCGGCGGAGCGGGGCGGTTTTTTTGATGATAAAATCCAAATCAGAAGGAGAGAACATATGCGTAAAGAATTGCCGAAGGTATACGATCCCCGTGAGGTGGAGCCGCATATCTATCAGATGTGGATGGACAACGGCTGCTTCAAGGCGGACGCCGACCCGAAGAAGAAGCCCTTTTCCATCGTCATGCCTCCCCCCAACGTCACCGGCCAGCTGCACATGGGCCACGCCATGGACTCCACGCTGCAGGATATCCTCACCCGCTTCAAGCGGATGCAGGGCTATTCCGCCTTGTGGCTTCCCGGCACCGACCACGCCGGTATCGCCACCCAGATCAAGGTGGAGGAGCGACTGCGGGAGGAGGAGCACCTGACCCGCTATGATCTGGGTCGTGAAAAGTTCCTGGAGCGTGTCTGGGCCTGGAAGGAGAAGTACGGCAACCGTATCGTGGAGCAGCAGAAGAAGATGGGTGCCTCCTGTGACTGGTCCCGCTCCCGGTTCACCATGGACGAGGGCTGCTCTCAGGCGGTGCGTGAGGCCTTCTGCGAGCTGTATGACAAGGGCCTCATCTACAAGGGCAGCCGCATCATCAACTGGTGCCCCCACTGCCTGACGGCGCTGTCCGACGCCGAGGTGGAGTATACCGACAAGCCCGGCCACCTGTGGCATATCCGCTACCCGTTGGCCGACGGCAGCGGCGATATCGTGGTGGCCACCACCCGGCCTGAGACCATGATGGGCGACACCGGTGTGGCGGTAAACCCGGAGGACGAGCACTTCAAGCACCTCATCGGCAAGACCTGCATCCTGCCCATCATGAACCGTGAGATCCCCATTGTGGGTGATGATTACTGCGAGATTGGCTTCGGCACCGGCGCCGTGAAGATGACCCCTGCCCACGATCCCAACGACTTCGAGGTGGGCCTGCGCCACAATCTGGAGGTGATCCGTGTCATCAACGACGACGGCACCATCAACGAAAACGGCGGCAAGTACAACGGCATGGACCGCTACGAGTGCCGCAAAGCCATCGTCAAGGATCTGGAGGAGCAGGGCTATCTGGTCAAGACCGAGCCCTATTCCCACAACGTCGGCACCTGCTACCGCTGCCACAACGACGTGGAGCCCCTGATCTCCGCCCAGTGGTTCGTGAAGATGGAGCCTCTGGCCAAGGAGGCCATCCGGGTGGTGAAGGACGGCACCATCAAGTTCGTGCCGGAGCGCTTTACCAAAACCTATATCAACTGGATGGAGAACGTCCATGACTGGTGCATCTCCCGTCAGCTGTGGTGGGGCCACCAGATCCCCGCATGGTACTGCGACGAGTGCGGACACATCAACGTCAGCCGTCAGGATCCCACCCGGTGCGAAAAGTGCGGCTGCACCCACCTGACCCGCGAGGAGGACGTGCTGGATACATGGTTCAGCTCCGCCCTGTGGCCCTTCTCCACGCTGGGCTGGCCCAACAAGGACTCCGAGGACCTGAGGTACTGGTACCCCACCTCCGTGCTGGTCACCGGCTACGATATCATCTTCTTCTGGGTGGCCCGTATGATCTTCTCCGGCATGGAGCAGATGAAGCAGGAGCCCTTCAAGACGGTGTTCATCCACGGTCTGGTCCGGGACGACAAGGGCCGCAAGATGTCCAAGTCTCTCGGCAACGGCATTGACCCGCTGGAGATGGCGGACAAGTTCGGTGCCGATGCCCTGCGCTTCAACCTCATCACCGGCAATAGCCCCGGCAACGATATGCGCTTCTTTGTGGAGAAGTGTGAGGCCATGCGGAACTTTGCCAATAAGATCTGGAATGCCTCCCGCTATGTGATGATGAACCTCACCATCGACCATGTACAGCTGCCGGAGCAGCTGGAGCTGGAGGACAAGTGGGTTCTCAGCAAGCTGAATACCCTCATCCGGGAGGTCACGGATAATATGGAGGCCTATGAACTGGGCGTGGCCTCCGCCAAGATCTACGACTTCATTTGGGACACCTACTGCGACTGGTACATCGAGCTTACCAAGGCCCGGCTGTACGGCGAGGACGAGGAGGCCAAGCTGGCGGCTCAGAACGTGCTGTGCTATGTGCTGCTGCGGGTGCTGGAGCTGCTGCATCCCTTCATGCCCTTCATCACCGAGGAGATCTGGCAGGCGCTGCCCCACGAGGGCGACTTCCTGATCCGGGCCCAGTGGCCGGAGTATCAGGAGCGTTTCGCCTTCACTCAGGAGGAAAACGCCATGGAGGCGGTGAAGGACGCCATTTCCGCCGTCCGGGCCCGGCGCTCCGAGATGAACGTGCCGCCCTCCCGGAAGGCCAAGATCCTCATCGTCACTCAGACCCCGGATATCTATGCCGGCGGACGTGACTTCATCATGCGGCTGGCCTACGCCAGCGAGGTGGAGGTTCAGGCGCAGTCTCCGGAGGATCTGAAGGGTATGGTCACCGTGGCCACCCACAACGCCACCCTCTATCTGCCTCTGGCGGAGTTGGTGGACATCCGGCAGGAGTTGGAGCGCATCGCCAAGGAGAAAACCAAGGCCGAGGAGAATCTGGCCCGCATCGAGAAGAAGCTGCAAAACGAGAGCTTCGTGTCCAAGGCCCCGGAGGCCGTGGTCAATGCCGAGCGGGAGAAGGCTGACAAGGCCCGTGCGCTGATCGCCAAGCTGGAGGAGTCCGCGGCGGCCATGCGTGACTGATTTTTCCAAGCCCCCGTTTTTGACAGAAAATAACCGCTTCATCATGTATAATCACCGCAGATCGAAGGATCTGCGGTGATTTTATTTTTTGCACGAAGGAGCGATCCCAATGGAAGTTTCTGTAAAATGCGAGGCCCGCCATATCTGCATCCGCCTCTCAGGTGAGCTGGACCATCACAGCGCTAAGGGGCTCCTGCGGCGGCTGGATCAGGAGATTGAGAAGGCCCTGCCTACACAGCTGACGCTGGATCTCTCCGGCGTGACCTTTATGGACAGCTCCGGCATCGCCCTGCTGATCCGGGCCCGGCAGCGGATGCAGGAGCTGGGCGGCACGGCAGATGTCTGCGGTGCCGCAGCACAGGCCCGCCGAGTGCTGGATGCGGCGGGACTCCAACGTTATCTGACCATACGATGAAAGGGGAGTACATATGAAGCGGAGACCGGAGAACTATGTGACCTTGGAATTTTTGAGCCGCAGCAGCAACGAGGGCTTTGCCCGTCTGGCTGCAGCGGCCTTTGCCGCCCAGCTGGATCCTACGCTGGACGAGCTGGGAGACATCAAAACCGCCGTCAGCGAGGCAGTGACTAACGCCATCGTCCACGCCTATCCAAATCAGCTGGGGAAGATCGTCATGAAGCTGCGGCTGTTGGAAAATCAGACGCTGGAGTTGGTAATCCGTGACTGGGGCTGCGGCATGGAGGACGTGGAGCAGGCCCGGCAGCCGCTGTTCACCACCGGCGGCGAGGAGCGCAGCGGTATGGGCTTCACCATCATGGAGAGCTTTATGAATCAACTGACGGTAAAGTCTGCCCCCGGCAAGGGAACCACCGTCACCATGCGTAAGCGTATCGCCTCTCGTGTCCCGGTGAAGCGATGAGCGAGCTGCTGACGCTGTTGGATCGGGCGCAGAATGGCGACAATGACGCCTGTCAGCAGGTGTTGACGGAAAATGTGGGGCTTATCTGGAGTATCGTCAAGCGATACAGCGGCTGCGGCGTGGATACAGACGACCTCTACCAGCTGGGATGTATTGGTTTTATCAAGGCTGTAAAGGGATTTGATCTCACATATGGAACGCAGTTTTCCACCTACGCCGTCCCCAAAATCGCCGGTGAGATCCGCCGTTTTCTCCGGGATGACGGCTCCGTCAAGGTGGGCCGCAGCCTCCGGGAAAAGGGCCAGACCCTGTTTTATACACGGGAACGATTGCGCCATACACTGGGGAGGGAACCGCAGCTGTCAGAATTGGCGCAGGAGACGGGAATGACTGTGGAGGAGGTCGCCGCCGTAGAGTTGGCCAACGGGCCGCTGGAATCCCTCCAGCAGGAGACCATCGACGGCCTGACGCTGGAATCCACCTTGGGGACAGACAGCCCGGAGGAGGGGATGGTAGAAAAAATAGCGCTGCGGGAAGCCATCGACAGCCTGCCGGAGCGGGAAAGGATCACCATACTTCTGCGTTTTTTTCGGGGAATGACACAGGAGCAAACTGCCCGTATCCTGAAGGTATCTCAGGTACAGGTGTCCCGCTTGGAGCGCAAGGGACTGACAAAGCTCCGGGAAATTTTAGAAGCGTGACGGGATTTAGAAGTATTTGGGAAGTATTTAACGATATCGCTGCCGGAGTATCAAAGATATCACGCAAGCTTCAAGTTTCTAATCTGTAATAGGTTCTTATAGGCTCAATCAACCCCTCCGGCTAAAGAGGGAGGGGTTGATTGAGCCGTACGACATGATGACTTACTTGGCAAACATTTGTTCGTCTGCTATGATACGCAAAACAGCATCTCGGCTCCAGCGGGGGAGCCTTTTCTTCGGCGCACAGGATTGAACAAAATAAAAATTTTGTTCAATTAGGAAGAGGAGAAAACAAGCTTTTCCCCGTTTTGCGGCATCTGCGCTCGTGTTGGCTCCGGATAACCTCGGGTCACTTCTGACAATCGCATCACTCCGGACAAATTGTCGCACTCCTCATGGAATGCGTGGATTGAAATACGGTCATCCATCTCGTCATCGCTGTGCTGATCCGATGGAACCGCAAAAGTCTCCGCATCTATGTGCGGAGACTTTTGCGGTTCAGTGATTCTTCTGATAGATGGCCCACAGGCCGTTCATCAGAAGATATTTGTCATAATACACCTTGTTGCGGCAATACCGTACGATCACCGGCGCATTACTGCCGGTGGCCACAATGGTGGGCTGCTCACCCGGCAACATCTCCCTGATGCGGTCGATAATGCCGTCCAGCATTCCCGCCGTGCCGTAGACGATGCCGGAGCGCATACAGTCCTCTGTATTTTTCCCAATCAACTGTTTGGGATGCTGCAAGGAGATATCCGGCAGTTGGGCCGTGTGGTCGGACAGCGCATCCAGACTCAGCCGCACGCCAGGAAACATCAGACCGCCCTCATAGCTGCGCTTGGCGGAGATATAGGAGATGGTGGTGGCCGTCCCCATGTCGATCATAATGATGGGCGGAGCGTACTTCTCCAGCGCCGCTACGGCGTTGGCCACCAGATCGGCCCCCAGTTGGTTGTGGACCTCCATGCGGATATTCAACCCTGTCTTGACACCGGGGCCTACCACCATGGGTGGCTCGCCCAGCAGCCGGGTCAGGGCTTTGGTCATCATAAAGTTGATAGGCGGCACCACGCTGGAAAAGATGGCACCGGTGACGTCCTTCAGATCATAGCGGTACAGTGCAAACAGATTCATCAGGTCGATGCTGATCTGATCCGCCGTTTTGCGGCTATCGGTGTCGATGGAGGAGAGAAACAGGAGTTTCCCTGCTTTGTCAAACAGCCCCACAGATATGTTGGAATTTCCGATGTCGATCGCCAGCAGCATGGCAAGTTTCCTCCCCGTTCATCATCGTTTTTTCTATTGTAACACGCACGAGCCGACTTGGCAACGGTCGGCGGCGATTTTACAAAACTCGCCAGCTGGAGCCCCACGACTTGACGAGACATAGAAAAATGTGTTATATTTCTATAAGTATCACGCAGCAAGGAGGCAGACATGAGCGAATTCAGCTTGAAACAGATCCAGGTATTCGTGGCCGTGGCGGAATTGGGGAGCTTTACACAGGCAGCGCAGGCCCTGTTCCTCAGCCAGTCCACCGTCAGCGCACATCTGGCGGCACTGGAGACGGCTCTGTCCACCCGCCTGCTGGACCGTGACGCACGCCGCCGGGTGCGGCTGACACCGGAGGGCGAGCGGGTCTATCCGGCAGCCAAAAAAATCTTGGCGGACTGCGCTGCATTGGAGGAGGTCCTCCAGAATCAGGATGGCGCAGGCCTTCCCCTGCTGCTGGGAGCCTCCACGGTACCGGCGCAGTATCTGCTGCCGGAGCTGCTGGCTCAGTATATGAAGCAGATTACGGGCGTCCGCTACCATCTGCGCCGGGGCGACTCGGCCCAGATCCACAAGCTGCTCCACAGCGGCTCCGTGCGGTTGGGCTTCGTGGGAGCTATGCTGGAGCCGGATTCCATGACCTACTTCCCCATGCTGGAGGATCATCTGGTGATGTGTACCGCCAACAATCCTCACTATCAGGCTTTGAAGAAGCAGAATGTCTATGGCCGTGATTTGCTGCGGGAGCCGACGGTAGCCCGTGAAGAGGGCTCCGGCACGGACCGCACCGTGCAGTCCTATATGCGGAATATGGGCCTTGCCGATCAGGACCTGCACATCGTGGCCAGAGTGGATGACCCGGAGGCCATCAAGCGTATGACCGCCCAAGGCGTAGGCGTCTCGGTGCTATCAGCCCTTTCTGTGGCGTCTGAGGTAGATGACGGTCGCCTGCTGACCTTCCCCATGGACCCGCAGGGGCTGCACCGCAGTATCTATCTGGTCTACCCCAGAGAGACGATCCTCTCCCAGTCGGAGCAGGCCTTTGTCCGCTTCTGCCGCCAGATGGCCATTCGCCGGAATCTCTGATCCATTCAAAAGTCGAAAAAGAGCTGTTATCGAATGATTCGATAACAGCTCTTTTCTATAGGAACCATTTGTTGGACAAAAATTGCATTCTATCGTATGATATATGAACAAAATGTTAAAAGAGAGAGGAGTTTTGTAATGAAAAAAGAGAATTGGCTGGTCATCATTGCCGGCGTTCTGGTGGGCGTAGCGGCTCTGGTGCTGACCAAGCTGGGCAACCCCGCTAACATGGGCTTTTGCATCGCCTGCTTCGAGCGTGATATCGCCGGTGCCGTGGGCCTGCACAGTGCTGCCAAGGTGCAGTACGTCCGCCCTGAGATCATCGGCCTAGTGCTGGGTGCCTTCATCATGGCTCTGGCCGGTAAGGAGTTCCGTCCGCAGGCCGGTTCCTCCCCCGCCACCCGGTTTGTGCTGGGCGCCTTCGTCATGATCGGTGCACTGGTGTTCCTCGGTTGTCCCCTGCGGATGGTTCTGCGTATGGGCGGTGGCGACCTGAACGCTCTGGTGGGTCTGGCCGGCTTCGTCATCGGCATCCTCATCGGTATCGTGTTCCTTAAGCGTGGCTTCGGCCTCAAGCGCTCTTATCCCGCCAAGCTGGTGGAGGGTACCACCCTTCCCGTGGTGATGTTCGTGCTGCTGGTACTGGTGCTGGCGGTCCCCGCCATCTTCCACGCCAGCGAGGCAGGCCCCGGCTCTATGCACGCCCCTGCCATCGTCTCCCTGCTCATTGCTCTGGTGGTGGGCGCTTTGGCTCAGAAGTCCCGCCTGTGCATGGTGGGCGGTATCCGTGATTCCATTCTGGTGAAGGACAATCACCTGCTGTATGGCTTCATCGCCATCTTCGTCACCGTTCTCATCGGCAATCTGGCCCTGGGCAGCTTCAAGCTGGGCTTCGATCTGCAGCCCATCGCTCACAGCAACCACCTGTGGAACCTGCTGGGCATGGTTCTGGTGGGTTGGGGCAGCGTGCTGCTGGGCGGCTGCCCCCTGCGTCAGCTGATTCTGGCCGGCTCCGGCAACGGTGACAGCGCCGTCACTGTGTTCGGTATGATCGTGGGTGCTGCCTTCGCCCATAACTTCGCACTGGCCGGCAATCCCGACAGCGCCAATGATGCCGGTGAGGTGGTGGTAGGCGGTATCGCCAACGCAGGCAAGGTGGCTGTGGTCATCGGCTTTGTGGTGTTGCTGGCCATCTCCCTGCTGAATTCCCGGAAGGAGGCGGCTAAGGTATGATCGACGCCCGCGGACAGCTCTGCCCCATGCCGGTGATCATGGTCCAGAAGGCCGCCAAGGAGAACCCCGCCGAGATCCAGGTCCTGGTGGACGATCCCTGCGCCGTGGACAACATCACCCGTTTCGCCGGAAACAACGGCTATCAAATCACCTCCGCCCCGCAGGGCGAGGACTATCTGCTGATTCTCCGCAAGTAAGGATACCATAACGAAGAGAGGCAAGGCCATCGGCCTTGCCTCTCTTCGTTATGGATGCGTCCCCTCACAGAATGATGCAGATCAGACCGCCGCTTCCCTCGTTGAGGATGCGTTCCAGCGCCTCCCGCAGCTTTTTCTGAGAATCCTCCGGCATCCGCTTTAGCTTCGCCTGCAAATCCTCCCCCACGATCTCGTGGAAGCTGCGGCCAAAGATGTTGGACTCCCACAGCTTCCCCGGCTCTCCCTCGAACTCCTGCAGGAGATAGTTTACCATGTCCTGCGACTGCTTCTCGTTCCCCACAATGGGAGACACCGTGGTGCTCACATCCGCCCGCAGCATATGGATAGACGGAGCATTGGCCTTCATCCGCACGCCGTACCGTCCTCCCTGCCGCACGATCTCCGGGTCCTCCAGCTCCAACTCCTCCACCGACGGCATCACCACGCCATAGCCGGTGGATCGGGCGCTGGACACCGCTTGCGCCACCCGGTCATACTCCTTCCGAAGGCCTGCCAGCGTCACCAGCTGCTCCATCAGATCGCCGTCGTCGGTGATGCTCAGCCCCGTCTGCTGGTTCACCGTATCGTAGAACAGGCTTCGGGGCAGCTGCACCTCCACCTGCCCCACGCCGGTCCCCAGATCCATCTGCCGCAGCGTCACGGACCGGATCTGCTCCGACTGCTCCAGCTCCGCCATGCAGCCCTCCAGCTGCCGGACGTGCTCCAGCCGCCTGGCCTCCTGCCCCACCGCATGATAAAGGCCCGCTGGGATGGGATGCTCCGGCGGCAGAGCCTCCACCCATTCCGGGAAAAACAACTGCAATTCCTGCACCGGGAACTCATACAGTAGACTCCGCAAAATCTCCTGCAGGTCCCCTTCCCCCAGCTCCAGACAGTTCACCGCAAGACACCGCACACCGTATTTCTGCTGCAATTCCTCCGCCAGCGGACGGGCTTCCTCCGGATGCAGGGAGTTCACCAGCACCACAAAGGGCTTCCCCAGCTCCTGCAGTTCCCGGATGACCCGCTCCTCCGCCTCCAGATAGTCGCTGCGGGGAATGTCCGTGACGCTGCCGTCGGTGGTGACCACGATGCCCACGGTGGAGTGGTCGCAGATGACCTTCCGGGTCCCCAGCTCCGCCGCCTCCGTCATGGGGATCTCATGGTCATACCACGGGGTCATGACCATCCGGGGCGCCAGATCCTCGAACTGCCCCACGGCACCGGGAACCATATACCCCACGCAGTCGATGAGCCGCACGGAGAAGGAGGTGCCGTCCGGCAGACGCACCTCTGCGGCCTCCTCCGGTACGAACTTTGGCTCGGCGGTCATAATGGTGCGGCCGGAGCCGCTCTGGGGCAACTCGTCTCTGGCCCGCTCCCGTCGGTAGTCGTTTTCAATATTAGGCAGCACCTGCGTCTCCATAAACCGTTTGATGAAGGTGGATTTTCCTGTGCGGACCGGCCCCACCACGCCGATATAGATGCTGCTGCCGGTGCGGGATGCCATATCCTGATACATGGATGTGGAACGATTCATATGCTTCTCCTCCGAATCCTATCAGCTTTTGCTCCCAGCATATGCGGCGGGACGGCCCATTAGAAGGGATATGGTTTAAGAAGATGTAAATTTTTCTGTCTTTTATCCAACAAAATGTTGATTATTCAGGGACGAATATGGTAGAATAAAGTCAGTTTATCATACAGCATACGGAGGTGTTGACTATGCATGGCACGACCATTGACAGACGGGTAAAAAAGACCAAGAAGCAGCTGCGGCTGGCGCTGATGCATCTGATGACCCAGAAGAGCGCCAAGAGCATCTCGGTCCGGGAGCTGGCGGAGCAGGCGGATATCAACCGCAGCACCTTCTATATCCACTATAAGGACGTCAACGACCTGCTGCTGCATCTGGAGGATGAGATGGCGGAGCGTCTGTCAGAGCTCTGTCGGCGGCACGATCCCAGGGACTCCATGACCGGCGGCTACCCCTTCCTGACGGACCTCTACGCCTTCATTCAGGAGAACGCTGACCTGTGCAAGGTGCTGCTGGGGGGCTACGGTGACCGGGCCTATACAGAGCGCATCTGCCGCATCCTACGGGATGACTTCATCGAGGCGTATCTGTCCCTGCTATGTCCCGGCGACCGGGAGAAGATCCACTACTTCTGCGCCTTCATCGTGCCGGGAAATCTGATGCTGGCCCTGCGCTGGCTTCAGGACGGCACCAGGGAATCCCCGGAGGAAATAGCCCGCTTCGCCGGGCAGTTCATCAGCAGCGGTGTGCAGTCCTTTGCTGGAAGATAATCGAAATGAAACGGGCATCTCGTAATAACAAAAAATGGCTCCTGACAGCTTGTCAGGAGCCATTTTTATATGTCTCTTCTTTGCCGCTTTACCGCACCAACCGCTGCCCCAGCAGCACCGCCGTCACGCCCAACAGCAGGCTCAGCGCTGTATACAGCATCGCAAGGCCGGTCTTTCCGCTTTGCAGCAGACCTGCCGTCTCCACGGAAAAGGTAGAGAAGGTGGTGAAGCCGCCGCACACCCCCACCCGAAGGAACAGAAGCAGCTGCGGGTTCAGCTTGGCATACTTCCCCGCCAGCGCCCCGATCAGGCCCAGCGCAAAGGCACCTGCGATATTGATGCACAGGGTAATAGCCGGAAAGCCGCTGACCGGTTTCAGGGGCAGCAGCCCCAGCAGATAGCGGCAGATGGAACCGGCTGCGCCGCCCAAACCAACGAATACGCAGTTCAGCAGCATAGCCTTAGCCCTTCAGGCTCTCCTCCACCGCCACAGCCACAGCCACGGTAGCACCGACCATGGGGTTGTTGCCCATGCCCAAAAAGCCCATCATTTCCACATGAGCGGGGACGGAGCTGGAACCGGCAAACTGGGCGTCGGAGTGCATCCGGCCCATGGTATCGGTCATGCCGTAGCTGGCGGGACCGGCGCCCATGTTGTCCGGGTGCAGGGTACGGCCGGTGCCGCCGCCGGAGGCCACGGAGAAGTACTTCTTCCCCTGCTCGATGCACTCCTTCTTGTAGGTACCGGCCACAGGATGCTGGAACCGGGTGGGGTTGGTGGAGTTGCCGGTGATGGACACATCTACACCCTCGTGGTGCATAATGGCCACGCCCTCCCGGACATCATCGGCACCGTAGCAGCGGACGTCGGCCCGCTCACCCTCGGAGTAACGAATCTCCCGGACGATGCTCAGCTTGCCGGTATAGTAGTCAAACTGCGTCTGAACATAGGTGAAGCCGTTGATGCGGCTGATGATCTGGGCAGCGTCCTTACCGAGACCGTTGAGGATCACCCGCAGGGGCTCCTTACGGGCCTTGTTGGCGTTCTTCACGATACCGATAGCGCCCTCGGCAGCAGCGAAGGACTCGTGGCCCGCCAGAAAGGCAAAGCACTTGCTCTCATCGCTGAGGAGCATGGCTCCCAGATTGCCGTGACCCAGACCCACCTTCCGGTCCTCGGCCACGGAGCCGTCGATGCAGAAGGACTGCAGGCCCACACCGATCATCTTGGCGGCCTCGGCAGCGGTCTTGACGCCGGACTTCAGGGCGATAGCTGCGCCCACGGTATACGCCCAGCAGGCGTTTTCAAAGCAGATGGGCTGGATGCCCTTGACGATCTCATAGGGGTCGAAGCCCTTGGCCTTGCAGATCTCCCGGCACTCCTCCACGGAGCCAATGCCATACTGAGCGAGGACGCCATTGATCTTGTCGATTCTTCTTTCGTAGCTTTCAAACAGTGCCATTTTTTGTCCTCCTCTTATTCCTGCCGGGGGTCAATGTACTTGGCGGCGTTCTCGAACTGGCCGTAGTGACCCTTGGCCTTCTCCAGCGCCGCAGCGGCGTCGTCGCCCTTCTTGATGAAGTCCATCATCTTACCCAGACTGATGAACTCATAGCCCACGATCTCGTCGTCCTTGTTCAGCGCCAGCCGGGTGACATAGCCCTCGGCCATCTCCAGATAGCGGGGTCCCTTGACCTTAGTAGCGAACATGGTACCCACCTGAGAGCGCAGTCCCTTCCCCAGATCCTCCAGAGAAGCACCCACGGATAGGCCACCCTCAGAGAAGGCAGACTGAGACCGGCCATATACGATCTGCTCGAACAGCTGACGCATGGCGGTGTTGATGGCGTCGCACACCAGATCTGTGTTCAGCGCCTCCAGAATGGTCTTGCCGATGAGGATCTCGGAGGCCATGGCGGCAGAATGGGTCATACCGGAGCAGCCAATGGTCTCCACCAGTGCCTCCTCGATGATGCCATTTTTGATGTTCAGGGTCAGCTTGCAGGCGCCCTGCTGAGGGGCGCACCAGCCGACACCGTGGGTAAAGCCGGAGATATCGGAGATCTCCTTGGCCTGCACCCACCTCCCCTCCTCAGGGATGGGAGCCGGGCCGTGGTAAGCGCCCTTGGCCACCGGACACATATGCTGTACTTCCGCAGTATAGATCATGGTAACGATTCCTTTCTGTGCTGAATTTTTTACCATTGTGGATTGGTTTATCCTTTGGGGCTATTATAGCAAACGCCGGGAGAGATTTCAAGAAGTTCTAAGCAAATATTCCGAACATTCCGTGCATTTTTGCGCCAACGCAGGGAGTCTATCCCTCTCACAGCTTGGTCAGGTGGGCCCCGGCGGCCTTGAGCATCAGTTTTTTGGTGCCGATCTTGTCAAAGGCCACTTCCACCAGCGCATCGCCGCCCATGGGCCGGACGCTGAGCACCATACCGTCTCCGAAGGCATTGTGGCGAACGCTGTCGCCGGCCCGCAGCTGCATCAGGGGCGCAGAGGGTGCTGCGGAGCGAGCCCGCACCGACGGAGCGGACGGAGCCGTTGTAGATCGGACCGGCTCCTCCCGACGGGTACGTACCTGTGACGCAGCGGCAGGACGCTGCCACTCCCCCTCCCAGTGGGACGCCGCCTGCTGGGGTTCGGGCTTCCCCAGCCACTCCATATTCTCCTCCGGGATCTCCTTGAGAAAGCGGGAGGGCATAGCGGGGCTGGTACGGCCGTACAGGGTGCGCTGCCGGGTATTGGTGAGGGTTAGCTTCTCCTTGGCACGGGTCATGGCCACGTAGCACAGTCGCCGCTCCTCCTCCATCTCCTCCTCATCCCCCATGGCCCGGTTGCCGGGGAACAGGCCGTCCTCCATGCCCACCACGAACACGCATGGAAACTCCAGCCCCTTGGCGCTGTGCATGGTCATGAGGGTGACGCAGTTGTCGGAGTCCGCCTGACTGTCCAGATCCGTATATAGAGCCACCTCGTCCAAAAAGCCCGCCAGAGTGGGGTTCTCCGGCTCGTTCTCCAGAAAGCCCATGATGCTGGAGGCCAACTCCTGTACGTTCTCCAGCCGGCCCCGGCTCTCCATATCGTTCTTTTCCTGCAGCATCCGCACATAGCCGGTGCGGTCACACACATATTCGTAGAACTCCACCAGCCCCAGATCGGCCACATGGCGGCGCATTTCCTCCATCATATCTGTAAATGCAAGAAGCTTTACAGCACTTGATTTCAGTTCTGGATAGTCGGATGCGTGGCAGAGGATCTCATAGAGGGGCCTCCCCTCCTCCGTAGCGATCACCTGTGCCTTATCCACCGTGGCGGTGCCGATCTTGCGGGAGGGTACGTTGATGATGCGCCGCAGCCGCAGATCATCGGTGGGATTGTTGATAACGCACAGATAGGCCAGCATATCCTTGACCTCGGCCCGGTCAAAGAACTTCATGCCGCCGATGATCTTATAGGGTACGCCGTTGCGCTTGAAGGCATACTCCATGGCGTTGGACTGGGCGTTGGTTCGGTAGAGCACAGCGTGTTCCTTCCAGTTGACGCCCCGACGGTAGTTCATCATAATCTGCCCCACTACATAGTTGGCCTCGTCGGACTCATTGAAGCAGGTCTTGACGGTGATGATTTCCCCTTTTCCGTTCTCCGTCCACAGAGTCTTGCCCTTGCGGCCGGTGTTGTGGCGGATGACGGCGTTGGCCCCGTCCAGAATGTTCTGTGTAGAGCGGTAATTCTGCTCCAGACGGATGGTACGGGCGCCGGTATACTGCTTTTCAAAATTCAGGATGTTCTCGATGTTGGCCCCCCGGAAGCGGTAGATGCTCTGATCGTCGTCGCCTACCACGCAGATGTTGCGGTGTCCCCCTGCCAGCAGACTGGCCAGCAGATACTGCAAATGGTTGGTGTCCTGATACTCGTCGATGAGGACGTAGCGGAACTTGCGCTGGTAGTAGGCCAGCGTCTCCCTATCCGTCCGCAGCAGATCCACCGTGTGGAGGATGATATCGTCGAAGTCCAGCGCATTGGCGTCCCGTAGCTTCTGATTGTAAAGCGCATATACTTTACCGATGCGCTTACGCCGCCAATCCTGAGATTTTTCCGCCTGAGCGGCAAACTCCTCCGGCAGGATCATATCATCCTTGGAGCGGGAGATGATGGTCTGGATCTCCCGGACGGGAAAGGTCTTTTCATCCAACTCCAATTCCTTGAGAATGTCCTTCAGGAGCCGTTTGGTGTCATCGGTATCGTAGATGGTAAAGCTGCGGTCAAAGCCCAGCTTGTCGATGTCCCTCCGCAGAATCCGCACGCAGGCGGAGTGAAAGGTGGCGGCCCACACATCACGGGACTCCTCCCCCAGCATCCGCTCCAGACGATCCTTCAGCTCATTGGCAGCCTTGTTGGTGAAGGTGATGGCCAGTACCTCCCACGGGCGGGCGGGCTCCACGGCACACAGATAATCCGCCAAGGGCTTCTGCTCCGGGTCCGGGTGCCGGACATACTGCTCCAGAAACTCCACCTCATCGTCGGAGATGGGCATGGGGATCTCCTCCGTGTCGCTGCCCCGGCCATAGCGCAGAAGGTTGGCCACCCGGTTGATAAGCACCGTGGTCTTGCCGCTGCCGGCTCCGGCTAGCAGAAGAAGCGGCCCCTCCGTGGAGAGCACCGCCTCCCGCTGCTTGTCGTTGAGATGCTGATAGTTCAGGGCGATGGCCTGCCGCCTTGCCCGAATAAAACGCTGCTGCAATTCATTCATGTACTTTTATCCCCTGCTTGTTGTTTTCTCCTATTTTAATACAAAATCCGGGGCCGGTCAACCTCTCTGCAGAAATATAGAAATTTTGTTCGATTTCTTATTGACAGAAACGGATGTTCGACTTATAATGAGGGTCGAACAAAAGTTTCACAGGAGGTATGTACTATGACGACCTTTGGATTTATTATGATGGTGGTGGGCGTGGCTTTCTTCTCCGGCAGCGCCATTCATGTCATCGACCGGCTGGATCGCCCCCAGCAGCGCCGCCGCACGGTGTAACGGCATGGAGCTGCTGGATAAGCTGGCCATCCTGACGGACGCCGCCAAATACGATGCAGCCTGCACCTCCAGCGGCGTCAGGCGCAGCGCCCGGCCGGGGATGATCGGCAACACCACCTCCTCTATCGCCGGCTGCTGCCACAGCTTCTCCGCCGACGGGCGATGCATCACCCTGCTGAAGGTATTGATGACCAACAGCTGCGTGTTCGACTGCAAGTACTGCGTCAACCGGCGCAGCAACGATACCCGCCGGGCGGCCTTCACGCCACGGGAGCTGGCGGAGCTGACCATCGGCTTTTACCGCCGCAACTATATCGAGGGGCTGTTCCTCTCCTCCGGCGTGCTGCGAAGCCCGGATTACACCACCGAACGGATGATCGAGTGCCTGCGGATCCTGCGAGAGGAGTATCGCTTCAACGGGTATATCCATGCCAAAGCCATCCCCGGCACATCGCCGGAGCTGGTGCAGCGGCTGGGGCTGCTGGCAGACCGGCTCAGCGTTAACATCGAGCTGCCCTCTCAGAAGGGCTTGCAAACGCTGGCTCCGGATAAAAGCAAACAGGCCATTCTGCGGCCCATGGCACAGATTCGTGACCGGGCCAGAGAGAGCAAGGCAGAGCTGGTGAAGTCCCGCCACGCCCCGGTGTTTGCCCCGGCCGGACAGAGCACCCAACTCATTGTGGGCGCCACGGCGGACAATGATCGCCATATCCTGCACCTGACCCAGTCTTTGTACGAGAAGTACCGTCTCAAACGAGTGTTCTATTCCGCCTATGTGCCGGTAGTCGAGAACAGTCTGCTGCCCTCCAAGGATACGAAGCCCCCTCTGCTGCGGGAGCACCGCCTGTATCAGGCGGACTGGCTGCTGCGGTTTTACGGCTTCCGAGCCGAGGAGCTGTTGGACGAGCAGCACCCGGACTTCAATCCGCTGGTGGACCCCAAGTGCCACTGGGCCATCGGACATCTGGAACAGTTTCCTCTGGAGATCATGAACGCCGAATACGAGACGCTGCTACGGGTGCCGGGCATCGGTCCGATAAGCGCGCGGCGTATCGTCTCGGCCCGCCGCCATGGTACGCTGCGGTTCGAGGACCTGAAAAAACTGGGGGTGGTGCTGAAGAGGGCGCAGTTCTTTATCACCTGCGGCGGCCGGATGCGGCAGGGCCTGCAATTTACCGCCCAGACCCTTCAGCGGCAATTAGAGGCGATGGAGCGAGGGCAGCTGCCGCCGGAAGAATGCCGGCAGCTGTCGCTGTTTGACTCGGCGGGGTGATACGATGGCATGGCAGGATGTGGTCTTTCAATACGACGGCAGCTTGGACGGATTCCTTTGCTGCGTGTTTGAAAGCTATGTACACAAAGAATTCCCCATCGCCTTTTACAGCGATGAGGAGTGTTTTTCCCTGTATTCCGTCCGCAGCATCCTGACGGTGCCGGAGCACGCCCGACGGGTGTACCGGGGCATCTTCAAGCGCTCCAAACGTGCCGCAGAGCTGCTGCACCGTGCCTTTCTCACCTGTATGGAGGATAAAGAGTTGCACCTTTACACCTTTGTCCGCAAGCTGATGGACGAAGGACCGGATTTCCTGAGAAACCAGTCGGATGCGGCCTACTACCCCGTGGCCAAGGCTCTGCGGCACATGAGCGGCGAGTTAGAGAAGCTGCGTGGCTTCATCCGTTTTTCCGAGTACAGTGGCGTGCTGGGAGCGGAAATCGAGCCAAAAAATCGAGTCCTCCCCCTGCTGCGAAACCACTTCTGCAATCGCTATGCCAACGAATCCTTTTTTATCTACGACAGTACACACAAGGACCTACTGCTATACAGCAGCGGCCGATCCCGAATGATGCGGGTAGACAGCCTGCAGTTGGCCCTGCCCGGTGAGGAGGAGCGTTGCTTCCGAGCCCTATGGAAGCGGTTTTATGAGACGGTGGCCATCAGGGAACGGGAGAATCCCCGCTGCCAGAATACCTTCCTGCCCAAGCGATATCGAGGGACGATGACGGAGTTTCTTCCGCTGGACTATGAAAGGCAGCAGCAAAATCTCCCCTCCTCCCATGATGCAGCAAACGGCGCAATTATCAGAATGATCGATTCAATTGAATTGCCGCCTACCACCAGTTTACCGGAACACTCTATATAGTTTCCGAACAAGTCGTGAGGAAGAGAATCTCCTTCAAATGGATAATTTACAGGATACTCGCTCTCTTTTGACGTGGGTACATATTTTGTTGAGATTCGCCCTTACCCTTCGCTGTCAGCAGACATAACAGAATATCTGGCAATTCTTAGCGTGTCAAGGATGGTGCCTATCCCCCGAAAGCAGGTCGCCGAAAACCAGGAATTTCTATTAGTCACTGTAAAGTATTACTATCTTACATCCGTTACAAATAAAGGAAGAGGGCATATGCCGGGTGGTTGTAAAACAGTAAATTCAAAAAATGGTGAAAACCTTGTGTTTTCAAGGGGCGGCGTGACTTCGGTCACGCCGTTTCCTTTTCATCAGCTCATTCAGAGGGATAAAACTCAGTCCATCGTACTTGATGTGGATGTGCTGTACCCGCTTGCCGCTGGACTTGTCCGGTGCGTCCACATAGATGGCAGACACCAGCTCACGCAGAGCGTAGCCGTCCAGTTCCTCAATGCCGACATACTTAGGGATCTTCCGGTTTTTTGTTCGGGCTTTTGATGCCTTGCAACGTCTTATAACTGGCAGGAGTTAAAACCTTGTCCGCTTTCAGTTGGTTTGCAATCTGCATCGGGCCTCGCCCTTCCATGCACAGCTTGAAAATGCGCTTGACTACCAATGCCGCCGCTTCATCCACGACCCACTTTGTCTTGTCCTCCGGGTCTTTACGGTAGCCGAATGGAACATTGACGGTCAGAGGAACGCCGCGTTCGCCCTTTGCCTTATTGACAGCGCGGATTTTGCGGCTGGTATCTCGCGCATAAAACTCGTTGCACCAGTTTTTGATACCCGCAAAATCGTTATCGGTGCTGTTGGGATCAATGGTGTCGAAATTGTCGTTGATGGCAATATAGCGGACACCGTACTGCGGAAAGGTGAAATTGGTGTAAAGTCCTGTCAGAGCGGAATTTCTACCCAGGCGGGATAGGTCTTTGGTGATACAGACAGTCACCCGTTCCGCTTCAATTTCCGCAAGCATCGCTTGAAAACCGGGGCGGTCATAGGTCACACCGCTCACGCCATCATCCACAAAAAATGTGGGATTCGGGAAATGGTGCTCCCGTGCATACCGCAAAAGCATATCCTTCTGATTTTCAATGGACAAAGACTCTCCGGCTCGTTCATCCTCCTGCGAAAGACGGCAGTAGAGTGCTGTGATTTTGTTTGTTGCTCCGTTCATTTCTGAATCCTCCTTTGGTGGAGCAACTGTCAGTACAGGATTGGTTGCTTCTATTGTACCAAGAGACTCTGTATTTGTCATTCGGAATCCTCCATCTTTTCTGCAAACTTTTTGCTGGTAATGCGCTCCAGCTTGCGGACAAAGCTCTCTGTTCCCTCGTAGCTGCCCGTGACGGTGTAAACCGTGCCGTGAATGACCTCGGTGACGGTCAATTCGGGAACCCAGAAAGCGGACAGGTTTTTCGCGCAGAGATGCCCGTCCTCGTTAAAGTAGCAGTTGTGCCGGGGATGGTCGGGCGGCAGGGGTTGCGGTTTGAGATACGGGTCTGGATTGGAGAAGTAATATTCCGCTGGCTCGTCATGGTCAGCCTTTTCCCATTCCTCGATTTCTGCCAGCAGATCAGGGTCGATTTTGTGTTCAAATTGCTTATCGGTGTTCATAAGTACCTCCTGATTTTTCTACTCAAATTAGTGTTCAATTTCCTGCTTTTTCCGCCGCAGCTCGGTGTTCTGGCGTTCCTGTTCATGCTGTACCTCGTAGATGTTGTAATGAATCGCCCAGAGCTTTTTTGCGTCGGCATGGAGCGGCGAAAGCTCCGTTTGGGTGTCCTTGTATCCCTGCTCCAACTGCTCTCGCTCTTTGCGCCATGCGGTGATAGGCAGCTTGCCATCCTTGAAATACGGTTTCAGCTTGCGTTCCGCCATATAAGCCATATAAAATGTCCGCAGTTCGTCATTGTGTTCGGCTTTGTACTTCTGCCGGGACTTCTCAAAACGGATGGAGTTCAGCTTGTCCGCGGCGGGTTTGCCGGATTTGTAATAGTTCACCATGCGTAAAAGATCGTCCAGCTTCTTGATGCGGACTTGCTTTGCAGACGCAGAATTTTTCAATGTGTCGATTTTGTCCTGCATGATGTGAAGCGTAGTTTCCAGATCGTCCACGGTGTAAAGATTTTTGGATTGCAGGAAGCTGAACGCCTCTGCGTATCGCTGCAAATTGGCATTCTTCACCTTATTGCTGTACGCGCCCTTGTTGCGGATGCTGTAATGCAGCGCCAGCAGATCGTTGAGCGTAGGCGGCTGGGGCTTGGCAAGCTCGGCTTTTACATCCCTCAGCCAGCCGATCAGCGCGGCGATCTTTTCCTTTGCCTCCCGCAGCAGCGCGTTGGTTTTCCGAATGAAGCGGTTGAGATCGTCTTTGTCGGTGCGGATGCCCTTTGCCTCCATTGCCCGGACGGTGGGACCTTCGTGCTGGGTGGGAATCTGCTCCACACCCTGACGTTCAAAGCTACGGTGGTCGATGCGGCAGTCTAAGCCCTTTTCAGCAAACTTGGCATTGCACATCTCAGCCCATGCCTGCCGCCACTCTTCCAGTGTCTCCGGTTTGCCCCAGTCCGTCGTGGAAACGGCATTGAACACATAGTTGCCTGCCTCGTCCAGAACGCGCTCACCGTGCTCGTCCAGCACATATTCCCGCCGCTGTTTCTTGCCCCACTTGCCGTCCGGCTCAATAGGGCGAATCGGACACATGACGTGAAAATGCGGATTAGAAATGCCGCCGTCCTCCTTGTCCGGCTGATGCACGGCAAAGTCTGTCACCATGCCCCGGCTCACGAAATTTTGAAGTAAAAACTGCCTTGCAAGGTCGATGTTCTCCTGCATGGAAAACTCGTTCTGCAAGGCAATGTCAAAGCTATATGCAAGCTGTGCTTTCTTGCCTCGCTCGGCTTTCTCCACGGCGTTCCAGAGCGTTTCGCGGTCTGCATACTCAGGCGGCGCGTGTGACGGGAGTAGGATTTCAGAGCAGATCACGCCGCCCTTACGGGTGTAGTCGCTGTCCTCGCCGTAGTATTTGCTGTGCAGCTTTTCCCCGGCGCGATAGGCGGCAGCAGCCACGGCGGACTGTCCCGCGCTGCGCTTGATCTGCGTCACATGAAAATGAAACAGCGCAATACTCAGTCACCTCCTGCGTGATTGCCGGTGACTTCCATAAGCAGTCTTTGTGTGGCTGGCAGAGCAAAGACCAGTTCGGCAAAAACGTAAAACGCGGTTTCGCTCAAACCCTTCGTCTGCGGTGCGACGCTCTCGATGGCTGCGCCACGGGTGATAAGCCGGTGCGCCCGCTTGCGGCGATCACCCTTTTCATAGTAGGCGGCGCAGCTTTCAAGACGCTGGATTTTGTGCTGTTCCTGCGCAAGCTGGCGTTCAACTTTCTCTTTCTCGGCTTGCAGCTTTTCCATTTCTTTTTCGTGCATGATTTTAACCTCCTGACTGATAAATGATGGGGTGGATAGATACAAAAAGACCGCCTACGTTTTCGGTAGACGGCCTGACTCACGGTATGGGATTTTCAGACTTTGCGACGGAAATGGTCTGCGCCAGCAGACGGTTCCCGCTGCAAAGTGCGCTGGGATAGCTGCACAGCAGCGCAAGGGAGGCACTCCCTTGTTCGGAACAAAGTGACGCAAAACAGCCCGGACATTTGTCTGTCCGGGCTGTCTGCCTCGCAGAGCGCACATACTCCCGTTAGGAGAGTATAGAAGTGCGCCCTTGTTACCAAGGGGTTCTTTCGTCACTCATGCAGCTCCGCTGCGTACAATTTCTCAAATTCTCCGGGGCAATGGACATCGCAGCGAGTTTGCAGCGCCTCAAAGGTGCAGGCGGTCAGAGCGAACAGCTTCTGAAGTTCCTCATCCAACGGCTGTTTTCTCAAAGTTTTAAAGCCAACCAATGCTGGAATGTTCCACGCTTTTCGCTGCATCAGATAGCCAAATGGGATATTTGCCAGCTTGTCGATTGCGGCATACGGGCGGTCAAAGGTTTTCCCGCAGCGAAGGTACTCGGCATTCAGAAAGCCAGTTGCAAAATCCTCGTTGGTAAACAGAAACGGCGTATCCTTGCAAGGAAGGCTGTCCAGTTCTTCCAATGCTTCTTCCATCGAAACGCCGCCAGCTAACATCTTGTCCGTAATGCCGGTGATTTCGGCAACAGGAGCTGGCAGCGGTTCGGCTTGTCGAATATAGATCGTCGGTCGCTCCCAGTTGATTTCGTAATTTGCCATACGTGCTACTCGGATGGCGATGATGCGGTCTTTCCATCTGTCCAGCCCTGTCGTTTCAATGTCGAGCAGATACCACGCATCGTTAAACATATTGCTGCGCATGACTTCCCGGTTCTGCCAGCAGGGAAGTGTCGATTCCCGCAGCAGCTTTACCGCCAGATTTCGATTCCGGTCAAAGCGCTCGTGAAGGTCAACCGAAAGGATCGGATACTCCGGCATGAAAACCTCACGGCGCTGTTCCCGTGTCATGGTGTCTGAGAACAAAATGATCGGCACAGGCACATCATTTATCCGCCGATCGTCCTGCCCGCGCAGAAAATCATCCAGCAAATCTACGGAGAGCCGCTTCGGATTCAGGATGATGCAGCGCGCCTGATCGATCACACGCACGACGGCGGCATGATCCAGTGCTTCCGATGAAACAGGGATGATCCGGAATGTAATTGGCAGAAGAACGCCCAGTGTTCGCAGCTCCGTCCGTGTCAAGCCGACGCAAAAAATATCATTCGTCATAGCAGTAGTTCCTCCCTGTCTTTCAGTAGGATCACCTTACGATTCTGGCAGAGTGTCTGCATTTTCTGCGGTGCGTCGGTGTGCATGGGGATGACGATTTCCGGGTCTGCCTTTTCAATCACATGGCGCAGATCATCCGGCGAGGCGTGACCACTGGTGTGAAGCTCTGCCCATGTTCCGGTCAGCGACAGAAACCCTGGGATATTGCTGTCCGGTTTTGTTCGGTAGCCGTCCCACATGGAATAGAGCAGAATGCTTTGCTGCGGGTCAAATTGTCGGATAATGCGTTCAAACTGCCGATTGACACGGACGAACATCAGCCCGCCCCGCTCTTGAAAGCCCTGAAGAATACCGGAACCGGGAGGATTCAGCTTTGGTATCTCATAAAATGTCGATAGACTGCTCCAATGGTCGGAAACCACCTTGACCAGTGTTTTTTGATACTTGTCACAAATACAGTATTTTCCACGCGGCACTGCCCGCGCCAGCGCAAAAATCCGGTCAAGGTTCGTCGTTGCGCACAGCACAAAGACGTACTTGTACTGCCGCAAATACTCTTTCACACGTTTTTGCAGCTCCCACTCCGTCACGACCTTGTGTTCAGAGCGAGAAACGGTCGTTCCCTCCGTGACAACCACATCGACCTTTCCAATGCGTCTGTCCAGAATCTTGTCCATGACATTGCCGCGCACGCCGTGCAGCCGGAAATCGCCGGTATACAACAGCCGCTTGCCGTCCGCTTCGATCAGGAATAGATAGCTGTCACACGCAGAATGGTCGATACAGAATGGCGTGATCTGAATGTCACCGATCAAAAACGGCTTGCCGGGAGAAAAGGCTTGAATGGTTTCGATGCGCTTGCAAAGCGCTTCGTTCTTTTGCCCGCCACGCTCTGCGGACAGGCGCATGATATCCTTTGCCAGCGCCCCGGCATAAATGGGAATCTCCGGTCGGATACGCAGCATTTGCCCGGTATGATCGCCGTGATAGTGGGTAAACAGTACGGCATCGCAATGTCCGTTCCCATCCGTCACACCCGGAATATTCAGCGGTGCGGAGACGAAATTGGGATCAAGAGATAGCTCGTCACCCATATCAATGAGGATGTGCGTGCTTGCCGTGGAGATTTCGGCAGCAATGCCGCCGATCTGGTGCGTGCCTCGATGAATACAGAGTTTCATTCCCCTTCATCCTCCTACACATCTCCGTATAGGATGGAGATACCGTGAAACAGCTTCCAGCCCCGGAGCGTCCGGTCATACTCAATCCATTCCCCCGTTGCTTGCAGAGCGGCGATATAACGCTGCACGCTGCGCAGCGGCAGCTCGGTCAGCTCCGATAGCTTCTGCGTGGAAATGCCGGGGTGCTTGCGGATGAGCGCAAGGATTTTCAACCCGTTGACCAGCTTTTCGCTGTACTCGTGCGCTTTTTTGCTCTTGCTGTGTGCAGTGAGCAGCAGATACTTGAGCTTGTCCTTGATGGCGTCAAAGGAATTGTAGCATTTGAAGAACTTCCGCAGCTCCTTCGGCGGCTTCGGCTCGCCAAGCCAGATCACCGTTTCATTGGTGCAGCCGTCAACCTGTGAATACAGGTCAAAAATCATATCCGCAGAATCTTGGTCTAATGCGATGGCATTCACGATCATCGCATCACAGCCGATGGCGATCACGTCCGTCGGGGTATCGGCCATGTAAAGCTCATATGCTCTGGTTGGGAGACTTTCTTCCACAAGCGTGTTTTCTTCGTCTGCTAGACCAAAAGTGTTCACCCGATAATCCTTGCTCATTTACCGCTGCCCCCTTTCATCAGTTCACTTCTTGCCACATCAAATTCTGTTCCGCAGGTGATGCACTGCATCCGGACATATTGCCTTGCCAGTTTATTCTGTTTCAGGCGAATCACCAAAGCAATGCTCCAAAAAATGATGCCGACGATTGTGATGAATACCGAGATCATATAGCCGCCAAATGCAACAACCAACCAAAGCACAAACCATGCGCCGAACTCCACCTTGGGATACGGAATGCAGCGCACATTATGACTGCCGCAGTTTGGACAGGTCACATCATCGCCGGAGCGCACTGCGGTTTCCTGTCGTGTTTCTTCTGCCATAAAATCGTCCTCCTGTTTTTGAGGACAGTATAGCAAACCGCCGCGACAACAGGGTGGTGGTGCAAAAAATTATTTGCCTTTTATCTGCTTCATCTGTTCGGCATAAAGACCATAGCCCATATAGGAGGCATTTGCAACCAGAATGGGGAAGGGATACTTATCCGGCTCAACTTCTTTTAGAACAGCAGGAAGAATTTTGCTCTCTGGATCGTGGTTTGCGAAGAGGAAAATCACTTCCGGGTCCAAGGAACTGATTTTAACATCATACTGTCTTTCATTAAGACCATCTACCAGTCCCAGCCGGCACTTCTGGGAAAATACCAGAGACATGTCCCGGCAGAAATCACTTACTTTTTCCCTGTCACTGAGAAACGCCTGAAAATCCTCCAGATGCTTCTCAATTCCGGCAGTTCCTTTTAATGCACCGTCCCCATATTTGACTTCGATTAGTGCGAGAGAGATTCGGCTGGTGTCTTTTCGTACGGCGCCATTGGACAGCCATTTTAGTGCTACCATGTCAAATCTGGCGCTGCCGTCAGCAAATTCAATGTCGACAATGTAATAGTCTGTGCCGTTGGAAATTTTGCCGTGGTTATTGTTTTCCCGCGCGATTACCTGTTGGAACTCTCGTTCATATTTTGGATGTTTGTGAAACCACCAGTCCATGGCCTGCTTATAAAAGGGAAGATTTGAGACTGCTTCTGCAGGAGATGGATTTCTGCTAAGGCTTGCGGAGTCTTCTGTACAGTAGTTTGTGTCAAAAGATATCGAGAACGAGTTGTTGATTTCCTCAATTTTGAAAATACTCCCTCCACGGTAATAGATATTCACGGAGTCTCCACGAAGCTCCAAGTCTAAAGTATCATCTTTTTTGACGGCCTCCAGCAAGGAGGACAGTCCTCCGGACAAGAAAGCGTTTAACATTTTCTCGGAAATCTGTCTCTTTTTCATGCAATTTACCTCCTGCTTATTTTTATGTCTACATTATATGATTTTACCATATAAGGCGCAAGTCTCAAAATTTTATTTCCGCTTCTGCCACACAATATCGTACCTCAGTGCGTCCGCCAACTCTACCGCCTCGCCATAGCAGAGCGAACCACGCTTGAGTTTGCCGGAGAGATTGGGGACGCTGCGACTCCATCCGTATTCATCGGAGAGATAGTCCACCACCTCTGTCATGGTCATGCCGATGATACGTTGGTCACAGGCGGCACCTTCCGCTTTCGCCGTTTGATGTGTCTTTGCGTGAAACGGCGAAATGTCAAACCAGACAGCAAACATCGTTCGCTGCCGGATAGCGCTCTATTCCGTGCAGATAACCGCACAGAGCAGAAAACTATTTCGCCGTTTTCATTTGCTTCAATTTTTACGTTTGATTTTGCTGCTCTTTCCGAACGTCGTTCCTGCCCGGAGGATCGCTCCCGGCGTTTCGTTCTCCTTGGTGCACTGGATGCGGCACTTCGCTGGGGGACATATCCCGTTCGGACGGTCATGCAATTTTCAAGGTCAGGTTCGATTGCAAGACCATTTTAGCGAAAAATATAGCCCTCTCCCGTATATCCAAGAGGTCGGAAAACGCACCAAAAAACGCGAATTTCCACGCTTATGGATAGGACAGATAAGAAATGAAGGGAGGATAGCATACGGGTAAAACTTGCTACATCGGAGAGAATCAAGGATTTGCGGGTAGAAAAACGTTTGACGATGGAACAGCCTGCAGAGCTGGCGGGGCTTTCCAGTTCAGCTATCGGCAAATATGAAAGCGGCGAATACAAGGACATCAGCGCATTTGCCACTGCAAAACTGGCGGACAAGCTGGGCGTGTCCACGGACTATTTGCTATGCCGGACAGAACAAAAAAATCACCCAAACACAGAGCTGGACGCTCTGCATTTGGGTGATGATGCGGTGGATGTGTTGAGGGACGGCAAGTTCAACCATCGACTATTTTCCGAATTTATTTGTCACAAGGACTTTCGCCGGTTTATGATGGACGCCGAGATTTGCGTTGACCGGATCGCAGATATGCGGGTCAACGACATGAACGCCGTGCTGGAAGCTGTTCGGCAAATGGCATTGATGAAAAACGGCGGCAATGAAAATGATCTGCATCTGCGGACGTTAGAAGTGGCGCAGATCAGAGAGGACGAGTATTTCGGAAGTCTGATTGCGGATGATCTGAAAGGTATCCTCCGCGACATCCGGAATGAACACCGTCCCGACACCATGACTGCGGATGAAAGCTCCCTTGTCGCAACCGTACAGGGTCAGTTGCAGGATGCGATGAATTTTGAGGGCAGTTCCGAGGAAAAGCAAGTCCGTTCGTTCCTCGCTACCTTTGGTATTGATTATGACAAGCTCTCCAAAGAGCAGTTCGTCTCGCTGATTGAAATACTCAAGCTGTCCAAGTACTTGAAAAGTCCTATCAACCAGCGCGGAAAAGCACGACCGCAGCTACCACACGGGAAAGGCAAAAAGAAACGCAAATAAGAAAAAACCGCTATATTCAGTGAAAACCTGAATATAGCAGCTTTTCGTTGTCCAACCTTGCCTGACAGATGCTCATTTCGTAATTTCGGTCTAAACCTGTTTTACGAACACCTGTCCATATGCCCTCTTCCTTTTTCTCGCATCACTTCATCAGCTTTCCCTGTACCAGCAGCTGGAGAGCCTGCGCCACGTTCTGTACCGGCAGAAGCTCCAGATGCGGCAGTTCTTTCATCTCTTTGACCCGGTGCTCCGGGACGATGCACTGCGTGAAACCCAGTCGCTGCACCTCAGATAGACGCTGCTCCATGTGATTGATAGACCGTATTTCCCCAGACAGCCCCACCTCTCCGATGGCGGCCATATGGCTGGGAACGGGCTTGTCCAGATAGCTGGAGGCGATGGCCACCACAGCGGACAGATCTGCCGCCGGTTCCTCCAGCGTTAGACCGCCGATGATATTCAGGTATGCATCACACTGGGAGACCTTCAGATTCCCCCGCTTCTCCAGCACCGCCAGCAGCATCGCAAAGCGGTTGTAGTCAAAGCCGTTGCTCATGCGCCGGGGATTGGCGGCGCTGGCCGGAGCGATGAGAGCCTGCACCTCCGCCAAAACCGGGCGGGCTCCCTCCATAGCGCAGGTGACGCAGGTCCCCGGTGCATCCTTGGGACGGCCCGACAGCAGCATTTCGGAGGGATTCTCCACCTCCTTCAGGCCCCAGTCCATCATTTCAAAGACGCCGATCTCGTTGGTGGCGCCGAAACGGTTCTTGGCTGCCCGCAGGATGCGGTAGGTCATGTGCTGATCGCCCTCGAAGTACAGCACGCAGTCCACCATGTGCTCCAACACCTTGGGACCTGCGATAGAGCCCTCCTTGTTGACGTGGCCGATGACAAATACCGTAATGCCCTGTCCCTTTGCCAGTTGCATCAGGGCCATGGTACAGTCCTTCACCTGCCCCACGCCGCCGGCGGGAGAATCCATCTCTTCGTTATACAGCGTCTGGATGGAGTCCACGATGAGCACATCCGGTTTTTCCTCCCGGACACATTCCATGACATTCCCTAAACACGTCTCCGACAAAACATACAGATTTTCGCTCTCCACCCGGAGCCGCTGCGCCCGCAGCTTCAGCTGGTGGGTGGATTCCTCGCCGGAAACGTACAGCACCTTGGAGAACTCTCCCAATTTTTTACAGATCTGGAGCATCAGTGTAGATTTGCCAATACCCGGCGCACCGCCCACCAAGACCAGTGATCCCTTGACGGCGCCGCCCCCCAAAACCCGGTCCAGCTCCCCCATACCCGTCAGGAAGCGGATCTCGTCAGAGGTGCCCAGTTCTGTGATGCGTTCTGCCTTTACAGTTGTGGAAAAAGCAGACTTTCTTCCGTTTTTCACCGGCTTATCCGTCTGCTCCACAATGGTATTCCATGCACCACAGGCGGGACAGCGTCCCGACCACTTGGGCGTCTCATTGCCGCACTCCGTGCAGAAAAAAACTGTCTTCGCTTTCATGGATATCCCCTTATTCTTTGTCAATGATTCCCAAAATTCAAGTATCCGGCCACAATGGCCGCCGCCAGACGTTTCTGCTGCTCCGGCTGTCGGAGCAGCTGCGCCTCGTGGGAGTTGGACAGGAAGCCGCACTCCACCAGCACCCCCGGACACGTGATGTGCTTCATGAGGTACACCGAGTCCCCTATGGCCTTGGCGGTCTTTTCGTTTCCGGTGTTTACTGTCAGATTCAGCGCCTGCTGGATGGATTGCGCCAGCCCAGCAGCAGGCTCCTGTGGATTACTGAAGACCTGCGCCCCGTGGACGGCGGGGTGCTGGGGCATACTGTTCTGATGGATGCTGAGCAGCACCGCATGGGGCAGGGCGTTGATAAGCGCCACACGGTTCTTCAGGTCCGATACTTTCTTCTCCCGCAGGGTCTGGGCCTCCGGAGAATAGATGGCCTCCTCCCCTGTTCGGGTCAATCGGACACTGCGGCCCAGAAACACCAACAGCCCCTCCGTCTTTCGGACGATCTGCAGGTTGATGCCGCTCTCCGGCACGCCATCCGGGGACACGGCGCCGCCGTCCTCCCCGCCGTGTCCGGCATCCAGCACGATGACCGTCCCCGGTGAGGATATCTCTCCGCCGACCGCAGTGGGCCGGGTTTGCCGTCCGGTCAGCAGAAGTGTCAGCAGCAGGGTCGCCAGCGCTGCCAGAATGCTCCACAGGAGCCGCCTGCGCCGCAGCCACAGTACCATGGCCCCTCACCCCCTCCGGCACACTCTATGCGCCGCCGGGGTGCTCTATGCTGGGATTATACCATACCCATGCCGAGGATGCAAACCCCAGCGCCTTGCAAAATCCCCGCAGCATGGTATAATAGCTGCAGAGCGGCGGCGACGCCGTGCCATTTTGCGAGGTGAGACCATGCCCATCGACTACCGGCAGGAGGCCCCCCAGCTGCTGCTGGACTTTCTGTCCTACCATGAGACCATTAAGGCCCACTCCCAGCGGACTGTGGACGAGTATTTTCTGGATCTGCGGAATTTTTTCCGCTACCTGAAGCAGACCCGTGACCCGGCTCTGCGGGATGTCCCTATGGATCAGGTCAGCATCCGGGATGTGGATCGGGACCTCATCGCCTCGGTGACGCTGACGGATATCTACGGCTATATGACCTACCTCAGTCGGGATCGGGTGCTGCACCAGAATAGCCAGCGCTCTGAAAAGGGACTCAACGCCGCCTCCCGTGCCAGAAAGCTGGCCACCATTCGCTCCTTTTACGGCTATCTCTGCAACAAGGTCCATGTGCTGGAGGAGAATCCCGTGAAGGATATGGACTCGCCCAAGCTGAAAAAGACCCTGCCCCGCTATCTGACACTGGAGGAGAGCATGGCCCTTTTAGACAGCGTAGACGGCCCTAATCGGGAGCGGGATTACTGTATTTTAACGCTGTTTCTCAACTGCGGTCTGCGAATCTCCGAGCTGATCGGCCTGAACCGCAGTGACATTCAAGGAGAGGCCCTCCACGTGCTGGGCAAGGGCAACAAGGTCCGCATCGTCTACCTCAATGAGGCGTGTCAGGCGGCTCTGGAGCAGTATCTGGCGGTGCGGCGACCCATCACCGGCAGGGACGAGGACGCCCTGTTTCTCTCCCAGCAGAACCGACGCATCAGCCGCTCCATGGTCCATGCGCTGGTGAAGCGGCATCTGCTGGAGGCGGGGCTGGACAGCACCCACTACTCCTCCCACAAGCTGCGCCACACGGCAGCGACCCTGATGCTGCAAAACGGCGTGGATGTCAAGGCCGTGCAGGAGGTGCTGGGCCATGAGCACCTGAACACCACCGAAATCTACACCCACATCGACAACGAGGCCCTACGGGTGGCGGCCCGTGCCAATCCCCTGTCACGGGTGAAGCCCAAGGGCAAGATAGACGAGTGATCCGCCGGATTTTTCCCGCAGATTCATTGACTTTACCGTCCAAATGCTATATGCTAAAAGAAATATGATGAGATGGAGGTTACCCATGAATACGGCAGAGCTTTCCTGCATTTGCAAACAGGTGCGCCGGGACATCATCAACATGACGGCCAACGCCGGCAGCGGCCACCCCGGCGGCTCCCTGTCCGCCACAGAGCTGATGACCACCCTGTTCTTCCGACAGATGCGTATCGACCCCAAAAATCCCAAGGACCCCAACCGTGATCGCTTCGTTCTCAGCAAGGGCCATTCCGCCCCCTGCTATTATGCGGTGCTGGCGGAGCGTGGCTTCATCAGCCGGGACGAGTTCACCAACTTCCGCCAGCTCCACAGTATCCTGCAGGGGCATCCCGATTGTAAAAAGGTTCCGGGCGTGGACGCATCCACCGGCTCTCTGGGACAGGGCTGCTCCATCGCTGTTGGTATGGCACTGGGCGCCAAGCATCAGGGACAGGACGTGAAGGTCTACACGCTGCTGGGCGACGGCGAGTGTCAGGAGGGACAGATCTGGGAGGCATTCATGTCCGCTGCCCACTATAAGCTGGACAACCTGACGGTCATTATCGACAACAACGGGCTGCAGATCGACGGGCGCAACGATGAGGTCATGTCTCTGGGCGATCTGCCCGCCAAGCTGCGGGCCTTCGGCTTCGATCTCCACGAGATCGATGGTCACGATCTGGATGCCATTGCCGCAGCGTTGGACGCTCCCACGGCCTCCGGCAAGCCCAAGTGCATCCTGGCCCACACCGTGAAGGGGAAGGGCGTTTCCTTTATGGAGGATCAGGTGGGCTGGCACGGCAAGGCTCCCAACGAGGAGCAGCGCCAGCAGGCTTTGAAGGAATTGGAGGACTGAGAGCATGAGTGAAAAAATCGCCACCCGTGAAGCCTACGGCAAGGCACTGGTAGAGCTGGGCGCTTCCAACGATAAGATCGTGGTGCTGGATGCCGATCTGGCCGGGGCTACCATGACCAAATTTTTCAAGGCGGCCTATCCTGATCGCTTCTTCGACTGCGGCATTGCCGAGTGCAACATGATGGATGTGGCGGCGGGCCTGTCCACCATGGGGCTCATTCCCTTCTGCTCCACCTTTGCTATGTTCGGTGCAGGCCGGGCTTATGAGCAGATCCGCAACTCCATCGCCTACCCCCGTTTCAATGTGAAGATCTGCTGCTCCCACGCCGGCGTGTCTGTGGGCGAGGACGGCGGTAGCCACCAGTCCATCGAGGATATCGGCCTTATGCGGATGATCCCCGGCATGACTGTCATCGTCCCTGCCGACGGCAACGAGGCCCGAAAGGCCACCTTCGCTCTGGCTCAAATGGAGGGTCCCGCCTATCTGCGGACCGCCCGGCTGGCCTCCCCTGTTTTCGAGCAGGACTATCCCTTCGAGATCGGCAAGGCCAACGTCCTCCGGGAGGGTAAGGATGCTGCGGTGTTCGCCTGTGGCCTGATGGTCAGCGAGACGCTGGAGGCGGCGGAGCTGCTGGCCGCAGAGGGCATTCATATCTCTGTCATCAACGTTCACACCATCAAACCCATCGACGCCGCCTGCGTCACGAAGTACGCACAGAAGTGCGGCAACGTGGTGACGGTGGAGGAACACAGCGTCATCGGCGGTCTGGGCGATGCCGTGGCGGACGTCCTCATGGGCAAGGTGAACTGTAAATTCCGCAAGATCGGCATCAACGACTGCTTCGGCCAGTCCGGCAAGGCCAAGGATGTGCTGCGGGAGTACGGCCTCACCGCCGACCAGATCGCAGCCAAGATCAAGGAGACTCTGTAAAGCGTATCCGGATATACGAAGGCATCCCCCGGTAAACGCCGGGGGATGCCTTTTAGCGTAAAACAGGTGCATCAAAGCAGGACAGCATGAAGCTCCCTGCTCTTTATCACCGTTTTACTACTTCAGGTCATACTTCCACGCACTGCCTTCCTGATAGTAGAAGAACTCGCTCAAAGCTTCTTCTGTGAAAACCCGAAGCATATCACGCATATCCAAAGACAGCTTAAGCTTGGGCAGATCGGCAATATCCTCCCACCAGACCCTGCCTTCGGGGCTGGAGCGCAGTTCGCCATCAAAACAAGTTGCCTTATAAAGCAGCACAACAAACCTGCACTGATCCTCACACCAGTCCTTGATGCCGCAGAGCTGAGGGGAACGGATAGTCAGTCCGGTTTCCTCCTGCACCTCCCGAATCACGGCATCCGTAAAGGATTCTCCCGGCTCTACATGGCCTCCGGGGAAGGCGACGCCCGGCCAGTCCCGCTTTTTCCGGTCGATCACGACAACCCGGCTGCCATCACAGATCATGCACATATTGGTAAATTCAACCGTTTCGATTCTCTCCATTATGTTCCCTTTCTGTTCGTGTGTATACGCAGTGTAGCATAACAATCATTTAGCTTTCAATAGGCGTGACGGAAGTTATCTCCCAAATGTAACCTTTCTGCGAATACAAATGGATCTCAGCCTTTTCCGGTGTGGAACACACAAAATGTGAAATGCACAAAAGCAGGCGGCACCAAACTGAAGTTGAGCGCCGCCTGCTTTTTCATGTAAGGACCGTTTTCTTGCAGGACTCTTTCTTAGTCCTGCTGCCAGTTGTGCCACACGTTCTGCACGTCCTCGTTGTCCTCCAGCATATCGATGAGCTTGTTCATGTTCTTCACGTCATCCTCGCCGGTCATGGTCACGTAGGTCTGCGGCACCATCTCCAGCTCAGCGCTGGCGAAGGTATAGCCCTTGGCCTCCAGCGCCTTCACCACATCGTTGAAGCTGTCGGGATCGGTGGTGATCTCGAACACGGGGCCGTCGGGAGAGAAGTCCTCGGCGCCGGCATCCAGCGCATCCATCATGACGGCATCCTCATCCAGCTCGCCATCCTCATTGTCGATGACAATGACACCCTTGCGGTCGAAGGACCAGGATACGCAGCCCTGAGCGCCCATGCCCTTGCCGAACTTATCGAAGTAATGGCGGATCTCCGGGGCGGTGCGCTGACGATTATCGGTCAGGGCCTCCACGATCACGGCCACACCGCAGGGGCCGTAGCCCTCATAGGTGACGGACTCGTAGTTATCGGTGTTTCCGGCGCCCAGTGCCTTGTCGATGGTACGCTTGATGTTGTCGTTGGGCATATTGGCGGCCTTGGCCTTGGCCACCACCGTAGCCAGACGGGAGTTGTTGGCGGGATCGCCGCTGCCGCCCTGCTTGACGGCCACGATGATCTCCTTGGCGATCTTGGTGAAGGTGGCGGAGCGCTTGGCGTCAGCCGCACCCTTGGTCTTTTGGATATTGTGCCACTTGGAATGTCCGGACATAGTATCGTTCTCTCCTTATCTCATGTAAAATTTAACTGCGTCGCCATGTACGGCGGACTTTGTGACCTCCAGCTCCGGGAACGTCTCCCGCAGCCGGCGGACGATCTCCTGACACACCACATCCTCCGTGGGGAAGTGTCCTGCATCGATGAGATTCAGCCCCTGCGTATCCAGAAAGTCATTGTACCGCAGGTCGGATGTCACAAAGGTGTCGCAGCCCTGAGCGATGGCCTGAGGGATGTATTCCCCACACGCTCCGCCGCCCACGGCCACCCTGTGAACGGGCCGGCCGCCGTCTCTGTATCGCAGTCCATTGCAACTCAATAATTTTACCACATCTGATAGGAACTGTTCAAGGGGTTTTTCACAAGAAAGTGTGCCGATCCGCCCGATTTTTTCCTCATTCAGCGGTTTTGTATCCTGCAGACCCAGCGTGCAGGCCAGACAGTCGTTGACACCGCCCTCCGCCGCATCCAGATTGGTGTGCATACACATGGCGGAGATATCCCGCTTCACCAACTCCGTCAGCAGCCCGCCCAGCCGGGTATCCTCCCGGAGCGTCTGCATCTGCTGGGCGTGCCAGCGGATGTTCATCACCGGGTGGTGGGACACGATCAGGTCGGTCCCCGTCTCTGCTGCCTCTGCCGCTACGTCCGGAGACACATCCAGCGCCACCAGCACCCGGTGGACCTCCCGGTCGCCCCGGCCCACCAGCAGACCCACATTATCCCAGTCCATGGCCAGCTCCGGAGGAGCCCACCGGAACATCATCTGCGTTACATCATTGACCGTTACCACGCTGCCACGCCTCCTTCTTTTCTTCCAGAATATCCGCCAGAGCCGCCAGCGGCTCCGCCTCGCTCTCGTCTCCGCCCCGGTGCAGGCCGTCCATCCGCAGATAAAGCCGCCGCAGCTGCTGCTCCAGATACAGGCCATACAGAGGGTCGTGCTCCAGACAGAAGCCGCCGTACCGCTCCGCATCCGAGGCCTCACCGGAGGGGCCACCGGTGACGGACAGGATCACATACAGTTTCCCCTTGTCCTGCACCAGACGCTCCTCGGTGCAGCTGTATCCGTTTTCCCGCAGCCAGCCCCGCAGCAGCTCCACCTTGGTCATGGGCTGTAACAGCAGGGTGTGGCGGCCGTCCGCCGCCCATGGAGCGGCACGGAGGATATCCCGGATGGTCTCGCCGCCCATACCGGCAATGACCACGGTGTCTGTCTCCTCCGGCTCGATGCCGGATAGGCCGTCACAGAGCCGGAAGTCCAGCCCCTGTGTCTCGTATTCCTCCGCCGTGCGGCGGGCGTGTTCCAGCGGCTCCGCCCCCACATCGGAGGCGATGGCGGAGGGGATGCGCCCCTCCTGCAGCAGCCAGACCGGCAGGTAGCCGTGGTCGGTGCCGATATCCGCCAGACGGCCGCCGGACGGCGTCATCTCCGCCAGCAGGCGCAGTCTTGGCTGCAATGCGATTCGTTTCATGGGGCCTCCCTCCAGACAGAAAGGAACGCATACGGCACCATGACCGTATGCGTTCGCTGCGTTTTACTCAGCGGCCTTGTTGGCCTCCTGATTCACCAGCTCCAGCAGCTTGTCCACGTCCACACCGTGAACGGCGCAGGCCTCCTCCACAGTCTCGCCACGGGAAGAGGGGCAACCCAGGCAGTGCATACCGATGGAGAAGAAGATGGGAGCGGTCTGAGGGGCAACATCCAGAATATCACCGATGATGGTGTCCTTTTTGATTTCGATCATGTGTCAAAACCTCCGTTTGATATTTACATCGTTAGTATATCCCATGTTTCCGTCTTTTTCAACAGGAAAATCATGAACAGCCTGTGAAAACCACAGAAAATGCAGAGTCCGTATCGGGCTGGGCATATAAAATGCGGGAGCCGCCGCATAGGCAACTCCCGCATCATATGTCAGTCTGGCTGATCAGCCGTTCTCACGCATCTTAGCGAAGCAATCGCTGCAATACACGGGACGGTCGGTCTTGGGTTCGAAGGGAACCTTCGCCTCGCCGCCGCAGGCTGCGCAGGTAGCGGTGAAGTACTCACGGGGGCCACGGGCGGCGTTCTTGCGAGCGTCACGGCAGGCCTTGCAGCGCTGAGGCTCGTTCTGGAAACCACGCTCAGCGTAGAACTCCTGCTCACCGGCGGTGAAAACGAACTCCTTACCGCACTCCTTGCAAACCAAAGTCTTGTCTTCGTACATGATGTTACCCTCTCTTTGAGAAAAATATATTGCGTTCAGCGCTTGCTGATATCGCCTGATGAAAGTTGCCGAGCCACCTTGCGCCGGATGCGCTGCACGGCGTTGTCCACCGACTTGGGGGACCGGCCGACGGCCGCAGCGATCTCACGGCAGGTAAGACCGTCCAGATAAAACCCTAAAATCATGACCTCGAATTCGGACAGCTGCTTGCGGACATTCTCCAGCAGGCTGACAGCCTTCTCCCTGTCGATCAGCAGATCCTCGGGACCGGGCTGTGCAAAGGAAACATTTGCTTCAAAGAGTGAGGGATTCAAGGGAACCGATTGATTCAATGGGGCGTGCTTCCCCGCCGCCGCAGCCTTCACAACGGAATAGAGCCGGTGGCGGATACACGTTTCGGCAAAGGTTCGGAAAGAGGCATCCCGGTCCGGGTCATACTCCCGCATGGCCTTGATGAGACCGAACATCCCCTCCTGCATCAGGTCCTCGCTGTCTCCGCCCGCCAGAAAATAGGGCCGGGCGCAGGAACGAACCACCCGATGGTAACGGGCGGCCAGAACCTCCTCCGCCGGACGGTCCTGCTCCCTGATAAGGCGGCACAACGCCTCGTCCGGCAGCTGTTCCAGAGGGGCGCCGCCGGATTCCTGATCCTTTGTCATAGTCTATTATACCTTTTCACTAAAGAATTTGTCAAGTCATCCACGCCGATTTGTCAAAACTGTATTTTTTCAGACAGAATTTTTATGAGATCAGCTAAATCTTCCGCCACTTTTCGGGCAATCTCGGTGGTTTTCGCCTCCACCATGACCCGAATCAGGGCCTCCGTACCGGAGGGGCGGATCAGAACACGTCCCTTCCCGGCCAACTCCTGCTCCATCTGAGCGATAGCGTGCCGGAGGGAGGGATCCTGCATGATCGCATCCTTGACGCCGGGAACGTGGGATACGGCCACATTGATAAGCTCCTGTGGATACTGGGGGCAGCAGGATGCCAGTTCGGAGGCACGCTTTCCGGAGCGCCGCAGGGCCTGCAGGAATTGCAGAGCCGTCAGCTCACCGTCGCCGGTGGTGGCGTATTCCCGGAAGATCGTGTGGCCCGACTGCTCACCGCCGATGGCGTAGCCGCACTCCAGCATCTTCTCCAGCACATGGCGGTCGCCTACGGCGGTGCATACCAGCTCGATCCCCTCCTTGCGGCAGTACTCATGCAGGCCGAGATTGGACATCACCGTGGCCACGATGGCGTTGCCGGAGAGCTTTCCGTGACGACGCAAATCGGCACCGCAGACAGCCATCACCTTGTCTCCGTCGATGGTATGGCCCGTCTCGTCCACCAGCAGACAGCGGTCGGCGTCGCCGTCGAAGGCGATGCCCAAGTCATAGCCGCCGGCCACCACGCCCTCGGACAGGGATTTCAGGTGGGTGGAGCCGCAGCCGTCGTTGATGTTCACGCCGTCCGGCTCCCTGTGGATGAAATCTGCGTGCAGGGGCAGGCCGGCAAACAGATCCGGCGCCGTGGCGGAGGCTGCGCCGTTGGCGCAGTCCACCAGCACCCGCAGGCCCGACAGGTCGCAGTCGATGCTGGAGATCAGATGGTCGATGTAATCCCGCTTCATCTGCCGCATCCCGTGAAGGCGCTTGCCGATCTCACCGTGGGTCTTGACGTCCATGGGAGCGCCGCTGAGGATCAGCTCCTCCACACGGGCCTCACTCTCGTCGGAAAGCTTATAGCCCCGAGCGTTGAACACCTTGATGCCGTTGTGCTCATAGGGGTTGTGGGATGCCGAGATGACGATGCCCGCATCCGCCTGCTCCAGCACCGTCAGATACGCCACCGCCGGTGTGGGAATGGTGCCAAGGGGCATCACGTCACCGCCCACAGAGCAGATGCCCGCCATCAGCGCCGCCTCCAGCATATCCGAGGAGATACGGGTGTCCTTGCCGATGGTAATGGTGGGCTTGCTCCCCTTCTCCTCCGTCAGGACGGCAGCCACTGCCTGCCCCACATGAAAAGCCAGTTCTACGGTGAGATTTTCACCAACGATACCACGGATGCCATCCGTGCCAAACAGTTTGCCCATAAGAGGTTCCTCCTACTCCTTATATCTCCAGCTGTTCCTGTCCTAAAAACGCTATGTGCAGGTGCTCATATGCCTTCCGGGTGACGCAGCGGCCACGGGGTGTCCGGGTCAGGAAGCCCAACTGCATGAGGTACGGCTCATACACATCCTCCAGCGTCACGGACTCCTCGCCGATGGTAGCGGCCAGCGTTTCCAGCCCCACCGGGCCGCCGCCGTAGTTTTCGATGATGGCCCGCAGCATCCGCCGGTCCACTGGATCCAGCCCCAGATAGTCGATCTCCAGCGCCTGCAGGGCGTGATCCGCAACGGCCTTGGTAATAACACCGTCCGCCCGCACCTGAGCAAAGTCCCGCACCCGCCGCAGCATCCGGTTGGCGATACGGGGCGTTCCACGGGAACGCCGTGCGATCTCCATGGCGCCCTCCGGTTGAATGGGGACATTCAGTATTCCGGCGCTGCGGGTGACGATCAGGGCCAGCTCTTCCGGGGTATAGAGCTCCAGCCGCAGCGTCACGCCGAACCGATCCCGCAGCGGAGCGGACAGCTGTCCGGCCCGTGTAGTGGCGCCGATGAGGGTGAACTTGGGCAAATCCAGCCGAATGGAGTTGGCGGAAGGGCCCTTGCCGATGATGATGTCGATGGCATAGTCCTCCATGGCGGGGTACAAAATCTCCTCCACGGAGCGGTTCAGCCGGTGGATCTCGTCCACAAAGAGAATGTCGTTTTCGCTGAGATTCGTCAGCAGGGCCGCCAGATCACCGGGCTTTTCAATGGCCGGGCCGGAGGTGATGCGGATGTTGACTCCCATCTCGGCGGCGATGATGCCCGCCAGCGTGGTCTTGCCCAGACCCGGAGGGCCGTGGAGCAGCACATGGTCCAGCGGCTCCGTCCGCCGCCGGGCGGCCTCGATAAAGACGGAGAGATTCTCCTTGGCCTTGGTCTGGCCGATGTACTCCGCCAGTGTATGGGGGCGCAGACTCACCTCCGCATTGTCCTCTGGCAGCAGCGTCTTGGCTACCAGCGGCTCCTCGTAGATATCGGTGCCGAAATCAATGCTCATACGTCTCCCCCCTTCTCCTGCTTTTCATGTCACTTCACCATTTTCTTCAGCGCCTGCCGGATGATCTCCTCCAGCGGCAGAGCGTCCATATCGATGCCCTTCAGGGCCGTACTGATCTCCTGAGAGCCGTAGCCCAGCACCGCCAGCGCCGCCGCCGCCTCACCGGACTTGCTGCCGCCTAAGGGTATAGGTGCGGCACCGCTGCCGCCGCCCTGCACCGTGAAGCTGCTCTGTTCCTTGGCCAGCTTATCCTTCAGCTCCAGAATGATGCGCTGGGCGATCTTCTTGCCGATACCCTGAGCCGCCGTCAGCGCCTTCTCGTCCTCCGTCACGATGGACAGGGCCAGATTCTGGGGCGTGGTGGCAGACAGAATGGCCAGTGCTGCCTTGGGGCCGACGCCGGACACGCCGATGAGCATCTTGAAGCTGTTGAGCTCCTGCTGACTGGCAAAGCCGTACAGCTCGAAGATATCCTCCCGCACATGGAGGTAGGTGTAGAGCCTAGCCCTCTCCCCCTTTTTCAGCTGAGACAGGGTATAGTTTGTGGTGGCGCAGGCATAGCCCACGCCGCCGCAGTCGATGACGGCCAGACCGGCAGCGATCTCCGCCACGGTGCCGTTGAGATAGTAAAACATATTCAGACCGTCTCCTTTACATCGGGGTCCTTTCGCCGCAGCAGGGACGTGGCGCTGCGGGCATGGCAGATGGCGATGGCCAGCGCATCGGCGGCATCGTCAGGCCGGGGGACGGCCTTCAGCTTCAGCAGCCGCCGGGTCATATCCATGACCTGCCGCTTCTCCGCCAGACCATAACCTACCACTGCCTGCTTGATCTGCATGGGAGTGTATTCATATACCGGCAGGTGCAGCTTCTCCGCCGTGTACAGCAGCACCCCCCGCCCGTGGGCCACGGCGATGCCGGTGGTGATGTTCTTGCTGAAAAACAGCTCCTCGATGGACATCTCATCCGGCTGGAATTGCCGGATTAGCTGCTCCAGATCGCCTCCGATCTGCACCAGCCGGGCTGCCAGCGGCATACCCGCCGGGGTGGTAATGGCTCCGTACTGGACCATCCGCTGCCGCCCGCCCTCGGAATCGATGACGCCGAAGCCCACGGTGGCCACTCCCGGATCAATGCCCAAAATACGCATAGCCGCTCCTTCCCGTTCACCCGCAGAGGATATAAAATCAGTTTATTATAGCAAATTCCCAGCGAAAAGGCAACAGGGAAAAACATTTCTCCCGCAGGCGGGCACTGCCTGAGTGCAGAGGAAGCCGCCCTCCGGGGCGGCTTCCTCTGTGAAATAATAATACTTTACAGTTCTTTGCTCGCAGCGCTCACAGCGCACGCAGGTACTCCGGCCGCAGGCCGTAGCCCTCCAGGCCCTTCCGTACTCGCTCCAGCATGGCGTCCCGGTCCTGATTCAGCGTCCCCTTCAGCGTCAGGTAGTTGGAGGCGTGGTTCATCCGGAAAACGCTGCCCTCGCTGTCGATGTGCTGGAGCAGCAGCTCCGTCTCCCGCAGGATATCCTCCGGGCCAAGAACGGTAAAGCTGCCCTCACGCACCCATTTCTCCAGCGGCGTACCCGGCTCCACCATCAGCGTCAGCAGGCCGATGTACTCCGGCTTCATGGCGCTGAATGCCTCCGCCGTACCGATGGCGTGCTCCCGCATCAACTCCCGGCTCCCAAGTCCTGAGATGGCCGTTACCGACAGGGCCAGTCCGCAGCGCCGGGCCTTCTGCCCCGCCGCCACGATGGCCGCCGCCGTGTGGCCCTTGTTCATCCGGCGCAGCACCTCATCACAGCCGGACTCCAGCCCCATATACACCATGGTCAGGCCCTGAGACCGCAGCAGACGCAAGTCCTCCTCGCTTTTGATCTGGAGACTGGTGGGCGAGGCGTAGCACGTCACCCGCTGGCACTCCGGGAACAGACCGTAGATCAGGCCCAGGATCTGGCTCAGTTCCTCCGTTTTCCGCATCAGGGCGTCGCCGTCCGCCAGAAAGACCCGCTCCACCTTTTTATAGACCCGGCGGGCCATCTCAAAGTCCTCCCGGACCTCCTCCATGGGTCGGATGGCGAAGTGCTTGTCGTCGTACATATCGCAAAAGGCGCAGCCGTTGTGGCTGCATCCGTAGGTCACCTGCACGATGAGGCTGTAAGCCTCACTGGGCGGACGGTATACCTTTCCCTTATAACGCATGGTCTCACGCTCCTTTGGTCATTTGCTCCATTGTAGCAGATTTCTTTCCGTTTGAAAAGCACATATTCTCCGCAGGCGGTACATATAGTGTGCTGACTTCAACCAACGAGGTGACCGAATATGGAACAGAACTTCAACCACGTCCTTCTGTGCGGACAGGTTCTCACCCAGCCGCAGCCGTCCCACGTCAACCACAGCCAGAGCTTCTCCCGGTTCCTACTGTCCGTCCCCCGGCTCTCCGGGCAGAAGGACTGTCTGCCGGTGATCGTCCCCCAGCCGCTGCTGGAGCTGTGTCCCCTGTCCCCCGGCGCAGTCGTCACCGTCACCGGCCAGCTTCGCTCCTTCAACAACCGCAGCGGACAGGGGCCACGGCTGGTGGTGTCGGTCTTTGCCCAGACCCTCCAGCCCGGCGGAGAGGGGCCGGTGAATCGCATTCGGCTGTCCGGCGTGATCTGTAAGCCCCCTACCCTGCGCTGCACGCCCTTGGGACGGGAGATCTGCGATATCATTCTGGCGGTGAACCGGCGCTACGGCCGAGCGGACTACCTCCCCCTTATCGCATGGGGTACCGTTGCCCGTCAGACGTCCATTCTGGCGGTGGGCGCCCGTCTGACGGTGGAGGGCCGCATCCAGAGCCGCACCTACACCAAGAATCTGGAGACCGGGCCGCAGGAGCGAGTGGCCTATGAGGTGTCCGTCATGCGTCCGGCCGAGCTGTCGGAATTTGCAGAGTAGGCACAGGATTTTGCAGCAGTGCCTATTGAACCGCCGCCCAAACCGTGGTATGCTTATACCTATACGAAAATCATGTAAAGGAACGCAAGACTATGCACCATATCCAGCACCCTCATCCGACCCACTCCGGCGTGGATATGACCGAAGGCAATATCACCGGCCATCTGATCCGCTTTGCGCTGCCGCTGCTGGCGGGCAACATCTTTCAGCAGCTGTACAACATGGTGGATACATGGGTGGTGGGCAATTTCGTCTCCAACGAGGCCTTCTCCGCCGTAGGTACGGTGGGCCCCATCGTCAATATGCTCATCGGCTGCTTTCTGGGCTTTTCCAGCGGCGCCGGCGTAGTCATCAGCCAATACTACGGCGCACGACGCACGGAGAGGGTCCACGACGCCGTCCACACGGCGCTGGTGCTGACGGTGATCCTGTGTGCAGTATTCACGGCGCTGGGCATCGGCTTTACGCCCCTGATGCTGCGTTTGATGAACACCCCTGCCGAGGTATTTCCGGAGTCCTCCGCCTATCTGACCATCTATTTCGGCGGCATCAGCGGCCTACTGATCTACAACATGGGCTCCGGCATCCTCCGGGCCGTGGGGGATTCCCGCCGCCCCTTCTATTTTCTGGTGGTCTCCGCCGTACTGAACACGGCGCTGGACCTGCTGTTCGTGCTGCGATTCGGTATGGGTGTGGAGGGCGTGGCCTGGGCTACGGTTATTGCACAGGCCGTCTCGGCGCTGCTGGTGATCGTTGTTCTGCTGCGGACACAGCAGGCCGTGCGGCTGATCCCCCGTGACCTTCGCATCCATCTTCCTGTGCTGCGGCAGATCATCCGGGTGGGCGTCCCCTCCGCTCTGCAAATGGCCATCACCGCCTTCTCCAATGTCTTTGTCCAGTCCTACATCAACTCCTTCGGCGCCGACTGCATGGGCGGCTGGACGGCCTATACCAAGATCGACCAACTGATGCTGCTGCCGATGCAGTCCCTGGCCCTGTCCGCCACTACCTTTGTGGGGCAGAATCTGGGCCGCGGCAACGAGCCCCGTGCTCGGCAGGGCGTGCGCCGTGCGCTGGCCATTGCCATGGCCGCCACGGTGCTGGTGATGATTCCGGTGCTGGTCTTTGCCCCGCAGATGACGGCCTTTTTCAACCGAAAGCCGGAGGTGGTGGCCTACGGCGCTCTGCTGCTGCGGTGTATCTCCCCCTTCTATGTGCTGTGCTGCTTTAATCAGGTCTACGCAGCTGCCCTGCGGGGCGCTGGAAACAGTAAGGCCACCATGATCATCATGCTGTGCTCCTTTGTGCTGTTCCGACAGGTCTACCTGTTCATTATGTCCCACTACATCTCCCATGAGCTGATCCCGCTGGTCATGGGCTATCCCGCCGGATGGCTGGTGTGCAGCGCCGCCACGCTGATCTACTATCGCCGTACCTCCTTCCTGTCCACCCGGCTGGTGGCGGAGGACGGCAGCAAGGAGGACATCCAATGACCAAGTGTGAGAGCTGTGTGTTCTATCAGTACGATGAGAACTACGACGATTATGTCTGCGACATGGACTTGGACGAGGACGAGATGGTGCGCTTCCTCTCCTCCCAGACAGACAGCTGTCCCTACTGGCGGCCCGGCGATGACTATCTCACCGCCCGCAGGCAGTAGATGAAGTACGGAAGGAATTTATTATGAACATCCGGGAAGCCACAAAAAATGACTGTGTGCATATGGATGCACTCCTGACGAAGCTGATCCGTTATGAGGCCCGATTTGATCCTAATTTGAGTCCAGAGGTCGTCATAGAGGACAATTACGCCGGGCAAATAGCCGCAGAAGGCTGTAAGGCTTATGTCGCAGAGGACCATGGGATCATCGTTGGATATCTCTATGGATTTACATACCGGATCCCGCAGGTGCTCTTGCAGCCCATCGCCATCGTCGATGCCCTGTATGTCGAAGAGGGCTACCGTGGGAAGGGGATCGCCAAAGATCTATTCCGCAAGTTTCAGGAGTTTGCGTCGGGCTGCGGCGCTGCCAGCATTGAGTTGAAGGTGATGTCCCGTAACAGAGATGCGCTGCGCCTGTATGCGTCGCTGGGGTTTTGCGAGACAAAAAAGTATATGGCGCTGCCGCTGTCGCAGAATGGAAACAAATGACATTTCCCTTTAATAATAACGAAACAGGAACCGGCTTGACCCGTAAAGGTCACGCCGGTTCCTGTTTTGTGTATTTATTTGCACTTTACGCCAGATAGACGGCCTTGCAGCCCAGATAGTTCATGTAGCAATCCAGCTTGCCCACCGTCTCGAAGGGAGCGTGCATACTCAGCACCGGCACACCGGCATCAATGGTGGTGATGTTGCGGTTGGCCATGTACTGGGCCACCGTACCGCCGCCGCCGGCGTCGATCTTGCCCATCTCACCGATCTGCCACACCACGCCGGCCTCGTCCATCACCCGGCGGACATAAGCCACCGTCTCGGCGTCGGCGTCGGAGGAGCCGCCCTTGCCACGGGCGCCCGTGTACTTGCACAGCCCCAGACCGTGGTTCACCTGAGCGTCGTTGCGCTTCTCATACACCTCGGCGAAGTTGGGGTCATAGGCCGCCGTCACGTCGGAGGACAGGCAGAAGGCGCTCTCATAGCACACCCGCAGGGCAACGCCCTGACTCTCGCACAGATCCTCCATAAAGGTATCGAAGAAGGCGGACTGCATACCGGTGACGCCCATAGAGCCGATCTCCTCCTTGTCCGCCAGCATACAAACGGCGGTCTTGGTGGGGGTCTCCAGCTCCAGCAGAGCCTTCAGGGCCGCATAGCTGCACACCCGGTCATCGTGGCCGTAGGCGCCGATGAGGCTGCCGTCCAGGCCGATATCCGTGGCATTAAAGGCCGGGACCACCTCCAGCTCGGCGGATGTCAGGTCATCCTCGCAGATGCCGTACTTCTCGTGGAGCAGATCCAGCACCCGCAGCTTCACACGGTCGCTGTCCTCGCTGTCGCCCAAGGGACGGCTGCCCATGAGGATGTTCAGCGTCTCACCGGCAATGGCCTCGTTGAGGGGCTTCTTCCCCTGCTCACCGCCCAGATGGGGCAGCAGATCATTGATGACGAACTTGGGCTCGTCGCCCTCGCCCAGCACCACGGACACCGCCGTGCCGTCCTTCAGGGCTACCACACCCCGCAGCTGCAGGGGGATCGCCACCCACTGGTACTTGCGGATGCCGCCGTAGTAATGGGTCTTTCCGTAGGCCAGCTCGCTGTCCTCATAAATGGGATGAGGCTTCAGATCCAGACGGGGAGAGTCGATGTGGCAGGCCACGATCTGTGCGCCCTCGGACAGGCTCTCCCGACCGATCACGGCCAGCATCACGCTCTTCTTCCGGTTCACCCGGTACACCCGGTCGCCGGGCTGCAGGGCCATGCCCCGCTCATAGGGGATAAAGCCCGCCGCCTCCGCCAGCGCCACGGTGTGGGCCGTGCACTCCCGCTCGGTCTTGCTGTGGTCCAAAAAGCTCTTGTAGTCCCGGCAATAGGCTTCCATGGCGTCCAGCGACTGCTGGTCCACCCGGTCATAGCCGTTCTTGCTGCCGGAAAACAGCAGCTCTCTCTTGGCCTTCATTTCATCGGTCATTGTTCATGTCCTCCTTCGGTGATATGGTGGAGCTGCCGCAGCAGATCCCGGAAAAAGATCTCCGCCTTCTCCCGGAACGCCTCCGGCGTCTTCTCCTGATTTTCCAGCACATCTGTGCAGTGTTCACGATAATAGCTGTCCGGCTTCTGGGCCTGAATACGCAGCCGTGCGTACTCCTCCGGGATATGGTCCCGCTGCATGATCCGCCGAACCCGCTGCTCGCCGGGGGCCAGCACCGCCACCGTCCGGCAGCACAACTCCCCCAGGCCGCTCTCTATGAGGTTGATGGCATCCAACCCCACCAGCACCCTTCCCTCCATCTTCCTCCGCAGCACACCGGGGAGATAGTCGAAAATGATGCCGTTGAGCCGCTCCAGCGCCTGCGGATCGGAAAAGACGAGACTCCCCAGCTTCTGCCGGTCCAGTTCCGTCCCCCGGAATACCTCGCCAAAGGCGTCCCGGATGCGGCGGCGCAGGGTCTCGTCCTCCCGCAGGGCCTGATGATACACGGCGTCGCAGTCCAATACCGTGCCGCCCAGCGCCTCCAGCGCCTGCAGGGCGCTGGTCTTTCCGGACCCGGTGCCGCCGGTGATGCCGATGACCACTGGGGCATCTCCGTCAATGAGGTGGAAGCCCGCCGCTTTTTTCAGCCGATTCCCTACCGCCAGACCCAGCCCCGCATCATCGGGACACTGGGCGAAAATCTCCGTCACGTCCGTTCCGTCGAAGGTGCGCAGAGCGTCGAACACCCGCTGGGCCTGCGCCAGCTTGTCCGTGAACGGCCCCAGCCGATGGACGATATGACCTTCAAAATACCCGGCGAACTCGTCAAAGCAGATGACCCCCGCCTTTTCCCGCAGCAAACCCCGGATCACCAGAGCGCTGTGGGCCGGGTCTCCGGTCACTGCCGTCACCGGTGCCTTGGGTGCGTAGTGACGGTACTTCATCCCCGGCGCACGGGGCTTTTCCCCGTCCTTCAGAAGCCCGGTGACGGCCTTATCTACCGCCACCGTGCCCAGCACCTCCTCCAGCGCCTCCAACGGCAGTCCGCCGGGGCGCAGCAGCCGGGGCGGCGTCACCGTCAGGTCGATGATGGTGGACTCCACCCCCACCGCACACGGCCCGCCGTCCACGATACCGTCGATCTTGCCGTCCATGTCCTCCGCCATGTGGCCCGCCGTGGTGGGGCTGGGCCGTCCGGAGGTGTTGCCGCTGGGGGCCGCCACCGGCACACCGGCAGCCTCGATGATGGCCCGTGTCACCGGATGGTCCGGGCAGCGCACGCCCACCGTCTCCAGCCCGCCGGTGGTTTGCAGGGGTACGTTCTCCCGCCGGGGCAGGATCATGGTCAGCGGCCCCGGCCAGAACCGCTCCGCCAGACGGTAGGCCGTCTCCGGTACCTCCCGGCAGTACCGCTCCAGCCACGAGGCATCCGGCACATGGATGATGAGGGGATTATCCTGCGGACGGCCCTTGGCCTCGAAAATATGGCGCACCGCCGTCTCGTTGAGGGCGTCCGCCCCCAGACCGTATACCGTCTCCGTGGGGATGCCCAGCAGCCCGCCCCGCCGCAGGATAGCGGCGGCCTGCGGGATGGCATCTGCATCCCTCTCCGGATGGAATAGAATGGTTTTCACTGCGATCCTTCCCTTTTGCGGCGTATTTCTCAGAAACCCAGCTCCTCGCCCACCAGCACCACCTTGATGCGGCCTGCCGGGCGACAGATGCGAGTGGTGACGATCTGGCAGCAGATGCTGTCAGGCCCCGTACAGTCGGCGCACAGGCCGGTGACGGAACATGGAGTCTTGAGCCCTGCAAACCGCTGGGCGTTGACGGGAGCGGCGACCTCTCTGGCCCGGCGCATGGCTCCCTCCAGATCTCCGGCCACCTTGTTCATGCCCGCCACCATAATGACCTGCTCCGGTCCGAAGCACAGAGCTGCCACACGGTTACCGGTGCCGTCAATGTTCACCAACTGACCGTCGGCGGAGATGGCGTTGCTGCTCATCAGGAAGGTGCCGCAGGTCAGCGCCTTCTTCAGCATCTCCTGCCGCTCCTGCGGCGTCTGGGCCGTATCCCGGTCAATGAGGGCGATGCCCTCTTGCGCCAGCCGCTGCTTGATCCCCAGTGCGTCCACCGTGGCGGTGCCGCCCCAGGACACCGTGTGCTCCTTGGGGATCAGCTCCACCACTTTCTCCACAGCCTCTGCCGCCGTGGAGACGTAGTAGGCCTCGAAGTGGCGCTTTTCCAGCGCCTTCACCACCTGCGGACCGGCCTTGTCGTACCGCTTCTTCGCGTTTGCATCCATGGCTCATTCTCCTTTCTCATACCCCTCCTGCAACCGCCGGGTCTGATCGGCCAGCGTCAGCGCATCGATGAGGGCATCCAAGTCGCCGTTGATGACGGCGGCGAGGTTGAAATTTTTACTGTCCCCCGTGAGGCGGTGGTCCGTCACACGGTTCTGGGGAAAATTATAGGTACGTATCTTGCCGCTGCGGTCACCGGTCCCCACCTGACTACGCCGGGTGGCAGCGATCTCGGCGTTCTGCCGGGCCTGCTCCGCCTCGTAGAGCTTGCTTCGCAGAATCTTCATGGCCCGATCCTTGTTCTTATACTGGCTCCGCTCGTCCTGACACTCCACCACCGTACCGGTGGGCAGATGTGTAATGCGGATGGCGGACTCTGTCTTGTTGACGTGCTGCCCGCCTGCACCGCTGGAGCGGAAGGTGTCGATCTGCAGATCCTTGGGGTCGATGGAGAGCTCCGTCTCCTCCGCCTCCGGCATCACCGCCACCGTGGCGGCGGAGGTCTGGATGCGTCCGCCGGATTCCGTCTCCGGCACCCGCTGCACCCGGTGGGTACCGGCCTCGAATTTCAGCCGGGACCACGCTCCGTCGCCCTCCACCGTGGCACAGACCTCCTTCACGCCGCCCAGCTCCGTGACGTTCTGACTGACGATCTCCAGCTGCCAGCCCCGGCGCTCGGCGTACATGGTGTACATCCGCAGCAGGTCCGCCGCAAACAGAGCGCCCTCCTCGCCGCCGACACCGCCCCGAATCTCCAGAACCACACTTTTTTCATCGTTGGGGTCTCTGGGCAGCAGCAGGCGCTTCAGCTCCTCGGCCAGCCGCTCCCGCTGCTCCTTGGTCCGTGTCAGCTCCTCTTGGGCCAGCTCCCTCAGCTCCGGGTCCGACAGCATCTCCCGTGCCTCTGCGATGGCTTGCTCCGTCTGCTGTAAAGCAGTAAAGGTTTCCACCACAGGCGTCAGCTCCTTCTGCTCCCTGCTCAGGTTCTTCAGCCGCTGCTGGTCGCTGTACACCGCCGGATCGGCCAGCTCACGCTCCACCTGCCGCAGCCGCTCTGCAATTTGATTCAGCCGATCTTCCATGGGGCCTCCTTACGTCTGCTCCGCCAGATAGCGCTGCACGTCCTGAATGAATTTATCCCGCCAGAACACATAGCCCACGGAGCCAGGCCGCAGGGATGCCTCCAGCAGATGGGGCTGGGCGGTGTAGCTGTCCATCTGCCGATAGACCTCCTCATACCGTTTATCGCTGCCTCGGGTCAGCACATAGGCCACCCGACTCAGCTCCTGCCCCCGGCGCTTCAGCAGCCCACGCACGGGGCTGGCACACCGTCCGGCCCACACGGGGCTGCCCAAAATTACCAGTCGGTATTCCTCCAAGGGCTTAGCCGTCTCGAATTTCTCCAGCGGATGGGTGGAGCGCCGCATGGCATCCAGCCCGGAGCGGAAATATCCCTTCCGCCCCTGCCGATCCACGCCGTCGGTGAACTCCACCAGCTCGGCTTCCAGCGCCTCGGCGATCTCCGCCATAGTCTGACGGGTATTGCCGCTGCGGGAATAGTATAAACACAAAATGTCGCTCATCTATGGTACCTCCTGATGCCCTGCCGGAGCAGGCCAGAGTAGAATTTCCTTGCTATTAAAATATCTGTAAAGTGATAATACTTCTCAGCTTTTTCAAGGCGTGTTATTCCTCGATCTGCAGAGAAAGCTCCTCCCAGCGGGCCATTTCCTGCTCCAGCCGGGCCTCTACCTCCTGCTTCTCCTGATAGAGCCGGTTCAGTTCCCCAGCATCGCAGGCGTGGGCCGCCATCTCCTCGTCCAGCCGGCGGCACTCCGCCTCCAGCTTGCTGATCCCTGTTTCGCAGATGGTCAGCTGCCGCCGGGCGGCCTGCTGGCTGCGGTTGCCGCGGAGCGGTCGGGTGTCCCCCTTTTTCTCCGGCGCCTTCACCGGCTGGGGAGCCTTCTCCTGCGCCTTCACCGCCCGGTACTGGGCAAAGCCCATGGGGTAGTCAGTGATGGTGCCGTCCGCCAGCTCCCAGATACGGGTGGCAAACCGCTGGATGAAGTAGCGGTCGTGGGAGACGAACAGCAGCGTGCCGTCAAAGGCCTCCACCGCCTCCTCGATCCACTCCCGTGCGGCAATGTCCAAATGGTTGGTAGGCTCGTCCAGAATGAGGAGGTTGATCTCCTCGTCCATCAGCATACACAGTCGCAGGCGGCTCAGCTCGCCGCCGGACAACACCGACACCGGCTTAAACACATCCTCCCCCTGAAACTGGTAGGCGGCCAGCCGGTTCCGGGCGCTCTGGGCCGTCATGTCCTTTTTCTCGTACAGCATGGTATCCAGAATGCTGCGCTCCGGGTGGTCAAAGTGAATGATCTGTGGCAAGTATGCTGCCTTTACAGACGGCCCCAGCTTAAAGATGCCGCTGTCCGTAGGTTCCAAGCCCAGCAGCATATTCAGCAGCGTCGTCTTTCCGGTGCCGTTTTCGCCGATCAGGGCGATGCGCTCACCGTCCTCCACCCGCAAATAGATGTCGGAGAACAGTGTCCGTCCGTCGAAGGCCTTGGAAACCCCCTTCACCTGCAGCACCTCGTCGCCCTTGAACTGGCGGCTGGCAAAGCGGGCATCCATTTTTTTGGCCTTGGTGGGTTTCTCCGTAGTACGCATCCGCTGGATGCGCTTTTCCATGGAGAAGGCCCGCTTATGGAGGGCGTCATTGCCCATGAAGGCCCACAGGTGCATCTGCTCGGCAGCCTTTTCCAGCTGCTGGATCTTGGCCTGCTCCTTGAGATACTGCTTCAGGCGCTCCTGGTAGCGGCGCTCCTTCTCCACGGCGTAGAAGCTGTAATTCCCGCTGTAAAACTCCGCCTTTCCGTCCAGCACCTCGATGATGCGGGTAACGGTGCGGTCCAGAAAATACCGGTCGTGGGAGATGGTCACCACCGTGCCGCGGAAGGTGCGGATGTATTCCTCCAGCCACTCCGTGGCCTGAAGGTCCAGATGGTTGGTGGGCTCGTCCAGCAGCAGGATATCCGTGTCCTCTAAGATCAGACGGCCCAAATTCACCCGTGTCTTTTCCCCGCCGGAGAGCTGGTCAAAGAGCCGCTGGCGCATCTCGGTATCGATGGAGAGACCGTTGGCCACCTTGTTGACGGCGGTATCCGTATCGTAGCCGCCCAGCCCCTCGAATCTGGCCGTCAGCTCACCGTACCGCTTCAGGGTCTGGGAGGAGCTGTCTCCCGCCGCCATCTGCTCGGTAAGGCGGTCCATCTCCTCCTTCATCCGGAACATCCGCTCAAAGGCAGAGCGCAGCACATCCTCCACGGTGTATCCGTCGGGATACACCGGGATCTGGGAGATCAGGCCCACCCGGCGGTCGGGGGCCACCATTACCTGTCCCTCATCGTAGTCCAGTTCTCCGGTGAGGATACGAAATAAGGTGGTCTTACCGGCGCCGTTTTTCCCCAGCAGGCCCACCCGCTCCCCGGTGTCGATCTGGAAGGTGATGCCGTCCAATATTTTCTTTTCCAGGTCAAAGGACTTGACCAGCCGGTTCACGCTGATATCGATCATGGATATTTCGTCCGTTTCGTTGTTTTCAGATGGATACTATGCTTCCTGAGCAAGGGCCTCCACGATGCGGTGGAACTCCATGGCGTGAGACGCCTTTACCAGCATGGCCGTGCCGGGGGTCAGGGCCTCCCGGACGGCGGGCATTGCCTGCTCCACCGTGTCAAAGTGCAGGGCGATATTCCCCGCTCCCTGCGCCATAAGCCGGGCCTTTTCACCGATGGCGATGACCTGATCCAGCCCCAGCCGGGCCGCCAGCGCACCGGCCTCTCGGTGGGCGTCGCTGCTGAGCCGGCCCAGCTCGCCCATGTCTCCCATCACCGCCACCCGGCGGCGGCAGTCGGTGTCCGCCAGAATGGTCAGCGCCGCCGCCATGGCCTGCGGATTGGCGTTATAGCAGTCGTCGATGATGAGCCGCTCCTCCGGCAGACGGATGCGCCGCATCCGGGAGCCCGTGGAGACATAATGCGCCACGCCCTCCCGGATCTGCTGCGCCGTCAGTCCCAGCCGCTCGCCAATGGCCACCGCCATGGACGCCGGATAGATCATGTAGTCTCCCGGTGACGGAATGTGCAGCGGATAGACGCCGCAGGGCGTGGTCACGGTGCAGGAGAGGCCCTCCACGCCGTGGGTGACGATGTCCGTGACCCGGACGGCACAGTTCTCTCCCCGGCCACAGAGGATGGTCTCGAAGGGCAGCTCCAGCCCCGCCAGCAGGGCATCGTCGCCGTTGAGCACCGCCAGACCGCCGGGCTGCAGATGCTCGAAGATCTCGCTCTTGGCCCGCAGGGTACCCTGACGGGTGTTGCCGAGATTTTCAATGTGGGCATCCCCGATGTTGGTGATGACCGCCACCGTGGGACGCACCATCTCCCCCAGATAGCGGATCTGGCCGAAGTGATCCATGCCTGTCTCGATGACCGCCGCCTGATGCTCCGGCATCAGGTGCAGCAGGGTCTGTGGCGTACCGATCTCGTTGTTGTAGTTGGCCTCGGTCTTGAGGGTAAGGAAATGCCGGCTCAGCACCGAGGCGATCATCTCCTTGGTGGTGGTCTTTCCGGCGGAGCCGGTGATCTGCACCACGGGGATGGGAAATTTCTCCCGATACCACCCCGCCAGCTGTCCCAGCGCCCGGAGGGTATCCTCCACCTGCACATAGAACTTCCCCGGCACCAGCGCCTCCGGCAGGCGGCTGCACAGGCAGCCCGCAGCGCCGCTCTCCAGCGCCTGCGTCAGATAGGTGTGGCCGTCAAAGCGCTCACCCACCAGTGGGATGAACAGGCAGCCCTGCTCCACCCGGCGGCTGTCGGTGCTGACGCAGGAAAAGCCCTCGCCGTCCTGCACCAGCGTGCCGCCGGTGGCCGCACACAGCTCCTTTGCCGTACAGGTCATCATGTCCGCTGCACTCCTCTCGCCTTCAGAGACTCCTCTACGATCCGCTCACAGAGGTCGGCATAGCTCAAACCCACCTGCGCCGCCTCCTGCGGAACCAGACTGGTGGGGGTCATGCCCGGCAGTGTGTTGATCTCCAGGCACCACGCCTTTCCCTCCTCATCCAGCAAAAAATCGGAGCGGGAATACACCGACAGGCCCAGTCCCCGGTGGAGCTTCAGCGCCATCTCACCGATCTGGTGCCACTCCTCCTCCGTGATGGGGGCGGGGCAGATCTCCTGAGCACCGCCCTTCTGATATTTGGAAACGTAGTCGAAATATTCGCCACGGGGGATGATCTCCACCGCAGGCAGATAGGTGTCCCCCAGCACGGCGATCTGGATCTCACGGCCCTTGATCTTCTTCTCCACCACCACGTGGTCGCCATAGGTCAGCAGCTTGGCCAGGGCTTCCCGCAGCTGCTCCTTGGTATCCGGCAGCTCCACACCGATGGAACTGCCGCCGTTGACGATCTTCACGGCGCAGGGGACCTCCAACTCCTCCACCAGACGGGGGATATCGGAGGCCGTGTAATGGACGTCACGCCACGGCGCCGTGCGAATCCCCTCAGACTCCAGAAACCGCTTGGTAACGGATTTGTCCATGGCCATGCCGCTGCCCAGATAGCCAGAGCCGGTGTAGGGTACTCCCAGCAGATCCAGCGTGGCCTGAATACGACCGTCCTCGCCGCAGGAGCCGTGGAGCGCCAGAAACACGATATCCGCCATGGCGCACACCGCCAGCACGTCCTTGCCCAGCAGGGACGGCCCCTGATCCTTCCGACTGCGGCGCACGGCCTCCAGATCCGGAGCCTCCTCCGTGACCCGGTTGTCGCCGCACAGGCCGTCCGGGGCATCGAAGATATCCTCCAGCCGACCCTCATAGCTCTCCAGCCCCAGGAACATATCCACCAGAATAGCCTGATGTCCCCGCTCCCGCAGCGCCCGGCACACACCGGTGCCGGAGGTCAGAGCCACCTGACGCTCCGTGCTGAGTCCACCGGCCAACACAACGATCTTCATAAGCTTTGCCTCGCTTTCGCTTGAATCACAGGGCGGCCCGCCGACAGCAAGCCACCTATTATATCAGTATGTCAGTATAGCATATCCCTCCGGCGATTACAACCGGGCAGGGAAATTTTCAACGACAAAAGAACCGCCCCATGGGGCGGTTCTTGGAAAAGTTCTATGCAGCTAACGCAGCCAGTCCGGCAGAGAGCGCTTCTGGATGCCGGAGACCATGCCCATGGCGATGAACAGCGTCACCACCGACGAGCCGCCATAGCTGATGAAGGGCAGCGTCAGGCCCACCACCGGCAGCACAAACAGGCACATCCCCACGTTGGAGACGATCTGGAACACCAGCATCCCCGCTACGCCCACGCAGATGTATGCGTCCAGCTGGCTCTTGGCGTTGCGGGCCACTACGATACAGCGGATAACGATGGCCGCCAGCAGCGCCAGCGTCAGCACACAGCCCAGCATCCCCAACTCCTCCCCGATGACGGCGAAGATGAAGTCCGTGTGCCGGAAGGGCAGGTTCACGGAGGAGGTACTCTGGGTCTGAGCCCCGTGGAGCAGCCCTTGTCCCGTCAGGCGACCGCCGCCGATGGCCATCAGGCTCCGGGTCTGCTGCCATCCGGCCTCCAGCGGATAGAGACTGTGATCCACCAGTACCTGAAAGCGCTCCTTCATATAGGGTGGGATCTTGTCCAACTCCCACAGTAGGTAAAAGCCAGCCCCGGCGCCAAAGATGCCCAGAGCGAACCACCGGAGGGCTACCCCGGCGGCAAAGGCCATGCAGGCGAAGATACACACATACACCAGTGCGCTGCCCATGTCGGAGGAGATCACGTAGTAAAGGCCGATGGTCACCAGCAGATTCCCCGCCAACAAACCCACAGCGGGGATGGACTTCATGTCGCCCCGGCCCTTCATCCACACCAGCTGGCGGGCCAGCAGCAGGATAAAGGTCAGCTTCACCACCTCTGCCGGCTGCACCTGAATGGGGATGCCCCGGACGCCCAGCCACGCCAGATTGCCGTTGGCCGACACACCCAGCGGAGTTTTCAGCAGCAGGAAGAAGCCAAGGTTAAAGGCCAGCAGCCACTGCCACTTTTTGCTGATCTCCGTCAGGTCCACCATGGACACCACGAAATACAGCACAATACCCAGCGCCAAGCCGCACAGCTGGATGATGACGCACTTGAGCCCCCCCTGATACCGGGTGGCGCTGTAGATCATCACCACGCCGAAGAGGGACGTCACGGTACACAGGGCCAGCAGCAGAAGATCTGCTTGACGGATAATATCCAATATGGTATTTTTCACACTTTTCAGCATGGATGTTTCCTCGAATGATCTATATAGAGCTTATATTGATTTAGTGTACCACGTTTTCCTGCCGGTGTAAACCGAAGTTTTTGTGAACGTGGGATTGACAAGTGATGCCCTCGGTGATATATTGGAGCAAAAGTAAGAAAAGTTATACTTTTCATATCGGGAGGGATCGTTGTGGGAAAGAAGGACGACCGGTACTATATGTCCTCGGTAAAGCTCGGTCCCAAGGGACAGATCGTCATCCCCAAGGAGGCACGGGCCATGTTCGGCCTGGAGCCGGGGGACACGCTGGTGCTGCTGGCAGACACCAAAAAGGGCATCGCCCTACAGACGGCGGATAAGCTGAATCCCCTGCTGCGGCGGGTGTTTCAGCAGCTGCCGGGAGATGAGGAGGCGGAGGAATGAACGCACTGGCGGTCAAGGGACTGTGCAAGCGCTATCCGGCCTTTTCGCTGGAGAACGTGAGCTTTTCCGTGCCGGAGGGAGCCGTCATGGGCTTCATCGGACGCAACGGAGCGGGCAAATCCACCACGCTGAAGGCTCTTCTGGGGCTGGTACACCCGGATGCCGGGGATGTAACGGTGCTGGGCAAGTCCTTCCGGGAGGAGGAACAATCTATTAAAGAGCGCATCGGCGTGGTGCTGGGCGGCATCGACTTCTATCCCAAGAAGAAGGTACGGCTCCTCAGCGACGTGACCCGCCGGTTCTACGGCAACTGGCAGGAGGAGAAGTACCGTCACTACCTGGATCTGTTCGGCATTGACCAGGAGAAGCGGGTGGATCAGCTGTCTACCGGCATGAGGGTAAAGTACATGATCGCTCTGGCCCTGAGCCACGATGCCCGGCTGCTGATCCTGGATGAGCCCACCAGCGGGCTGGACCCGGTGTCCCGTAGCGAGCTGACGGAGCTGCTGCGGCGCATTGCCGCCGACGGGCAGCGCAGCGTGCTGTTCTCCACCCACATCACCTCGGATCTGGAGAAATGTGCCAGCCACATCACCTTCATCAAGGACGGCACCATCCAGCACACCGGCACGCTGGCGGACTTCCGGCAGCACTACGACTACCTCCGCCAGCCGGGACAGGAGCTGACGCTGGAGGATATCATCGTTTCCGTGGAGAGGAGGCCCTTGGATGAAAACGCTATTGTATAAGCAGCTGCGGCTGGTGTGCCAGCCTATGACGCTGGTGTTCTGCCTGTTCGGAGTCATGCTGCTGATCCCGGCCTACCCCTATACCGTCATGTGGTTCTATGTGATGCTGGGGCTGTTCTTCTCCTTCCTCAACGGGCGGGAGCAGAAGGACGTGTACTACTCCGCCTTGCTGCCCATCCGAAAGCGGGACACCGTCAAGGCCAACTGCCTGTTCGTGGGGCTCATCGAGCTGCTGGCGCTGGTCATCGCCGTCCCCTTCGCCCTGCTGCGGGCGAAGCTGGGTATCGGGGACAATCCCGTGGGCCTCAATGCCAATGTGACGCTGTTCGCCTGCGGACTGATGCTGTTCGCCGTGTTCAACGCCGTGTTCCTGCTGTCCTTCTACCGGACGGCCTACAAGGTGGGCGTATCCTTCGTGAAGGCGTGTATCGTCATGGCGGTGGCGGCGTTCATCATGGAGGCCGCCGTCCACTTCCCGGCACTGAGCCGCTTCAACGGCTATGACCTGGCCTGTCAGCTGCCGCTGCTGGCGGCGGGACTGGTGATCTGGTGCGGCAGCTGGCCCCTGATCTTCCGGGGTGCCGCCGCCCGATACGAGAAGGTCGACCTGTAAGCCAGTGACCCTCAGCATCATCTGCGGACGGCAAGGACACCCTCTGAACAAAAGAGGACAGGGCTGCGCCCTGTCCTCTTTCGCTCTCTCAGTCCGCCAGACCTTTCCCGGCGGAAAACTGATCGTATTTCGCCTGAAGCCACTGCTTCAGCTCCTCCACACCGGCCTCGTCCCATAGAAAATCTCTCTCCTGCCTGTCCTGCGCCACCTCGTAGCAATACACGGAGTAAACCGCCGTGTGCAGTATGCCCTTTTCCTTCCCCATGTCAAAGCGGTAGCGGAAGTCTCCGATGCTGCCGGTATAGACAAAGGCCCGCTTGAACCAACGGGGCGTCAGCTCTGCAAATTGTGAGTGCATCCTGTCCCCTCCCCTTTTGTTTTTTATCAGTATACCACAGTCTGCCGAAAAAGGACAGTCAAAAATAGACACCCGGCGGCAAAATCAGGAAAAAGCGCTTGAAAATCTCCTCCGACCGTGGTATCATGTATGTAACGTTTGGAACATTTAAGTTTCGGCTGAGAAAAGGGGTATCCGAATATGGAAAGTGCAGTGAAACGCATCGGCGTGCTGACCAGCGGCGGCGACGCCCCCGGCATGAACGCCGCCATCCGTGCGGTGGTGCGGACGGCAATGAAGAATAGCATCGAGTGCGTGGGCATCCGCCGGGGCTGGGCGGGCCTTATCGCCGGGGATATCTGTCCCATGAATTCCGGCAGCGTCAGCCGCATCATCAACCGGGGCGGCACCGTTCTCTACACCGCCCGCAGCGACGAGTTCCGCACGCCGGAGGGACAGAAGAAGGCCGCCAACACCTGCAAGCTGCTGGGGCTGGACGGCATCGTGGCCATCGGCGGCGACGGCACCTTCCGGGGGGCGCAGGATCTGTCCAGATTCGGCGTGTCCGTGGTGGGCGTGCCGGGTACCATCGACAATGACATCGTCTGCACCGACTATACCATCGGCTTCGATACCGCCGCCAATACCGCCGTGGAGTGCATTGACCGTCTGCGGGACACCATGCAGTCCCACGAACGCTGCTCCGTGGTGGAGGTCATGGGCCGTCACGCCGGGTATCTGGCTCTGTATGTGGGCGTAGCAGTGGGAGCCACCGCTGTGCTGGTACCGGAGCATCAGTATGACTTTGAAAAGCACGTGGCCGAGAAGATCCGCGCAGCCCGGTTGGGGGGCAAAACCAACTTCATGATCGTGGTGGCCGAGGGTGCCGCCAGCGCCATGGATGTGGGCAAGGAGATCAAAGAGCATCTGGGGCTTGACCCCCGTGTCACCATTCTGGGCCACATCCAGCGGGGCGGCAGTCCCACCGCCAAGGATCGTGTGCTGGCCACCCGCATGGGCTACGAGGCGGTGCGGGTGCTGGCCGAGGGCATGACCAACCGGGTCATATGCGTCCGGGATGACCAGATCGTCAACGTGGATATCGACGAGGGACTGGCCATGAAAAAGACCCTCAACGCCGAGGAATTCGAGGTCATGACCGTTATGACCGGTGTGTGAGCCATATACGAAATAGAATAAGAGTATCCCATGGAGGAGAAGCACAGCTTCTCCTCCATGGTCTTTTTGTGCAAAAAGCGTTGACGGACATCGAATCTTATGGTTCGTAATAGGAAACTTTTCTTATGTTCCCTCTGCGTCACGGAGCGCTGTTTGTTGTGTTCTGCGCCGAACCTGCCTGTTTTGTCAAAAATGTTCATCTGTTATTGTGCATTTTTGCCGCCGCACCCCCTCACGGGGCGCAAGGATTGAAATTCATTGCTCTGACGCAGGTACAGTCAGGCAGAGTCGCCGCCTCCCTACACGGCATAGAGAAAAAATGTTCCAAAGGAGTGCTGTCCGAATGAATCCTGCTGATATCATCAAAGATGCTGTTGCACTTATCAAAGAATATGCACAGGAACTCAGTCAAAAAGAGCACAGAAATGATGTTGAATCCGGGGAATTGATCGGCTACGCTGAGGCTCTTAGTGTACTTCAGGATGCGTGTTCGCCGGATATGCGCCGTGAAATCGGTCTTGATTTCGATATCGACGCAGCATACCTGAATAGTACGAAAAAAGGAGGGACTTGCTGTTATGCCCTCGATGGAAAAGAAATTGACTGAAAACCGATTAACCGAAGTGAAAGCTGCCCTCTCTGCAAAATACCGCACGGTTGATCTTGGCGGGGAAAAATTTTTCGTTGCCACAGATGGAGCGTTCTTCCGAGTTGGTGTATTTCCCGGTGCGATGGCGCTGGTGATTGAATATGCTGATACGGAACAGGAAGCAAGGCAGAACGCACTGGAGGACGGAGACCGTTTCTATCTGGATGAAACAACTCTGGATGAGATGCTTCGCCTCATGATAGCCGAAATTGAGAGGTGCTGACCGGTCCCCATCTGTCAGGCTCCGGCTCTCGGAGTTTTTCGCCATTTGGGCGGCGATCCGCAGCACGTCCCGGTCGGAAAGCGTCAAGCTGCGAATTTGTGCTTGACTTTCCGTCTGGTTCTGTGCTACAATGTCCGTAGTGGTGGATGTGTCCGACTTGACGGACTGCCCCACAGAGGTGGTGGATGTGTCCGACTTGACGGACTGCCCCACCTTTTTTATTGGGCTGATATCATACAGATACTTCACACCGTTTGCGGATTCCGCCACGTTCAGCGTGGCCTCCCAGACGGTGTCATTTTTATCCTGAATGTACGTCGTCCAATACTGCCAGTCGTTCTTGCCGTTCTGCATTGATGCGGGCCAGCTCCTGTACGCCAACCTCGGACACCAGCTGCTGGAGCGCCCTGCACCTTGTTGTCCTTGAAGTAGTCCTGCTGCGCCTCCGTCAAGCTCCGACCTTCGCTGTCCCGGATAGAGAACTGCACATCCCCTTCCCCCACCACGGAGGAAAAAGGCAAGCCCTTGATGTTGACATTCTGCTTGAAATAAGATATACTGCCAACATAGCCATTTCGGTGCAATTCAATGGGCATAGAGAAGCCCATTGTCTTAAGCAGCGAAGTGGCTCTTTTCTTATCCAAGAAAAGAGCCACTTCGCTGGTTTTTAAGAAGCCCCTGCTGTTTTCTTTCGCCGTCCGGTTTTCTGTTGCCGTTTTGGTGTATGCACTGGAGACCTTCTGAATATCGTCAATAGCAAATCCCTTTTCGACGGGGCGAAGGTCCAAAACCGCTACAATGTTTCGACCGTTTTTTGCTTTCGCTGTATCCAGAAGAACCAACCGGGCATTACTTGTGCCGCCTCTGGTCTTGCTTTTCAGCACCAGTGCCGGATCCTCCAGAATCTGGGGGATCTTTTTGATCTCCGCCAGCGTCATTTCCGGGTGCTCCCAAAGGATGGTGCTTATCTTGCCGCCCTCCATGTAAATGTCGCTCTCGATGGCACCCAGCCCCTGCAAAACCGGGCCGGTGCTGCCCAGCGTAAACCGCACGCCCTCCGGCTTGCCGTCCTTGGCCCACTGGTCGATCTCGTCGGCAAAGGCTTCCCGAATCGCCAGCTGATCCCTCTGCGCCTTGCCCTCGCTCCGGGTCTCCGCTCCCTGATAGCTCTCCACCGGCTCCCGCAGCGAGAACTGATCCTTTACTCCTCGCTGATTCTCCGTGCCTCGTCCAGAAGCTCTTCCGGAGTTGCCTTTTCGTTCGCCACCATATAGCGCATCATCTGCACCTGCTGATCTTCCTCGTGAAGTCTCACGAATATTTCCGCTGCCATCCCCTTGGGTACGGAGAAATCCTCTAATCCGTGAAAGAGCAGTTCCTGTGCCTTTGTCATGATAATACCCCCCATTTATAAATTCTTGCATATCACCCGCAAGGACAGTAGCCCGCTTCCCGCCTACTGCATACAGCGGCGTGGCATCTGTTCCGTCTCCTATGCCATATAAAGCGAACACCTGTACGCCTTTTTCATCAGCATACACCCACTTGGTTGCCTCGTCAAGAAAGTTTTCACCGCTTTTGATCTCGGCGTTCATCCGCCATTCCAGCAGATCCCACTCCGCTCGTTTCAGCTGCGGCTGCCAATACCGGCCCCTTGCCATGTACTGGTTTTCGCTGCCCTCGCTCCGGGTCTCCGCTCCCTGATAGCTCTCCACTGCCGCCGTGGCCGCCTTGTCATAGGCTTCCACAATGCGCTCCAGATAGTGCAGTCTGCCGTCCCGCATCTCCTTCAGATGAAGTCCTTCAGCTTGCCGATGAGCTTTTCCGTCCCCCACACTCCCCGCCGGCAGCGAGACACAAAAATTCCCGGAGAGCCCTCGTTCTCCGGGAATTTTTTATGAGTCAATAGACGCTATCAAGCCTTGCCGGCGCAGCCCAGCACGTCCACCAGCTTGTGGCGCACCAGCTCCTTGATGTTGGCACGGGCGGGCTTCAGATACTCACGGGGGTCGAACTTGTCGGGATGCTCCTCCATGAACTGACGGATGGTGCCGGTCATAGCCAGCCGCAGATCGGAGTCGATATTGATCTTGCACACGGACAGCTTGGCCGCCTCACGCAGCTGCTCCTCCGGCACACCGATGGCATTGGGCATCCGGCCGCCGTGGTCGTTGATCATCTTCACGTACTCCTGCGGCACGGAGGAAGAGCCGTGCAGCACGATGGGGAAGCCGGGCAGACGGCGGGAGACCTCCTTCAGCACGTCGAACCGCAGGGGAGGCGGCACCAGAATGCCCTGCTCGTTGCGGGTACACTGCTCAGGCTTGAACTTATATGCGCCGTGGCTGGTACCGATGGCGATGGCCAGAGAGTCGCAGCCGGTCTTGGACACGAACTCCTCCACCTCCTCCGGACGGGTATAGGATGCCTCATGAGCGGCCACCTTCACCTCATCCTCAATGCCGGCCAGCGTACCAAGCTCGGCCTCCACCACCACGCCGTGGTCGTGGGCATACTCCACCACACGCTTGGTGATCTCGATGTTCTCGGCAAAGGGCTTGGAGGATGCGTCGATCATCACAGAGGTAAAGCCGCCGTCGATGCAGCTCTTGCAGGTCTCGAAGTCGGGACCGTGGTCCAGATGCAGCACGATGGGGATATCGGGGCAGCACTCCACAGCGGCCTCCACCAGCTTCACCAGATAAGTGTGGTTGGCATAGGCACGGGCGCCCTTGCTGACCTGAAGGATCACGGGGGCGTGCTCCTCCTGGCAGGCCTCGGTGATGCCCTGTACGATCTCCATGTTGTTGACGTTGAAAGCGCCGATGGCGTAGCCGCCGTTATAGGCCTTTTCAAACATTTCCTTGGAAGTGACCAGTGGCATAAAAATCGCTCCTTTAGCAAAATAGTTCTTGACTTGTACGGAATGATTGGAATAATATATCCATGGCTTATTGTATCACACTTTTTCTTTTTTGCAACCCCCAGTCATTTACTTTATGGCATTTCCGTGCTAAACTGATAGAGCTTGATTAAAAATTCTTCTGTGGAGGTATAGATCATGAAAGAATTAAAAGGTGCCTGCATCATCGGACAGTCCGGCGGGCCTACATCGGTCATCAACGCCAGTGCCTACGGTGTCATCGACACGGCGCTGAAGTCCCCCTGCATCACGCAGGTGCTGGGCGCCGAGCACGGCATCAAGGGCGTGCTGAATGACCGTCTGTTCGACATGGGGCTGGAGGACCCGGAGGAGCTGCGGCTGCTGAAATACACTCCCTCCTCTGCTCTGGGCTCCTGCCGCTATAAGATCGCAGACCCGGAAAAGGACGATACCGACTATCGCCGGATCCTGGAGGTGTTCAAGAAGCATAACGTCCGCTACTTCTTCTATAACGGCGGCAACGACTCCATGGATACCTGCAACAAAATCAACACCTATATGCAATCCGTGGGCTACGAGTGCCGGGTCATGGGCGTACCCAAGACCATCGATAACGACCTCTTCGGTACCGACCACTGCCCCGGCTACGCCTCGGCGGCCAAGTACATCGCCACGTCCATGATGGAGGTCTATCACGACGCCCATGTCTATGACACCGGCATGATCGTGGTCATGGAGATCATGGGCCGCCACGCCGGCTGGCTGGCCGCCTCTGCGGCGCTGGCGTCGGAGTACGGCGCAGGTCCCGACCTCATTTATCTGCCGGAAACGGATTTCAGTATGCCCAAGTTCATCGAGGACGTGAAGCGGGTCTATGCCGAAAAAGGCAGCTGTATCATCGCCGTCTCCGAGGGCATCCACTATGAGGACGGCGGCTTCGTCTCCGAGGCCAAGGTAGCCGCCAATGACGGCTTCGGCCATGCTCAGCTGGGCGGTCTGGCCGCCATTCTGGCGCAGGTGCTGAAGGAGGAGACCGGCGCCAAGGTCCGTGGCATCGAGCTGAATCTGCTGCAGCGCTGCGGCGCACATCTGGCCTCCGAGACGGATATCGAGGAGTCCTTTATGGCGGGCAAGGCCGCCGTGGAAAACGCCGTCAACGGCATCAACGGCCGCATGATCGGTTTTGAGCGCGGCGTCCGGGACGGCCGCTATGCCTGCAAAACCAAGCTGATCCCCCTGATGGAGGTGGCCAATGTGGAGAAGAAAATCCCCCGTGAGTGGATCAATGCCGAGGGCAACGGCGTGAACCACCAGTTCATTGAGTACGCCCTGCCTCTGATTCAGGGTGAGCCGGATCTGCCCAAGGTGGACTCCCTCCCCCGCTTCGCCAAGCTGAAGAAAATTCTGGTAAAATAATCGCAGCCATAAAAAATGTCCGGCCATAGGGCCGGACATTTTTTGTAGTTCTCCTACTGATCGAAGGAGGGGTTGACGAAGTAGAGATTCTTCTGATCCATCTTCTCCTTTGCCAGCCGCAGCCCCTCACCGAAGCGCTGGAAATGGACGATCTCACGGGCCCGCAGGAACTTGATGACATCGTTGACGTCGGGGTCATCCGACAACCGCAGGATGTTGTCATAGGTTACACGGGCCTTCTGCTCTGCTGCAAGGTCCTCTGTCAGATCTGCGATCAGGTCCCCCTTCACCGCCATGGAGGCGGCGTTCCACGGGAAGCCGGAGGCGGCAGTGGGATACACCCCAGCGGTGTGATCCACGAAGTACGCTTCATAGCCGGCGTCCTTCACCTCCTGCTCCGTCATGCTCCTGGTCAGCTGGTGAACGATGGTCCCCACCATCTCCAGATGCCCCAGCTCCTCCACACCAATATCCGTCAGCAGCGCCTTCAGCTCCGGGTATGGCATGGTGTAGCGCTGGCTGAGATACCGCAGGGAGGCTCCCAGCTCTCCGTCCGGCCCGCCGTACTGACTGATGATGAAGGCCGCCAGTTTGGGATTGGGGTTGGCGATGCGTACCGGGTATTGCAGCTTCTTCTCATAGACAAACATCAGTCCGAACCTCCTTCATCCCAGGGCCACGGGTCCTTGAGCCACCGGTAGCCGCCCTCGGTAACGGTGGTCTGGGTCAAGGGGCCGTACTGCGCCTCATAGCGGGCTCTCCCCTCCTGCGCCAACCGGATATATTCCCAGTAGAGGGCCAGCACCTCCTGATCCTCGGCATGGGTCACCAGATACAGCCCCAGCTCGTCGATGGCGAAATCCAGTGCCATCAGCTCTGACAGCGCCGTGTTGGCCGCCGGGAACCGGCTTTTCAGCTCCTTATGAAACGGCAGGTCCAGTCCGGGGAACAGCGTCCCCTGCTGCAAGGCCTCCCGCTGATCGTAGCGCTTGGGGTCCTGCCCCTGCATGGCCACAAAGGGAAACGCCATAGCGGCGCACCGTCCCGGCAGCTGCCCCTTCCCTTCCGGGCACTTATTCTCCGCCGCAGCGTTGGTGATTTCTGTGTACAAGAGTCCTTCCTCCTCACAGGTCATGTGTGAGCCAAGCGGCTCATCCCATTCTATGCCACCGCCGTGAAACTGGGGACTTCCCTTTTCGGAAACTTATGGTATAATGTCTCTAACGTATCTTTATCATAGGAGGAATCAGATATGGCAAACCAGACCATCCCCCAGCGCAGTGAGGTTCCGGAGGAATACACATGGAACCTGAAGGACCTGTATGAAAGCGATCAGGCGTGGAATGAGGAATATAAGGCCCTGAAGGCCCTCCCGGAGCAGATCACTGCCTTCCGTGGCACGCTGGGCCGCAGTGCCGAGGACCTGCTGGCATGGTTCCGGCTCCAGGATCAGGTGGAGGAGCGGCTGAGCCGCCTGTATGGCTACGCCAGCTGCAAGGGCGACGAGGATACCGGCAACAGCTTCTATCAGGATATGCGCGGCAAAGCCATGAGCACGCTGGTGACCATCTCCAGCGCTGCTGCCTTTGCCACCCCGGAGATCATGGAGATCCCGGAAGATACCCTGAATCTGTTCTACACCGCCCAGCCGGAGCTGGAGACCTACCGCCGCAGCCTGTATCAGATCCGCCGCCGCAAGGCCCACATCCTCTCCCCTGCCGAGGAGAAGCTGCTGGCCTCCGCCGGCGAGATGGCCAACGCCTCTGAGAACGTGGCCAGCGTGTTCCGCAACGCCGATATGGTCTATCCCGACGTGGTGGACGAGGCCGGCAATGCCCATCAGCTGACGGACGCCACCTTCGTCCCCATGCTGATGAGCCCCGACCGGGAGCTGCGCCGCCGTGCCTTCGAGACCTACTACAAGGCGCTGGGCCAGTATAAGAACACCGTGGCCGCCACGCTGGACGGCCAGTTCAAGCAGCTGTGCTTCTTCGCCAACGCCCGCCACTACGACAGCACCCTTCAGGCATCTCTGGACGCCACTGAGGTGCCGGTGCCGGTGTATCTGAACCTCATTGAGGCAGTCCACGGCAATCTGGATAAGATGTACCGCTATGTGGCCCTGCGAAAAAAGGTCATGGGCGTGGACGAGCTGCATATGTACGACGTCTATACCCCCATTGTGGCGGACGCCGACAAGGAGATCACCTATGAGCAGGCCAAGGAGACCGTGCTGGAGGCCCTCCATGTGCTGGGCGATGACTATGTGGCTCTGCTGAAGGAGGGCTTCAACAACCGCTGGATCGACGTCTACGAGAACGTGGGCAAGCGAGGCGGCGCCTATTCCTCCGGCATCAGCCGTCCCCACCCCTATGTGCTGCTGAACCACAAGAACAATCTGGACTGCCAGTTCACGCTGGCCCATGAGATGGGCCACGCCCTGCACAGCTATCACAGCTGCAAGTATCAGCCCATCAGCACCAGCGACTATGTCATCTTCGTAGCCGAGGTGGCCTCCACCTGCAACGAGGTGCTGCTGATGCGCCACCTGCTGAGCAAGACCACCGACAAGAAGCAGCGTGCCTATCTCATCAACCACTTCCTGGATCAGTTCAAGGGTACCGTGTACCGCCAGACCATGTTCGCTGAGTTCGAACTGGCCATGGGCAAGATGGCCGAAAACGGCGAGGCCCTGACGGCGGACGCCCTGTGCAGGAAGTATCATGAACTCAATAAGCTCTACTTCGGCCCGGATATGATCTCCGATGACCAGATCGCTCTGGAGTGGGCCAGAATCCCCCACTTCTTCTATAACTACTATGTGTTCCAGTACGCCACCGGCTTCTCCGCCGCCGTGGCGATCGCCAACCGCATCCTCAAGGAAGGTGCTCCCGCCGTGGCGGACTATAAGAAGTTCCTCTCCGGCGGCTGCAGCACCGACCCCATCAGCCTGCTGAAGATCGCCGGCGTGGATATGAGCTCTCCGGAGCCCGTCAACAGCGCTCTGGCCCTGTTCGGTGAGCTGGTAGACGAGCTGGCAGAGCTGCTGTAAATCAGTTTTCCTGCACAGCTATCCCGACCTATGACCATCCCCCGTTCCGCCGCCCCGGCAGAATGGGGGATGCCTTTCGGAATGATCTCATCCAAACCTCATACTAAAACTCCCCCTGCGCCATATGGCGCAGGGGGAGTTTCACACGATTTGACGGGATGTGCTTTCCCTTTAGTCTACAATATCCACCGAAGCCTTCACGCCGGTGCGCTGTGCGTAGGAGCGGATCAGGGTACGGATCTCCTTGGCGATGCGGCCCTGACGACCGATGACCCGGCCCATATCCTCCGGGGCCACACGCAGCTCCAGCGTCAGCTCATCGCCGGTTTCTACCTCCGTCACAGTGACCTGATCGGGATGCTGAACAAGGCTTCTGGCGATGTAGAGCAGCAGCTCCTTCATGCCTCTGCCTCCGCTTTACTGAACGTCGACCTTCTTCAGCAGAGCACGAACGGTCTCAGTGGGCTGAGCACCGGTCTTGATCCACTCACGGGCCCGGTCAGCATCGATCTTGATCTCAGCGGGAGACACGCAGGGGTTGTAGGTGCCGATCTCCTCGATGAAACGACCGTCACGGGGATAGCGGGAATCCGCCACTACCACACGATAGTAAGGAGCCTTCTTAGCGCCCATTCTTCTCAGTCTGATCTTAACCATGTTGTTTTTCCTCCAATAATGTAAAATAGAATTGTATTTGATAAATGCTCCTGCACTTATTTACGGTTTTGCGCCGGTCACTTCAGCCGCTTCTTACGCCCGAAGCCCTTCATTTTTCCACGGCCACCCATACCGGGCATCCCGCCCATGCCGGGGATCCCCCGGAAGCGTCCCTTGCTCATGGACTTGGTGAGCTGCTGGAGCATCTCGAAGGACTTCAGCAGCCGGTTCACATCCACCACCTGCAAGCCGCAGCCTGCGGCAATGCGCCGTTTGCGGCTGGCGTTGAGGATCTGTGGATTCTCCCGCTCCAGCGGCGTCATGGATAGGATGATGGCCTTGGTGTGAGCCATCTGCTTTTCATCGATCTGACTGGCATCCAGCTGCTTGCCCAGATTCCCCGGCAGCATCCCGGCGATCTGGCTCAGGTCGCCCATGTTCTGCAGCTGCTCCATCTGATCCAGATAGTCCGTCAGCGTCAAGCGGTTCTTGCGGAGCTTCTCCTCCAGCTTCTTGGCCTGCTTCTCGTCATACTGCTGCTCCGCCTTCTCGATGAAGGTCAGCATATCGCCCATGCCCAGGATCCGGGAGGCCATGCGCTCCGGGTGGAACAGCTCGATCATGTCCAGCTTCTCGCCGGTACCCACGAACTTGATGGGCTTGCCGGTGGCCGCCCGGATGGAGAGAGCTGCACCGCCACGGGCGTCGCCGTCCAGCTTGGTGAGCAGCACACCGTCGATGCCCAGCGCCTCATCAAAGGCGGAGGCGGCGTTCACCGCATCCTGACCGGTCATGGCATCCACCACCAGCAGGATCTCTGTGGGCTTCACCGCCGCCTTGATGGCCTTCAGCTCGTCCATCAGGGCCTCATCGATGTGCAGCCGTCCTGCGGTGTCCAGAAAGACCATGTCGTTGCCGTGGTCCCTGGCGTACTTGACGGCCTCCTCGGCAATGTGTACCGGGTCCGCCTGACCCATTTCAAACACCGGGATATCCAACTGTTTGCCCACTACCTGCAGCTGGTTGATGGCGGCCGGACGGTATACATCGCAGGCCACCAGCAACGGCCGCTTGCCGAACTGTCGGCGCATCAGGCCCGCCAGTTTGGCGCCGTTGGTGGTTTTACCGGCGCCCTGCAGACCCACCATCATCACAATGGTGGGTCCCTTGGAGGCAAAGGTCAACCGAGCATTGGAGCCGCCCATCAGGGCCGTCAGCTCCTCATTGACGATCTTGACGATCTGCTGACCGGGGGTCAGGCTGTCCAGCACATCGGCGCCCACACAGCGCTCTGTGACCTGCGCCACAAAATCCTTGACCACCTTATAGCTGACGTCCGCCTCCAGCAGCGCCAGCCGCACCTCACGCATCCCCTCTCGGACGTCCGCCTCGGTAAGACGGCCCTTGCCACGGAGCTTTTTGAATGCGGCGTTGAGTTTTTCGGAAAGTCCTTCAAATGCCATAGCTTACTCCCTCAGAGCGGCGGCATATTCGCAGATCTGCGCCGTCAGCCGTTCCAGCTCCGGATTCTCATACTGCCGGTAGTTGATGGTTCTGATCTCCTTGGCGGCGTCCTCAATGCCCTGCACCTTCTTCTGCATCTGCATGAAGCGCCGGATGAGGCCCGTCTTATCCTCCAGCTCTGTCATGGCGGCCTCCGCCCGGACAATGACGTCCCGGACGCCCTGCCGGGAGATGCCGTAGTTCTCAGCGATCTCCGCCAGTGACAGATCCTCATTGTAGTAAAGATCAAAGAACTCCTTCTGCCGGTCCGTGAGGATCTCCCCATAAAAATCGAACAGCATCGTCATGCGATAGGTCTGGTTTTTCACGAAGATCCCTCCTATGTAAAGTCGATTTGCTTTACAAGCATGACTATCATACCCCATTCCGCCCCGGTTGTCAAGGTGAATTTTACGGCAAATGAAAGTTTTTCATGGCTGCGGGCATCATTTTTCATGGAATAATTCCTCATTTCGCTTGCACAATCCCGGTGATTTGGCTATAATAGGCTGTATGCTAATGTGAAGGAATGAATCCATGAGTACTGTTATCGCCTCTGTGGATCACCGCAGCCCTGCCCAGCGGGCGGGGATCCGGCCCGGCGAGAAGCTGCTGACCATCAACGGCCACGAGATCGTGGACGTGCTGGACTACCGCTTCTACGGCTATGATGCCAAGTGCCGGCTGGAGCTGCTGGAGCCCAACGGTTCCGTGCGGAATGTACAGATTAAAAAAGAAGAGGGCCTGGATCTTGGGCTGAATTTCGACACCTATCTGATGGACGAAATGCGCTGCTGCGCCAACCACTGTGTGTTCTGCTTTGTGGACCAGATGCCCCCCGGAATGCGCCAGACCCTCTATTTTAAGGACGACGATGCCCGGCTGAGCTTTCTGCAGGGCAACTATATCACCCTCACCAATCTGACGGAGCGGGAGGCTCAGCGCATCATTGATCTGCGCATCAGTCCCATCAACGTCTCCGTCCACACCACGGACCCCCAGCTCCACTGCACCATGCTGGGCAACAAGAACGCCGTGCGCTCTCTGGAGTATATGCGCCGGTTCTGTGAGGCCGGCATCGTCATGAACGGGCAGATCGTCATCTGCCCCGGCTGGAACGACGGCGACCAGCTGCGCCGCACCCTGCGGGATCTGACGGAGATGGAGTTCTCCAGCTGCTCGCTGGTGCCGGTGGGCATCACCAAGTACCGCAAGGGCCTTGCCAAGCTGCGCCCCGTGGACGCCGCCACCGCCGCCGAGATCATCGACATCGCAGACGAATTCGGCCGGGAGAATCTGGAGCGCTTCGGCACCCGGCGCTTTTTCTGCGCCGACGAGCTGTTCCTGCGGGCGGGCCGCCCCCTGCCGGAGGAGGACTACTACGAGGGCTACCGCCAGCTGGAAAACGGCGTGGGGATGCTGCGCTCGCTGGGGGACGATTTTCTGGCAGCGCTGGATACGGTGGATGTACCGGAGGAATTTTCCTCCTTCACCATCGCCACCGGCACAGCGGCGGCCCCCTTCCTGACGGGACTGGTGCAGCAGGCACAGGCCCGCTTTCCCGGCCTCCGGGGCGAGGTGGTGGCCATCGACAACGACTTCTTCGGCCACACCATCGACGTGGCGGGCCTGCTGACGGGACAGGACATCTCCGCCCAGCTGCAAAAGCGGCCGCTGGGAGACCGGGTGCTGATCCCGCTGCATATGCTGCGGCACGGTGAAACGGTATTTCTGGATGATTATACAGTAGAGCGTCTGTCTCAGGAGCTGGGCCGCCCCGTACAGGTGGTGGGTCTGGACGGCTTCGATCTGGCCGACGCCCTCTTTGCCCCGGCGGAAAGCCGGCAGGACAACGGAAGGAGCTGATACTCATGTCCAAACCCTTGATCGCCATCGTCGGACGGCCCAACGTGGGCAAGTCCATGCTGTTCAACAAGATCATCGGCCGTCGCCTCTCCATCGTGGAGGATACTCCCGGTGTCACCCGTGACCGCATTTATGGGGAGTCCGATTGGAACGGCCGCAAGTTCCGCCTGGTGGATACCGGCGGTATCGAACCCAATACCGACAACCAGATCCTTGCCTTCATGCGGGAGCAGGCTCAGATCGCCATCGACAACGCCAACGTCATCATCTTCGTCACCGATATCAAGACCGGCATGACCGCCGCCGACCAGGAGGTGGCCGGGATGCTCCAGCGCTCTAAGAAGCCCATTGTGCTGGCGGTGAACAAGATGGACTCCACCGGCGCCGTGGACCCGGACTTCTATGAGTTCTACAATCTGGGTCTGGGCGACCCCATCGCCGTGTCCGCCGTCCACGGTCACGGCACCGGCGACCTGCTGGATGCCTGCCTGCAATACTTCCCCCCGGAGGACGAGGAGGAAGAGGACAGCGATGTCATTCAGGTGGCCATCATCGGCAAGCCCAATGTGGGCAAGTCCTCCCTCACCAACCGCATTCTGGGCCAGCAGCGGGTCATCGTCAGCAACGTGGCCGGCACCACACGGGACGCCATCGACAGCTACTTTGAAAACGAGACCGGCAAGTATAACTTCATTGACACCGCCGGTATGCGGAAAAAGTCCAAGGTGGACGACAACATCGAAAAATACAGTGTCCTGCGGGCCACCATGGCCATCGAGCGCAGCGATGTGTGCCTCATCATGATCGACGCACAGGACGGTGTCACGGAGCAGGATACCAAGGTGGCGGGTCTGGCCCACGAGGCCGGCAAGGCCTGTATCATCGTGGTGAACAAGTGGGATCTGGTGGAAAAGGACGACAAGACCATGGACCGGATGCGGGAGGATATCCGCCGGGACCTGAGCTATATGACCTACGCCCCCATCGTGTTCATCTCCGCCCTGACCGGCCAGCGTGTCACCCGGCTCTTCGAGCTCATCAACTACGTCCGGGAGCAGTCCTCCATGCGGATCACCACCGGGATGCTCAACTCCGTTCTGGCGGACGCACAGACCCGTGTCCAGCCCCCCACGGATAAGGGCCGCCGCCTGAAGATCTATTATATGACGCAGGTGGGCATCCGCCCGCCCCACTTTGTGGTGTTCTGCAACGATAAAAAGCTCTTCCACTTCTCCTATCGCCGGTATCTGGAAAATCAGATCCGCAGCGTGTTCGGGCTGGAGGGTACGCCCATCATCATGAGCATCCGCCAGAAAGGGGAAGAAGATGCATAACGTGACCGTGGCTTTTGCCGCATTGCTGGTGATGCTGCTGTCCTACTTCTTCGGCTGCTTCAACGGCTCTTTCATGGTATCCCACTTCATTATCCGGGACGACGTCCGCAAGCACGGCAGCGGCAACGCCGGTCTCACCAACTTCTACCGCACCTACGGTGCCAAATACGCCCTGCTGGTCATCGCCTGCGACATGGGCAAGACCGTGGCGGCGTGCCTGCTGGGCAGCTTCTTCTTCCGCTGTCTGGGCTGGGACGGCACCTTGGGGACGCTTCTGGCGGGCCTCGGCTGTGAGCTGGGCCACATCTTTCCGGTGTTCTACGGCTTCCGGGGCGGCAAGGGCATCCTCTCCGGCGGCACGCTGGTGCTGCTGCTGAACTGGCGGGTGGCCGCCGTGGCATGGGCGCTGTTCCTGCTGCTGTGGCTCACCACCCGATACGTCTCGCTGGCCTCCATCACCGCCACCTGCAGCGCCCCCATTACCGTGTACTTCGTCTATGGCCACAACTGGCTCTACACCGGTCTATGTCTGGCGGTGGCGGCTCTGGTGGTCTGGTGCCATCGGGAAAATATCCAGCGCCTTCTCCACGGAACGGAGAAAAAATTCAAGTGGCACGTCAACCCCACGGAGGGCAAGGATCCGCCTCAATAAGAGAGAGAGAAAATAAACAGAAAGGAACCACGCACATGAAACACAACCAAATGCGTCAGGTGGTATTCCCCATTCTGGCGGCCTTTATCTGGGGTACTTCCTTCGTGTCGCAGGATATCTGCGCCGACTCCATGGGAGCCTTCACCTTCAACGGCACCCGTTACTTCATCGCCGTACTGTCTCTGCTGGTGGTGATCGCCGTCATGAACACCACTCGGAAGGACCGGCCCCAGCCCACGGCGGAGGAAAAGAAGGCCTCCCGCAAGCAGCTGTGGCTGGGCGGCCTCTGCTGCGGCACCGCTCTGGCTATCGCCTCCAACTTCCAGCAGGCGGGTCTGGTGGCCGGCACCGACGCCGGCAAGGCGGGCTTCATCACGGCGCTGTATGTGGTGCTGGTTCCCCTGTTCGGCCTGTTCTTCCGCCGGAAGGTCAGCGGCCCGGTGTGGATCGCCGTGGTGCTGAGCGTGGTATCCCTGTACCTGCTGTGTATCAAGGGCGGCTTCTCTCTGGCCCCCGGCGACCTGCTGGTGCTGGTGTGTGCCGTGTGCTTTGCCGTACACATTCTCCTCATTGACCACTTCACCGCCCGCTGCGACGGCGTGAAGCTCTCCTGCCTGCAGTTCCTGTTCGCCGCTATCTGGTCCACCATTCTGGCCCTGATCTTCGACACCATTGACTTCCACGTCCTTTGGGAGTGCATCCTGCCCCTGCTGTACGTGGGCGTGTTCTCCTGCGGCGTGGGCTACACCCTGCAAATTCTGGCCCAGAAGGATTCCAACCCCACGGTGGTCACCATCCTGCTGAGTCTGGAGAGCGTGTTCGCCGTCATCGCCGGTGCCATCATTCTGCACCAGCAGATGTCCCTGCGGGAGTATATCGGCTGTGCTCTGATGTTCATTGCCGTGGTGCTGGCGCAGGTCCAGTTCCCCGCCAAAAAGGCCAAGCAGCTCCAGTAAGCCCTCTACAAATCAACAAAAGACGCCCTCCGGCATGGCCGGAGGGCGTTTCTCTATTCACTTCTTCCCTTTCAGGGCTTCATGCGGCGCAGCAGCTCCACCAGCATCTTCCAGACCCGCTGCACGGAGGAGATGGACATTTTCTCCCGGAAGGTGTGGATCTCCTTCAGATCCGGTCCGAAGGACACGCAATCCAGCCCCGGCAGCTTGGCGGAGAACAGCCCACACTCCAGACCGGCATGGATGGCCTCCACCTTGGGTTCATAGCCGTACTGATCGGTGAACACCTCCACCATCAGATCCCGCAGCGGAGAATCCGGCAGATAGGCCCAGCCGGGGTACTCCCCACGGGTGGAGGTCTCCCCGCCCAGCTCCGCCGTCAGGCAGGCGATGCGCTGGAGCAGCATCTGCTTCTGGCTCTCCACGCTGCTGCGAACGCTGCTGGACAGATGCACCGCCGTCTCGCCGGTGGTGAGGATGCCCATGTTCAGGGAGGTCTGCACCAGACCGGGGATGTCGGCGCTCATGACCTGTACGCCGTTGGGATGGCACACCAGCAGGCACACCGCCCGGCGGGTGGACACTGCGTCCATAGGCAGCATGGCCGTCTCGGCAGGCTCCACCGTTACCTCTACGTCGGGATCCGTCACCCGGTACTCCTCCCGCAGGGACTGCGTCATGCGGCGGCAGACCTCGGCGGTGACCTCGGCGTTGGCGGAGATCAGCGCCTGTGCGCCGGTGGGAATGGCGTTGTCCTTCAGACCGCCGCAGACCTCCACCAGCCGCAGCTCCGTCTCCTCCGCCACAGAGGCCAGCACACGGCCCATCAGCTGAACGCCGTTGCCCCGGCCCTTGTCGATCTCCGTGCCGGAGTGGCCGCCTACCAGCCCCTGAACGGTAATGCGCTGCACCGGAGCCGCAAAGACCTCCCGCCGCACCGGCAGCACGCAGTCCATCCGAGCGCCTCCGGCGCAGCTGACGGTGAACACGCCCTCGTCCTCAGAGTCAATGTTCAGCATCCGGCGTCCCTTCAGGCCGGACACGTCAATGCCCATGGCCCCGTCCATGCCCGTCTCCTCGTCCACGGTGATGACCGCCTCAATGGGAGGATGGGGCAGGCTCTCGTCGTCCAGCACCGCCAGCGCCATGGCCACGGCGATGCCGTCGTCGCCGCCCAGCGTGGTCCCCTTGGCATAGACAAAATCCCCGTCGATGGCCAGATCCAGCCCCTCACGGGTCATGTCCTTGCCGCAGTCCGGCGCCTTCTCGCACACCATGTCCATGTGACCCTGCAAAATCACCGGCTCCGCCCCCTCGTACCCGGCGGAGGCGTCCTTAAAGATGATGATGTTGTTCAGCGCATCCTGCTGATACCGCAGGCCCCTCTCCCTGGCAAACTCCGCCAGCCAGTCGCTGACGGCCTTGGTGTTGCCCGAACCGCGGGGAATAGCGCTCATCTGCTCAAAAAAGTGAAATACCCGTCCCGGCTCCAGATGCTCCAGAACTGCCATATACATCGCTCCTTTTCTCTGTATGGGATATCGCCTTTAGTATACCCCCTGCCGCCGGATTTGACAAGAGAAAAACTGCCGGGACTCTCCTCCCGGCAGCTTTCACGCTGAAGCATCCAAATTTTTTTGCTGCGGGACTAGGCGGCACGTCCCTGCGCCGCTTGATCGGAGATTGCCCCTCGCCGCCTCTTATTCGTCGGCGTTGATGTGGTACAGCCCCGCCACATCCTCCAGCGCCACCGAGAAGGTCACGGCCTGCGCCTCGGTATGCGCCCCCGCTTGGGCCATGATGGCCTGCATCACGGTGTTCTTGTCGCCGGTAGGCACCACCATGAGGATGATCTCCCGCTCCTCGGCAATGGACATTCCAAAGAACTTCCCGGCATCCTCGGCGCCGGTGCTCTTGGCGTGCAGAATGGTGCCGCCGTGGGCTCCTGCGCTGCGAGCGGCTCCCATCACCGTGTCGGTGTAGCCCTGATTGGCAATGGCCACGATCAGCTGATACGCTGCATCCTTCATGCTCTCATCCTCCTTCACTTCTACATCCGGCTCCGCCTCCGGGTTGCCGGTGATCAAATAGTTCATGGCCGTCCGCCCGCCGATGCTGCTCAAAGGCAGGCACATGGCAATGCCGGTGCCGGGGTTGGTCAGGTGCATGGTGGTGACCAACTCCTTCATCAGCACCTCCTTGCACGCCGGTGTCACCACCGACAGCATCACGGACTTCTCCGTGGCCTCCAGACCCAGATAGCTCAGCACCTCATCGCTGGCGGTCCCCCGGCCCAGCGCCGTAAACACCACCGGTGCGCCGAAGGCCCGGTAAAAATCCACAAATCGCTTGGAGCCAATCACCCGGTTGGTAATGGTGATCATCAAATACAGTCGCTTCATATGCCCTCCTATGCCAGCTCGATGATCTCCTCCACCTGCCCAACGGCCGGTACAGGAGTGCGCTTGCTGAGCTTTCGCTGATAGCTGACGCCCAGCAGCTGGATGGTCACCAGCGGCGTCATAGCCACCATGGCCACCACGCCGAAGGCGTCCGTCACCACATTGCCCCCCAGCGCATCGCAGGCCCCCATGGCAAAGGGCAGCAGGAACGTGGCCGTCATCGGACCGGAGGCCACGCCGCCGGAGTCGAAAGCGATGGAGGTAAAGATCTTCGGCACCACAAAGGACAGCGCCAGACTCAGCACATAGCCGGGGATCAAAAACCACATGATGGAGATACCCGTCAGCACCCGGATCATGGCCAGCGCCAGCGACACCGACACGCCGATGGAGAGTGCCGCATTCATGGCGCTGGCGGGAATGGCTCCGGCGGTGATCTCCTCCACCTGCCGGTTCAGCACATGGACCGCCGGTTCCGCCGACACGATGAAGTATCCGATGAGCATGGCAATGGGGATCAGCAGCCAGCTGTAGCTCTCATGGGCGGCGATGCTCTCCCCCAGGAAGCTGCCCACGGGCATGAAGCCCACGTTGACACCGGTAAGGAACAGCACCAGCCCGATGTAGGTGTACAGCAGACCAAAGAGCATACTCATGACCTCCCGCCGGTGCATCCGCCGGGTGACCAGCTGGAACAGGACGAAAAACGCCAGAATGGGCGCCAGAGACAGGAAGATCTCCTTGAAATACTCCGGCAGTGCATGGGTATACGACCGGAACATCTCCGCCGTGTCCTTGGCATCCGGCACGCTCACCGGGGTATAGGTGCTGCCGTCGGGCTGATACAGCAGGCCCAGCAGCAATACCGTGATGATGGGGCCGATGGAACACAGAGCCACCAGACCGAAGCTGTCGCCCCCCGCCTCCCTGTCGTTACGCACGGCGCTGACGCCCACGCCCAGCGCCATGATAAAGGGTACCGTCATGGGGCCGGTGGTGACGCCGCCGGAGTCGAAGGCGACGGCCCAGAAGTCCGGGGACACGAAGCCCGCCAGCACGAACACGATGGCGTAAAAACAGATCAGCAGATACGACAGCTGGATGGCAAACAAAATACGCAGCAGGGCGATCACCAGAAAAACCCCCACGCCCAGCGCCACGGACCAGATGATGACCCGATCCGGGATAGACGGCACCTGCCCTGCCAGCACCTGCAGATCCGGCTCCGCCACGGTGATGATGACGCCGATCAAAAAGCTGATGGCCACGATGACCCACACCTTTTTGGATCGGGTGATCTCCTTACCTACCGCCTCACCCAGTGGGATCATGGACATCTCCGAACCCAGAGTAAACAACCCCATACCCACGATCAGCAGCAGACTCCCCAGCAAAAACGCCATCATGGCGTTGTTGGAGATAGGGGTAATAGTAAAGCACAGCACCAGCACAATGGCGGTGATGGGCAGCACCGAGGTCAGCGATTCCTTCAGGGGCTTGCGGAAAATGGTCAGCACCTCTCCGGCCTCCCGCCGCTTGCGCCGCAGGCGATCCTGCTGCGCCTGTACGCTCAATGGCTTACGAGACAAATATCTTCCTCCTTTTCCAATTTTCTCCTGACAAAACGAGAGCGCACCTGTCCGTACATTGGGCAGATGCGCCTCGCATCTCTACTTACAATATCATTTTATCATGAAAAGCCCCCGCAGGGCAAGGGATTTTCCGTAAAGAATCCGTGAACAAATGGCAAGGCTTACTCCTTGTCAGCATCTGCTGCATCCTGTTTCTTGGCTTTCTCCTCCCGCTCCCTGCGGATGTGATCCACCAGCAGCAGCACGCCCATCAGCAAGCAGGCAATGCCCAGCACCAGATAGATGGCGCCGCCCCGCTCCAGGATCCCCACCAGCGCAAACAGCACGCCGAGGATAAAGACGATGACCGTGATCTGCTGCCGCTTGCGCCGGTCCCGCTGGCGCTTGATCTCCTGGATCTGTTCGTCGGTGTATTCCGTGTACTTCATTCCTTCTTCTCCTTTTCCGTTATAACTCCTCCCGTGGGCCGGGACGGTAGCTCTCCTCCATCAGTGCCAAGGTCAGCCCTCCGGCGGACAGCTCCGTCAGCCGCCCCTGCAGGGTCTCCCGCCTCTCCGACGGCAGTGATACCGTCAGCGTCACATCAGCGCCGTAGTCCATATCGTCCAAAATACCGTCCGCAGCGGCGATCTCCAGCTTCACCCGCTCAAACAGCGGATAGGGGCAGCTGAGCCGCACACGGGCCCACAGGCCCATGGTGGCCACGCCCGCCGCCGCCAAGGCGTCCCGTGCGCCCTTGGAGTAGGCACGGGTCAGCCCTCCGGCCCCCAGCAGGATACCGCCGAAATACCGGGTCACCACGCACACCGCTCCGGTGACGTTCTCCCGCTGGAATACGTTCAGCATAGGCTGTCCCGCCGTTCCCTGAGGCTCTCCGTCGTCGGAGTAGCGCACCAGATTCGGCCCCAGCAGATAGCACCAGCAGTTGTGCCGTGCGTCATAATACTTCTTCTTCGTCTCCTGGATCCGGGCTTGGGCCTCCTCCTCCGTCTCCGCCCGCCACACGTGGCTGATGAACCGGGAGCGCTTCTCCACAAACTCGCTCTCCGCCTCCTGAAAGGGGATACGAAAGCCGTCAGCCATGGCGCACCTCCCATTCCTGCCTCGTAATGGCCTGACACACGCCGGGACGCTCCGTTCCGTCGGGCCACGGCGACGGCGGCGTGTCGCAGACGTGTCGGAAGCCGCACTTCTCCTGCACCCGCCGGGATCGTTCATTCCCCGGAAAATGGGCGCACCACACACGCTCCGCACCCATCTCCCGAAACTGCTGGCGCAGCATCGCCTCCACGGCCTCCGGGATCAGTCCCTGCCCCCAGTAGGGGCGGGCGATCCAGTAGCCGAGCTCTGGCTCACCCCTCCCCTCCGGTATCTCCGTGGGGAATACGCCGATGGCGCCGATGGGGCCGCCGTTCCCGCCCTTGAGCAGCACCGCGAAGGTGCCCTCCTCGGACAGCACGGTACGGATGATCTCCCGGCTGTTTTCCACAGAGGTGTGGGGCGACCATCCGGCGGCGGGGCCTACCTCCGGGTCGCTGGCCCAGCGGTACAGCGCCTCGGCATCGCTCTCCTGCCACGGCCGCAGCAGCAGCCGTTCCGTCTCCATCATTCCCAGTCCTCCTTCGGCTCCGTCCAGCCCTCGATATAGTCCTTCAGCTGGCCCAGCACCTTGGGGGGACACACCGCCGTCACATCAATGCTCTCCTGATAGGCCACATCCTCCACCTTGGCCTCCCGATAGAGGCTGTCCAGCATCCCCGCCTTGTCATAGGGCAGATGGATCACCACCCGGCGGGTACCCTTGTCCAGCCTCCGGTCGATGGCCTCCATCAGCGCCGGGATGCCCTCCCCGGTCTTGGCGGAGATGGACACGGCGTCCTCCTCATGGCTCCGCTCCCCGGAGAAGGCCACGTCGCACTTATTGTATACCCGGATGCAGGGGATCTGATCTGCCTTCAGCTCGTGGATCAGGTCCTCCACAATGGCGGCCTGCTGCTGCCACTGGGGATTGGACACGTCGATGACGTGCAGCAGCAGGTCGGCGTACTCCAGCTCCTCCAGCGTGGCCTTGAAGGCCTCCACCAGCTGGTGGGGCAGCTTGCGGATAAAGCCCACGGTGTCGGAGATCACCACATCCAGCGTATCGCTGACGGTGAGCAGCCGTGTGGTGGTGTCCAGCGTATCAAACAGCCGGTTGTTGGCGGGGATACCCGCCCCGGTGATGGCGTTGAGCAGGGTGGATTTTCCGGCATTGGTGTAGCCCACGATGGCCACCACCGGGATCTCGTTTTTCTGCCGCCGCTGGCGCTGGGTGCTGCGGACCCGCCGCACCTCCTCCAGCTCCGCCTTCAGCTTGTCGATCTTCCGGTGGATGTGGCGGCGGTCCGTCTCCAGCTGCGTCTCGCCGGGGCCCTTGGAGCCAATGGGACCCTTGCCGCTGGTGCCGGCCTGTCGCTCCAGATGAGTCCACATACCCACCAGCCTCGGCAGCAGATACTGGTACTGGGCCAGCTCCACCTGCAAGCACCCCTCCTTGGTCTTGGCCCGCTGGGCAAAGATGTCCAGGATCAGGCCGCTGCGGTCCAACACCTGTACCCCGGTCATCTCCGTCAGCACCCGGATCTGGGAGGGCGAGAGGTCGTTGTCGAAGATGACCATGGTGGCCTCTTCCTCCTGCACCATGCGCCGTACCTCCTCCACCTTGCCCTCTCCGATGAAGCTGTGGGGATCCGGCTTCTCCCTGCTCTGCAAAATGGTGCCGACGGCTTGCCCTCCGGCGGTCTCTACCAGAGCCGCCAGTTCCGCCAGACTCTCCTCGTCTGCGTTGTCCTCCCGCAGCACCGGGGAGCGCAGCCCCACCAGCACCGCATAGTCTCTCTTGTTTTCCCTGTTTTCTTCCAAAGTTCTGCGTTCCATGTGCATCCTCGCTTCCGGTTTTCACCTAATAATATAGTATACCCGGCGGCAAAAGTAAAGGACCCGCAGCCAAAAAGCTGCGGGTCCTGTAAAAAGTGTCTTTACTTGTCCAGACCGAAGCGCTTGTTGAACTTCGCCACACGTCCGCCGGTATCCACCAGCTTCTGCTTGCCGGTGAAGAAGGGGTGACACTTAGAGCAGACTTCTACGCGAATATCCTTCTTCGTAGAACCTGTCTCAATTACATTACCGCAGGCGCATTTGATAGTAGTCTGCTGATAATTGGGATGGATTCCTTCCTTCATTGCTCTGGTTCACCTCTTTCTGGTACAATAGTCCTCTTTCACAAAGGCAACTGTGATGATACCACATCTCATGGCAAAATGCAAGCACTTTTTGCAAATTTACAAATTTATTGTGGCGCCCGTGGAGAAAAAGTACAATACCTTGCGGCAGACCTTCTCCTCCATCACCCGCTCCAGCGCCTGAGCATAGGCCTCCAGCTGGGGCCGGTACTCCTCCGCCCGCTGCGGCTCCTCGCCGGGAGCCAGACGGTCGGTCTTGAAGTCCACCACCACAAGCCCCTCCTCCGTGCGGAAGGCGCAGTCCACCACGCCCTGAAGCATCAGCTCCTCTCCCTCCGCCGCCGGGTCGTACAGCGCCGCCGGCATCAGCAGGGCAAAGCGATACTCCCGCCAGACCTGCCGGGCCTGCCGGATCTCCTGCGCCAGCGGCGTCGCCAGAAACACCCGGATGCGCTCCATGTCCACCGCCTCCGCCTGCTGGGGTGTCAGAAGCCGCCGATCCGTGAGCCGCCGCACCTGCTCCTCCGGGTCCGGGCCGCCCAGCTCCAGATACTGCATCACCAGATGCATGGCCGTCCCCCGTTCCGCAGCGGTGAGCCTGCGCTCCTGCTGCAAAAAGAGGGGTCTCTGGAAGTCCAGCCGCCGGGGCCGGGCGGATGCCGCCCCCTCTGCGATCTCCTCATCCAGCACCCTGCCCTTCAGCTGGGTAGCCGTCACCTTGGTGGGGATGGTGCAGGCCGCCGTGTGGCCATAGCGCAGCTCCATGGCAGAGAGATCATACCGTCGCTCCTGCACCGCAGCCTCCTCCGGGGCCGCAGCCGCAGACCCACATTCAAACACCGGGTTCTCCCACAGCCGCACCTGCCAGCCGCCATCGGAGAGGGCCGGCTGCTCCGGCTCCATGTCCGCCCACTGCCGCAGCACCGCCGCCTCCGGCGTACACAGCAGCGGCAGCAGGATCCAGTCCCCCGGTGCCTTGGCGCTCCCCACGGCCTCCGGCGCCGCAGGACAGCCCGCCACACTGAGCAGGCCCCGGACCCGATTGCGTGCAAAGCGCATACAGTCCACGCAGATCAGCTTCTCCTTGGCACGGGTCATGGCCACGTACAGGATCCGCATCTCCTCCGCCAGACTCTCCCGTGACAGGGCCAGCTGAATGGCCTGCTTGGAGACGGTATCGTACCGGATGCGCCGCTGCCGATCCACCCGCTCCGTCCCCAGTCCCAGCCGGGGATGCACCAGCACGGGCCGCTGGAAATCGTCCCGGTTGAAGCCCTTCTGCAGATCCGCCAGGATCACCACCGGGAACTCCAGTCCCTTGGACTTGTGGATGGTCATCAGCTGTACGCCGCCGCTCTCCTGCCTTGCGCTGATATCCGGCAGGTCGCCGCTCTCCATCAAGTCATGCAGATAGCTGACAAAATCGAACAGGTTCCCCCGTCCCGCAGCCGCCAGCTGCCCGGCGTAGGCGTACAGCGCCAGCAGATTGCTGCGCCGCTGCGCACCACCCTCCATGGCCCCGAACACCGCCAGTGCCTGCCAGTCCGTATACAGCTTCCACAGCAGCCGGTCCGCCGTCAGTTCCCCGGCCGCCGCCCGCAGCTGCGCCAGCCGCTCCAGAAAGGCACGGCTATCCTCGCCGTCGTCGGCACACAGAGCGCCGTAGTAGTCTCCCCCCGGATGCCCGCCCCGGATCTGGGCCAGCCGATCCGGTGAAAAGCCCAGCAGCGGCGACCGCAGCACCGCCAGCAGCGGCACATCCTGCCGTGGATTGTCCACGATCTGCAAAAACGACACCATCACGGCGATCTCCATGGTCTCGAAGAAGGATTGCTCCTCCCCACCGGCGCAGGGGATATCCTCCCGCTGCAGGGCCGCCGTGAAGGCCTTCCGCCTTGCCGCTGGAGAGCGCATCAGGATCACGATATCCTCCGGTCGGACAGGCCGCTGCTGCCCGTCCTCCCCCTGCACGGGGAAGCCCTCGTCCAGCAGCTGCCGGATGCGATGGGCCACGAACCGGGCCTCCACCTCCGTCCGGTCGAAGCGTTCCTCCTCGCTATCCGCCACGCTGACCAGATGGAACTCCGTATCCGTGTCGCTGCGCTCCGGATAACCTGTGGCCCCGTAGTTCAGTTGTTCCTCCGGCCCGTAGTCCATCTCTCCCATCTGCCGGGACATGATGCTGCCAAACACAAAGTTGGCAGCCGAAAGCACCTGCCGCCGGGAGCGGAAGTTCTGGCTCAGCAGCACCTTTCGTGGCTGCCCCTCCTCTGCCTCCTCTGCCGGTCGGTAGGCCAGATATTTCTCCAGAAAAATGGTGGGGTCCGCCAGCCGGAACCGATAGATGCTCTGCTTCACATCCCCCACGGTGAACAGGTTCTGCCCGTCCCGTGAAATGGCCCGGAAGATGCAGTTCTGCACCTCATTGGTGTCCTGATACTCGTCCACCATGATCTCCCGGTATCGCCCGGACAGCTGCCGCCCCAGCGGCGTCGGCGCACCGTCGTCACCCTGCAAAAGCCGGATGGCATAGTGTTCCTGATCGCTGAAATCCATGCAGTTGCGCCGCACCTTCTCCGCCTGATAGGCGGCGGTGAAATCCTCCGTCAGCTGCACCAGCGCCAGCATGGCCGGGGCCATGGCCTCCAGATCCTCCAGTTGCTCGCTCTCGCTGACCGCCAGCAGCGCACCGATCTCATCCAGCTCGTCCTTGCACCGCTTGCGTACCGCCTGCGCCTGCTCCTTGGCCCCGTCGCAGCCCTTGACGACGCCCATCCGCCGGAAGGCGGGCTTCAGCCGGGCCATGGCGTCCCAGCCCTCCTGCGCCGCCGTCTCGTAGCCCTGCAGCTGCTCCGCCATCTCCAGAAACCGGTCGCCGTAGCCCCGGTACAGATCCGGATACTGCTCCATCCACGCCGCCGTCTCCGTCAGCTTCCTCGCCCAGAACCGGGTCCGCCGCAGGATGCTGTCCGTCAGCACCTCCCGGTAAGGCCCCACGGACTCCGGCACCTGCTGCCACTGCTCCCGCAGCCGCTCCAGCCACCGCATGGGGTAGGCGTGGCTCTGGATCTTCCCGTGGATGTCCAGCACCAGCCGCTCCAGCGCCCGGTCGTCCCGCCCGGCGCCCAGCGTCTCCGCCAGCTGTTGGGCCTGGGTATCCCCCCGGCCGATGCGCTGGTAAAACTCCTCCAATACCTGCTCCAGCACCTGCATCCGCAGCAGCTCCGCCTCCTGCTGATCCAGCACCCGGAAATCCGGGGTCAGGCTTCGCTGCCCCTCCGGCGGCAGCAGGTGGATGTTCTCCCGCAGCAGGCTCCCGCAAAAGGCATCCACCGTTTTGATGTCCGCCTGATACACCCGCATCATCTGGCGGCGCAGGTGCATATTCTCCGGCTGCCGGGCCACTCTCTGGCTCAGCTCTGCGGCGATCCTGCCCCGCAGCTCCGCCGCCGCCGCCTTGGTAAAGGTGATGATGAGGAAGTCGTCGATGCGGCAGCGCTCCCGTTCCATATAGCCGAACAGCCGCTCCACCAGCACCTTGGTCTTGCCGGAGCCGGCGGCGGCGGACACCAGCAGGCTGCCGCCCCGATCCTCTATGGCCCGCCGCTGCTCCGGCGTGGGCTCAAAACTCCCCATGACGTCCCTCCTCTCCCGTCTCATGCGCTATAAATTCCCAGAACTCGTCGGCCTTCACCCGTTTCAGCGGCCGCAGCCGGTCGCCGGCCTGCCCGTCCTGGAAGTGACAGGCCGATGCAAAATCGCAGTAGGTGCAGGCACTCTCCTGCGGCCCCCGCCAGCAGGGGTCTGCATCGATGTTCCCCTGCCGCAGCTCACGGATGATCTGGTGCAGCAGCTTCTCCACATACTGCCCCAGCCGCCCCAGCTGCGCCACCGTAGCCACGCCGCCGCTGATGCCGCCGTCCTTGCTCACCTGAATGGGCAGGAAGCACGGCGCCTCCAGCGCACTGTGCTCCATGGCCCGCAGTACCTCCGGGTCCCCCAGCACCATGCCGTCCCGCCGCAGCTCCCGGTCCATGGCCCTGCGGAGGGCCTCCGGTGTGATGTCCCGGTCGGCCTTCAGGATCAGATCCCGTGCCGGGTGGTACAGCACCCCCGCCGGAACGATGGGGTATCCGAAGCAGGACTGCCCCTCCTTCTCCAGCGTGAACAGATACAGCAGCATCTGGATCCCCAGCCCGTACCGCACATCCGACAGGTCAAAGGACTTGCGCCCCGTCTTATAGTCCACCACCCGCAAATACAGCTTCCCGTCGTGGAGCCAGCCGTCCACCCGGTCCACTTTTCCGCTGACGGAGAGGGTGGCGTCCCCCTCCTGAATGGTGATGGCCGGCAGTGTGCCGTCCCGTCCGCCGAAGCCCAGTTCAAAGGCCACGGGCTTGAAATCCGATTCCGCCAGTTCCTCCGCCATGCGGTCCACGATGTCCTCCGCCGTGGTACGCAGCCGCCCGAACAGATAGCGGAACCGGGCGCTCTTTTCCTCGTAACCCGGTATCTCGTCTCGGATGTAAAGGTCAATGTATTTACGGACCATAGCGTGCAGCTGCGGCGTTTTCACCGCCGCCCAGCCGCCGCTGCCTGCCACCTCACGGGCGGTGTTCTCCAGCAGATAGTGCAGAAACGTCCCGATCTCCGGGGCCTCGAAGCCCGCCGGACGCCGCTCCTTGGCCCGCAGGCCGTACTGCATAAAGTAGCCGAAGTGGCACTGCCGCACCCGGTCCATCCGGGATGCGGACATCCCCATCCGGGTGCCGTACAGGGACTGCACCGCCGCCGGGGACAGCCGTCCCCGGCGCAGCTGTCTGGCCCGCTCCATGGCCGCCAGCGTCCCGGCGTACTCCTCTCTCCCGGCAAAGTACCGCCACAGGGAGCCGCCCATCTCCTGACCGGCCTCCTCCAGCGCCACCGCCGGGGTCAGCAGACGCACCGTCTCCCGCTCCGGCATCAAGCCCGGAAACAACCGCTCCAGCCGCCGCACCACAAAGGAGGGCCGCAGCTGCCCGCCGTTGTGATCCGTCACCGGATAGCTCACCGTCAGATGCTCCGACGGCTGGGCCAGACAGGCATAGATGTTCTGTAATTCGTTGTCCAGCGGGTCAAAGGCCGCATCCGACAGCAGAATGTCCCGCTGCTGCAAAACCTCCCGCTCCTCCGGCTCCAGCAGGCCGTGGCCCGACGGCGGCTGGGGCAGCACATGGTCGTTGGCCCCCAGCAGAAACAGCCGCTTCACCGAGTGCCGGTCGTTGCGGGTCAGCTCGCTGACCTTCACCTGATCCAGCGTCGCCGGGATGGTCCCCACGCTGTACTGGGTCAGCACCAGCCGCAGAAGCCGGGCAAATTCCTCGCCGGAGAGCTCCATCTCCCCCAGGATCTCCGCCATCTGATCCAGTACGCCGCACAGGATCCTCCACAGCTGGCTGTATTCCTCCGCCAGCTGGGCCTGTCCCTGCCGCAGCAGCTCCTCTGCCGTCTCCTTCAGGCGCTGCGGCACGCCGGACTCCTCGGCAAATATGTAAAGCATCTCCGCTTTATCCCTTGCCTTCGGCCTATCCTTCAGGCCATCGCTCAGGGGCAGCAGCGTAGAGCGCACCTTCTGCCTTATGCGGTTGACCTCCGCCAGCCGCTGCTGCCGCTCCGGGGTCATCTCCTGCCCGTAGCCGTCGGGGTTTGCCGTCCATTCCGTGTCCCGCAGCCACATATTCCCCCGGATGCTCCACAGGATCACATAGTTCTCCAGCAGGTCGCATTCCTCCGCCGTGATGCCCGCCATCCCCGTCTTGAGATAGCGGAACATATCCTCCCGCCGGAAGCCGCCGGTAACGGCATCCACCGCCCCCAGCAGCATGGTCAGGGGCGG
>OLND01000086.1_pt1 | contig 105535 bp, 134 predicted proteins | sample 1672031 | NCBI WGS metagenome assembly OLND01 (sample SAMEA3136638, study PRJEB25190) | human gut metagenome | biome: human gut; feature: human-associated habitat; material: faeces | place: Austria | collected 2013 | reverse complement strand
CGAAAATGGTGTTTTAAAATATAAATATTTTAAACATGAATCAAAATGTGATTGCGGATTTAGAATAGAAAGCTATTTTCCAGCTATAGATAATGAATTTAGACCTATTTTAATGTGTCCTAAATGTAATAAGTCATTAGTTTATAATGCGATTGGTTCTGTTTATATAGATTTTATGCCAGGATTTAAATTAAAAATGACATGTGATTGGTATGAGAGAGAAAAATCGAAGTAAAACTTCGTTTCATTGTAAAAAATTTCTGAGCGATTCAGCTCAATAAAATTCCCAAATTAAAAAGAGAATATAGATATGTAACCAATTAACATTCATATATAAAAATTATAGAAAAGGAGAGTAAAACAGATGAATGGATTGAGTAGTAAAGAAGTTCTCAAAAGTAGAGAGCTTCATGGAAGTAATAAGCTTCCTGAACCAAAGTTGGACAAGTGGTATGACTTCGCAAAGGAGGCATTAAGTGAGAAAATCACAATGATTCTTATTGCAATTGCAGTATTGCAGTTATTCCTTGGAGTCATGGGAGTAATGGATTTATCAGATCCAATTATGATTCTTGTTGTATTAGCAATTGTAACATGTATTGCTGTTAAGACTGGACTTGGTGTTCAAAAATCAGCAGCAGAGTTGAGAGCCAAAACATCAGTCAGGTATTGTGACGTAATTCGTGATGGCAAAGTTCAAACAATTAATAAGGATGAATTGGTAGTTGGTGATCTTGTTTGTGTAGGAATGGGACAAGAGATTTTTGCAGATGGATATCTCATTGAAGGTAAGATTTCTGTAAACAATGCAGCTATTAATGGAGAAACAAAAGAGTGTAAGAAAACACCAATTGAAGGATATGTTCATAAGAAAACTACTTCAACAGATGCTTATACGAATCAGAATTGCTTATTTGCTGGTACAACAGTAATGTCAGGCGAAGGAAAAATGATTGTTACAGATGTAGGTGTGAATACAGTAAATGGTGATACACTTGTTAAAATGCAAACACTTGAAGCACCAAAGACAGCACTTGATATTGCACTTGATAATCTGAGTGACTTCATTTCTAAGTGGGGAACAATCGCAGCCGTTATTACATTTGCGGTGCTTACGATTTCAGGAATTGTACAGGTTGGATTTGGAGAATATTTTAGCGGTGGCGTTCTGAATATTATTCAGAAAATCGCACAGAACTTCTCAGTAGCATTAACAATTATTGTAGCTGCTGTTCCCGAAGGATTACCTCTTATTGTAAAACTTGTAACAAAACAGAATGTAAAGACAATGGAGAAATTCAATATTCTTGCTAAGAATCCTGGTAAAATCCCAGAGTTAGCATATGTTGATATTATTTGTACTGATAAGACAGGTACTCTTACGACAGGTATTATGACTCCAAAGAAGATTATTGATGGATTTGGTAATGATGTAAATAAGGATTCAGTTCTTTGGAATAATATCAAAACAAACATTTCTTTAAATAATAGTGCAACATTTGATTCAGAAAACAATATTACAGGTGGTAATTCAATTGATAGAGCAGTTCTTAGCCTTGTAAATCCTGAAACATATGCTGACATTCAGAAAAAATATCCAGTTAAGTTAAAGCAGGTATTTAATAGTAGTAATAAGTATTCAGCTTTTACGACAAAGGATGGAATTACATACTATAAGGGTGCACCTGAGAAACTGATTGAGCATTGCACAAAAGTAATGGACTCAAGTGGTGAAATTGTAGACAATAACGACAATGACACATTAAGTAATGCAATTACAGCAATGACAAGTAATGCAATGAGATGTATTGCAGTTACAATGGCAGATGGTGATTTAGTAGAGAATGAAATACCGAATGATATGACATTCCTTGGAATTATTGGTGTTGTAGATCCTGTAAGAGATGAAGTACCGAGTGCAGTAAAAACAGCACATAAGGCTGGTATTCAAGTTATTGAAATTACAGGCGATTGTATTGAGACAGCAGTTGCAGTTGCTACAGAGTGTGGAATTTACAAAGATGGAGATTTAGCACTTACAAATGATGAATTTGAAGCGATGTCAGATGATGAAGTAAAGAGTATAATTCCTCGATTGAGAGTTATTTCAAGGTGTTCACCAAACACAAAACTCAGACTTGTCACATTAGCACAGGAGATTGGAAAATCAGTTGCAATGACAGGTGATGGAGTAAATGATAGTCCTGCTTTAAAGAGAGCCGATGTTGGTTTTGGTATGCAAGGTGGTTCAGATGTTGCAAAAGAAGCATCAGATATTGTATTAACAGATGATAACTTTGCAAGCGTTGTAAAGGCAGTAGAACTTGGAAGAACATTTATGCACAATATTATGATGTTCCTTGAATTCCAGTTACCTATCAATATTTCACTTCTGATTCTCAGTGTTATCTATCCAATGATTGTAACAGGTGCATTGCTCGCTTCAGTTCAGATTCTGATTGTAAATATCATTATGGATTCCCTTAATTCACTATCATTCGGTGGCGAACCACCAAAAGATGAGTATATGACAGAGAAACCTATCAAGAAGGGTTCTGGCTTATTCATTAGAGGAGCAAAGAAACGTATTGCAATTAGTACAGTAGCATTTATTGTACTCTATGGAATTATTACATTTAGTCCAATTTCAGATATGTTTGCAACTGAAACAGAGGCTATAACAGCGAGATTTGCATTATTATGTTTCATGGCTGTATTTAATGGATTTAACATTCGTACAGAGCATATTAATTTATTCAATGGTATTGGAAAGAACAAGTTATTTTCAGCCATTGCAATCGGAATTTTTGTAATGACGATTGCTCTTTGTAGCTTTGCGGAAAATCTTATTAAGGTCACAGCTTTAGATTTCAAACATTGGGTAGTAGTTGTAATTTTAGCCTTTATGGTTATTCCAATTGATCTTATCAGAAAGATTATTGAGAAGAAAAGAGAGAATAAGTAATTGAGGAGATGAGAGCATGGTAAGGAGAGATAAAAGTTATAAAAAAGTAGAGATTATTACTCTTATATGCTTTTCAATTAGTGTTATTACAGTATGTATTACACGCTTTATTCCATTTATTTTTCTGACGTTACTCACATTCCCAATTTCTTTTAAATTATTAAAAGAGAAGGTTGACAGCCTTCCCAAGAATAAGGAGGACAAACAATATGTCAATTAGTTTAGTTAAAGGTCAGAAGATTGACCTTACAAAAGGTAATGCAGGTTTAAACAAAGTCGTATTTGGTCTTGGATGGGATACAAATAGATACGATGGTAATGCAGATTTCGATTTGGATGTATCAGCATTTTTTACTGATGATTCAGGAAAGGTAACAGGCGAACAGGATTTTGTATTTTATGGTCAGCCACAGCATCCAAGCGGAGCATTGATTTATTCTGGCGATAATAGAACAGGTGTAGGTGATGGCGATGACGAGACAATGATTGTTGAGTTAAATAAGATTCCATCTAATATTACAAAGATTAGCTTCTCAGCGACAATTTATGATGCAGAAAATCGTTTACAGAATTTCGGAATGGTTGATAATTCGTACATTAGAGCATACAACGCTGATACAAATGAGGAACTTTTCAAATATGAACTTAATGAGGATTTCTCATTAGAGACAGGTGTTATTGCAGGTGAGTTGTATCGTAAGAACGGTGAATGGAAGTTTAATGCAGTTGGTTCAGGTTACAATGGTGGTTTAGCTGCTATTGGTAGAAATTTTGGTCTTGATTTATAAAATGGAAGGAGAATATATATGTCAGTAAATTTAGTAAAAGGACAGAAAATTAATTTATCTAAGGAAGTAGCAGGTGGTCTTACAAAGATTATGGTAGGACTTGGATGGGATGCTGCTAAGAAAGGATTATTTGGTTCTAAGCCAAACATTGATTGCGATGCTTCAGCAATTATTTTAGGAAAAGATGATAAGTATCGCACATGTGTTTATTATGGTGACAGATCAGCGGAAGACAGATGTGTGTATCATCATGGCGACAACCTCACAGGAGATGGAGACGGTGATGATGAGCAGATTACAGTTGATCTTGCGAATATTACAAATAAGGTTGAGAAGATTGTATTTGTAGTAAATATCTATGATTGTATTTCAAGAAAGCAGGATTTTGGACTTATCAAGAATGCGTACATTAGACTTGTTGATGAGTCAACTGGTAAGGAAATTTGTAAATACAATCTTTCAGATGATTATGCTGGCAAGACAGCAATGGTATTTGCAGAGGTTTATAAGAAAGACGGAGAGTGGAAATTTAACGCTATCGGTCAGGGAACAAATGATTCAAGTGTTAGCGAATTAACAAGAAGATACAAATAGGAGGATTTAATTATGTCAGTTTCGTTAAGTAAAGGACAGAGAGTAGATTTAACAAAGGGTAGACCGTCATTAAAAAACATTCTTGTTGGACTTGGATGGGATATTAATCATTATGATGGAGAAGCAGATTTTGACCTCGATGCATCCGTGTTTATGACAAAAGAGAATGGTAAGGTTGGCAAGGATGAGGATTTCATTTTCTATGGTAATCTTGAACATAGTTCAAAGAGTGTAAAGCATATGGGAGATAACCGTACAGGTGAGGGAGATGGAGATGATGAGGTTATTAAGATTAAACTTGATAAAATCCCATCAGACTACGAGACTCTTGCTGTGACGGTCACAATTTATGATGCTGAGAGTAGACTTCAGAACTTCGGTATGGTTGGAAATGCATATGTGCGTGTAGTAGACGAAGAGACAGGCGAGGAACTTATTCGTTTTGATTTAAGTGAAGACTTCTCTACCGAGACTGCGTTAGTCGTAGCTGAAATTTATAAACATAATGGTGAATGGAAGTTTAAGGCTGTAGGAAGTGGCTATAACGGTGGATTAAAAGCATTATGTAATCAGTATGGAATTGATGCAGAGTAGGAGGATTGTATGACAAATTTTATGTTTATTATAATTGTGGCGATTGTATTAATTGCACTGATCCTTTTCTTTACTCCTTTTGGTAAACAGCTTCGAGTAAAATTTAAAGGAAGAACGGATGAAGTGATGCGTCAGGATGCACAGACACCAGAAGGTGCTAGAGATTATTACAATGCAGCCATTAGAGAAAAGGAAGACTTTTATAACAAGGCATCTGCTACATATGCTGAAATTTCAGGAAAGCGTGATACAGCAGAAAAAGACTTATATCAGGCGAATAAAGATATTATGCGTGTTACACAGCAGATTAATGCTTGTCTTGATGAAAATAAAGAAAATGAAGCAATGCAGTATGCAATGAAGAAGTCTACTTTGGAGAATAAGATTAATGTACTAAAAGATACAATTGAAGAGATGAAAGAAGCACAGGTTCACCAAAAAGACATTCGTGATCAGGTAGCCGAAGAATTGCAGAAACTTAAAGAGGAAAAGGAACAGGTTCTTTTTCAGATGGAAGCTGATAGTCAGATTATCGAACTTCATCAGAGTATGGATAGTCTTAATACGAATAATGAGAGCGATAGAATGCTTGAAAGAGTTCGTGAAGGAGCAAGAAAGACAAGAGAACGTGCAGAAGGAAGTAGAATTGCATATGATTCTAGCGCACAGGCTAATGAGAGAAGACTTGCTAATTCTGAAAGAGAGCGCAATGCTCGTCAGATCCTTGATGATATGAAGAGACAGAGGGGTAATAAGTAATGATTGTATTAAACATTGGAGTTTTCGTAATCTGTCTTGGAGTATGCTTTGGAGCAGGTTTTATTGTAGGAAAACGTAAAAAGAATAAATAATTCAAGAGTTAGTAGGTGTCATAGCCTACTGACTCTATCAATACACCATATGTAGTGATTGGAGAATGTAATATATACTATATATGGTGTATAAATTGCATTAGAAAGAAACGCACATTTCTTCGGAATTTTTTGGAGGTTAAGACAATGACAATTGAGCAAATTAAGGACAAATTAAAATCAAAAGAGTATGACTTCCTGAGAACAGATAAGAATTTGGGTGACAATATCATTATCTTAACTCTTGGTGGAAGTCATGCATATGGAACTAATAATGAGGGTAGCGACTTAGATATTCGTGGTTGTGCTTTAAATAGCAAGATGCAAATTCTTACAAACGAGAATTTTGAGCAGTTTGTAAATAATGAAACAGACACAACTATTTATGCATTTAATAAGTTAGTTGCTTTATTAAGCAATACAAACCCTAACACAATTGAGATGCTTGGAAATAAGCCAGAACATTATTTCTATGTATCTCCTATTGGTCAGGAACTTATTGACAATGCACATTTATTCTTATCAAAAAGAGCTTGTCATTCATTTGGTGGATATGCGAATCAGCAGCTCTATAGATTGAATCAGAAAGCAGCACATCAGATGTCTCAGTCAGAATTGGAGAAACACATTTTAAAGACGCTTGAATTTATGCAGACAGATTTTACAAAGAAATACACACCATATTCAGATGATTCAATGAAGTTATATATTGATAAGGCTGTACAGGAAGGATATGACACAGAGATTTTTATGGACGTAAACCTTACTCATTATCCATTGAGAGATTATTGCTCTATGTGGAATGAACTTCAGAACACAGTTCGTCAGTATGGCAAGATTGGTAAAAGAAATGAGAAAGCAATTGAGCATGGTAAGATTGCAAAACATTCAATGCATCTCATTCGACTTTATATGATGTGCTTAGATATTCTTGAAAAAGAGAGAATAATCACATATAGAGAAGATGAACATGATTTGCTTATGGATATTCGTAATGGTAAATATCTCGACAGCAACGATCAGCCAATTCCTGAGTTCTTTGAAATGGTAAATGACTATGAGAAGAGATTGGATTATGCAAAGAAAAATACTAATCTTCCTGACAATCCAGACTACAAGAAAATCAATGAGTTTGTTGCAAGTGTAAACGAAAGGGTGGTTAAGGGTGAAATCTAAATTAAAAATTAAAATCCCATCTGGGGCAAATGAGATTATTCATACACTCCAAGATAAAGGATACGAAGCATATTTAGTTGGTGGCTGTGTTCGTGATAGCATTCTGAAAAGAACAATTCACGATTATGATATTACAACTTCTGCCACACCAAATAAAATGATGGAAGTATTCAAGAACAAGAGAATTATTGAAACTGGTTTGCAACATGGAACAATAACAATTGTCATTGATGGCGAGCCATACGAGGTAACGACTTACAGAATTGATGGTAATTATTCTGACAATCGTAGACCAGACAAAGTGACTTTTACAAAAAGTCTTAAAGAGGATTTAAAGCGTAGAGATTTTACAATTAATGCTATGGCATACAATGATGAAGTTGGTCTTGTAGATCCGTTTAATGGCATGGAAGATATAAGGTATCACAAAATTCAGTGTGTTGGTAAACCAGAAGATAGATTCGATGAAGATGCTTTGAGAATTTTACGTGCTATCAGATTTGCTTCTCAGTTAAATTTTGTCCTTGAACCAAATACAGATTATGTTTTGCATAAGATGTATCAGAATTTGGAGAATATATCAGTCGAAAGAATAAATAGTGAATTCTGTAAAATCGCTGCATCAAGTGATTTTAGTGTACAGATGGTTTTATATAGCGATGTATTATCATTGTTTATTCCTGAAATAAAAGATATGTTTGATTTTCCACAGAATAATCCATATCACATCTATGATGTATGGAAACATACAATTCACGTTGTAGAAGCATATTCTTGTGATTGTGAAGAAGGCTTAAATCCCATAGATTTAATTACAGCGTTAGCAGTGTTCTTCCACGACATAGGAAAGCCACATTGTTATCAGGACGGAGAAGATGGTATCAGACATTTTAAAGGACATGGAAGAGTCAGTGCTGATATGACAGATGAGATAATGAAAAGACTTCGTTTTGATAATGATACAAGAGAAAAAGTAGTGCAGCTTGTTTATTATCATGATGCAACTTTTGAAGTGGGTGAAAAGTATATCAAGAGATGGCTCAATAAGATCGGAGAAGAACAATTTAGAAGACTATTGAATGTTCGTAGAGCAGATATTAAAGCACAAGCTTATACAGAACAAGAGAGTAGGCTTCAGAAAATTGACAATATCGAATATATCTTAGAGGAAGTTTTACAGAAAGATGAATGTTTCTCATTGAAAGGTTTAGCTGTTAATGGCAAGGATCTGATTGAGATTGGATATAAACCAGGAAAAGAAATAGGGAATACACTGAATTGTCTTTTGCAGTTGGTAATTGAAGGTGTATATCAAAACGAAAAAAGTGAGTTACTTAAATATGTTAAGACAACAAAAGAATGGATGAAGTTAGGAGAAAAATATAATGGTTAGATTATTTAGTCAGAGTATCAAATTAAAAGTTGTTGAAGAACTCTTCAAAAAGTAGAATGGAGAGTAAACTATGTACGAAAAATTAAGAGAATATATAGAAGAGTCAAATAATATTGTATTCTTTGGTGGAGCAGGTGTATCTACTGAAAGTGGTATTCCTGACTTCCGATCTAAGAATGGATTGTATAATCAGCATGACATTCAATTTGAAAAATATAACCCAGAATATCTTCTAAGTAGAGAATGTTTATATAACAATCCAAAAGTATTTTATGAATTCTATCGTCAGAAGATGGATACAAGGAACATTGAGCCAAACATTACTCATAAGGTACTTGCTAAAATGGAAAAGATGGGTAAGCTGAAGGCTATTGTTACACAGAATATTGATGGACTTCATCAGAAAGCTGGTAGTAAGAATGTCTTTGAGATTCATGGCACTACCCAGAAGAATTATTGTAGCAAGTGCAAGATGGAATATCATTCGGATTTCTTATTTAACACTAAAGAGACAATTCCAAAATGTGAATGTGGAGGTCTGATCAGACCTGATGTAACTTTATATGGAGAAAATCTTCCTAATGATGCGGTAAATGGGGCAATCAGAGCTATTCGAGATGCTGAAATGTTGATTATTGGTGGCACTTCATTAAAAGTTTATCCAGCAGCGAATTATATTTCGTATTTCAGTGGTAGGCATTTGGTTATTATCAATAGGGAAAAAATCCAAGTGTTAATGAATGAAGACACGGATCTGATAATTGTTGATTCGTTAGGTAATGTATTTAGTGAGATTGATAAATGGATGTGAGGTGAGATAAATGGCAAAATGGGGAACTAAAAATCCACCACAGAAAAAAGGAAGATATTTAGTAACAATAGAAACATCTTTTGGGAGACAGGTAAGACAAGCTGATAGATGTGAATATCCAAAGGGAAATTGGACATGGAATGTTTTACCAAGTGGTAGCACCGTAGATGTGATTGCTTGGCAGAAATGTCCTGAACCATATAGAGAATAAGTGAGGTGAAAGAGTGAAATTAACAATTGATATTCCAAGAGAATATGAACGAGATTTTATCGCTGATAAGTTTAAAGATTTCTTTTCAAGAGTAATTACAGATATGGATTATAGCGGTCTGTGTGGTAATTATGAAAAGGAAATCGCAGAAATGTTTATAAAAGCATTTGATGAAGCTATTGTTGGTGAAGTTAATCCAAATGCAAATGTTATTCCAGTAGCAAATATATCTTTTAACACAGAAGATATACAGAACATGATCCAAGATGAATTCAAGAAGTTTAAAGTAGAGAATAATCTAATATAGAAGTAATTCTATTCACGGCTGATCAGCCCAAAATTTCCAAAAAAGAGGTGAAAATTATGTTATCACAGGAAAATATTAACAAACTGTGTATGACTGGATTATATAGACATGAACCAGATGTTAAATATCGGGGTTCTATATACGAAGATCAGTTATTCCATTGCTGCAATTGGGTATTCGAGGTTAAATATAACGAATACAAAGACAGATATCAAATGGTCGATAACTATTGGAGCGATGGTAGTGGTCTTAGGATTGAACTTACAGATGATAACATTAATGAGTTTGAATTGATATTTGATAAAGAAGAAGTCACTACGAATTACGGCGACAATATTTGGGATTATGATGAAACGGATAGATTCTATGTTGCTATAGGAAGTGGTGGTACTCAATTTGGTAGAAAGTGGTTTGTCAAAAAGGATGCTAAAAAGAATAAAGACAAAGTAATAAGTAGATTGAGTGATGAAATCAAATCATTAGAGACAGAACTTCTTCGCAAGAAACAGACTTTGGAAGAAGTAATTCATGGAGATAGAAATTTAAAATATCTTTAATAACAGATCAGTATAGAAAATTTTCTTAACTTGGACATTCGTTCAAGTATTTCCAAAACAAAAATAAGTAATGAAATATTTTTTTCATTCGATTAGGCAGACGTGTCTATTTTCGAGTGATTTTACAACAAAATAATATTAAAAATGAAAGGATTTAACAGTAAATTCTAGGATAAATGATTGCGCAATCTCTGTAGATTAAAGGATTTTGACAGAGAATAAAGAAAAAAATAATTATTGTGAGAAGAACTGGAAGTTAGTGAACTTCTGTGAGTTTGATAAATATGCAACAAGTTCTTATTGTGCTATTCACAATGAGAATGAAAGTAAAAATCTTGGTGATATTACTAAGGTTGATGAAACAAAACTTGAACCATTTAACATGATTTGTGGAGGTAGTCCTTGCCAGGATTTTTCGGTCGCAGGTAAGCAGAAAGGTTCTGTATGGACTTGTAAAGATTGTGGACATGAGTATAATCCACTGACAGTTCATTGGTCAGAAAGAGATAAGTGTCCATGCTGCGGAAGTAATAATATTGAGAAGACTCGTTCATCTCTTTTGGTAGAGTATCTGAGAGTTATCAGAGCAAATAAACCGAATTTCGGTATGTACGAGAATGTAAAGAATATTGTGGGAAAGCAGTTTAAAGATACATTCAAGATGTTCACAGATGAGTTGGACGAGTATGGATACAATGTGTACTGGAAAGTTCTAAACGCAAAAGACTATGGCATTCCTCAGAATAGAGAGCGTGTATATCTGATTTTTATTAAGAAAGAATTGGATAACGGCAAGTTTACATATCCTGAACCATTTGATAATGGAATAAGATTAAAAGATATTCTTGAAGAGAATGTTGATGAGAAGTTTTATATCTCGGAAGATAAGGTTCAGAGATTTTTAACAAATCTTAACAACGAAGACGCTTTATTATATGATGCTTGTCAAGTTAAAAGAGAAGGAAAATCAAGAGAATATAATGATTTTTGCCCTACTTTAACAGCGAGAGATTATAAAGATCCACGTCTTGTAAATGATAATGTTGTAAAACAGATTGGCACAATTTCTAAATGTGAAGGGAATTGGAAAAATCCACAAGTAGGTAGAATTTATAGTACAGATGGTTGTAGTCCAACATTAAATACTTGTGGAGGTGGTAGTCATGAACCAAAGATTGTTCAGTTAGGAAATGTAAATCCATCTGGCAAAGGTATGAATGGTAATGTGTTTGACGAGAATGGATTAGCACCGACTCTTACAACAAATAAGGGTGAGGGTAACAAGATTGCAATTCGCCAGGCAACTAAGAAAGGATATATTGAATGTGAACTTGGTGGCGTAGCTGATTTATCATATCCAGAGTCTAAAACAAGAAGAGGTAGAGTTCAGGAAAATGGTCAGATTTGTCCAACAATTACTGCAACTGAGACAGGGGTTTGTAGAATTGAATCACCTATTAGAATCAGAAAATTAACTCCGAAGGAGTGTTTTAGACTTATGGGATTCTCAGATGAAAATTTTGAAGCTGCTGAGAAGATGGTAAGTAATAGTCAGTTGTACAAGCAAGCAGGGAATTCCATCGTAGTAGATGTTTTATATTACATATTAGTTGAATTGTATAAGGCTATGCCATATCTTTTTGATGATTTGAGATTAAGTAGTTTTTTCTCTGGGATTGGTGCATTTGAGATAGCATTAAACAGATTGTATGAAGGAATCAACTCTGGAAATTTTACAAGCCCACAAGCGGATTAAGTTCTGCTTGTGGAGAAACAAATAAAACATTATGTCTTAATAGCAAGGGTGGAAGAAATGGTATACCAGGATTACAACCATCATTGCAAGATAGAGTTTATGATTCAAATGGAATAGCAACTGCCTGTACTACATCACCATTCTTTATGCCTAACTATTTAATTAAAAATTTTCAAAAACCACAGACGGAATAATACCTGTCTGTGGTGACAATTTAAAAATAATGACAGTGGATATTGAAAATATTTGCATTGACGACACACAAGGTTTTGACGGAGTAAGATTTTATAATGGTTATGCACCAACATTAAGAAGTCAGCGAAGTGGATTAAAAGTTTTTGAAAATACAAGCAGAGAATAATATAATAGATAGTTAAAAACAAAACAATATATAGCGTTAAATAATTACAACATATACTATATATTGCATAAAATTAAGACAACAGGAAAGCGGAATTTCTTGTTGGTTTTCAGAGAATAAATACATATAAAAATAAAGAAAAGAGGATTAAATATATGAGTAAAGCTGTTTTAGTGATGGATATGCCAAGTAGCTGTGATAAATGTCCATTTTGTTTTGATAGTTATGGACAATGTGAACTTTGTGCTGCAACAGGACACTTAGATAAATGTGGGGATATGATTTATGAAGAAGTAATAAAAATTGATAATAAGTCAAATTGGTGTCCATTAAAAGAATTGCCAGAAGAGACACACAATAATGAATATATGGACGAATATTGCGATGGCTATGATGATGGTTGGAACTCATTAAGAAAGAAAATTTTAGGCGAAGATGAGGAGAATAAGTAAATGGCATATATAAAAGAATATTGGCAGAATAAAGAACAGAGAGCAGAAACTGCTCGCAAACATACAAAAGAGATGCAGAATAAATATGGTCGTTGTATTCAAACTTCAATTTTGGGTACAAAAATTTATGATACAAATTCATTTAATAGGGATTTTGAAGAGGGTATCGAAGATAAAGATACCAAGATTATTGTAGAGGATATTGATAGTGTAGGTGCTGTAATGAAATACGGCAATCCAAGTACAGCAGTTCTTAATTTTTCTTCATATAAAAATCCAGGTGGAATGTTTCTAAATGGTAGTAAGGCACAGGAAGAGTGCTTATGTTATGAATCGTTCTTATACAATGTGTTGAGTCAGTTTGTATTAGAATTTTATGATTGGAATAATCGACACAAGAATAAGGCTTTATATTTGAATAGAGGATTATTTTCTCCTGGCGTTTGGTTCTTTAGAGAGAATAATCATGTGGAATGTAGTGTTATTACTTGTGCTGCTCCAAATAAGTCGGCTGCTCAGAAATATCAGAACGTGTCAGACGAAGAAAATACTAAAGTATTAAGAAATCGAATTAAGTTTGTTCTTGATATAGCGAAAGATAACAATGTGAGCACTCTTATTTTAGGAGCTTATGGTTGTGGTGTTTTTGGTCAAGATGCAACAGAAGTGGCGAATATATTTAAAGAATGTTTAACTACTACTCATAAGTGTTTTGATACTGTTGTATTTGCTGTTCCAAGTGGTAGAGATGGTAACTATGAGAAATTCGTAAAAGTATTTTGATAAAGGAGGACGAATAAATGATAGATATTCAATGTAAAGACGGAAAATATATTATTGATGCAAGGATTCATAGTGAAGTTGATACAAATGATATTGCAAAAGTACAGGAAAGATTTACTTCTGATTGTGCTTATGAGTTTGCAGAAGCTATGAGAGAAGCAGTAAACATTAGTCGTTTGGTGATGAAAGAACAGAGAGGAGGTAAATTAGATGAATAATCCATTAAAAAAGATAAAATTTAAAATATTAAAAGATTATACAACTGATGATGTTTTTAGAGAAACACAAAAAAACTATGATGAAAAGATTAGAGGGTTTGATGAAAAGATTAGAGGGTTATCAGATAGGATTGATCAATTGTCAAGAATAATTGAACATACTTCTGGAAACACCGTGAACTTTTATCTCGATTGGAGTTGGGTAAATACATTTTATATGTTATCAGATAAAAAAGTATACACATTACATATTTATAAAGGGGCAAGTGAGACTCCAATTATTCTTAAAGAATTATCTGATGGATCTGTTGATGAGGAATCATGCATGTTTGCATTAGAAGATAATATCGCACGTTTTGAAGTAACAGTTAAACGTGTAAGTATGGATGTAAGATATGTATTCTTAATTGATTATGAAAATAAAACATATATTGTTAAATCCAAAACTGAAATTGATCTTTCTAAGAGAAAAGAAAAAGAAGAGCATGAATCATAGATTTCTTTTGGAGGTTTAAATGGGATTAATTGAAAAATATGAAAAAAGAAAACTAAGATATGAGAAGCAACTTTCTCAAATGTCAGATGATAGTGAACTATCAGAGTATGGATTTTGGGATAAAGGGTATCTGCGTGGGAAAATTGCAATATGTGATGACATTATAGACGATTTGAATAATATCTTAATTAAGTACAATAAAAAGCAATAGTGTCAAATTTAAAGGAGAATAATATGGCAGGATTTGTCTCAAAACAACCAAATGGATTATATTGTAGATTTTCGACCGTTACGGATTGCCCTACAGCATGGAATATGACACGAGAAGATTATATCAATATGAAAATGCAGGAAGCAAAAGAAGACGCTGAGAATGTGTTGGATAATTATTTAAAGCCGTTTGATATGGTGCTAGATATGTATTATCCAAACAATATGACAAAAGAGAAATTTAATGAGTTCCTTGAAGAAACTGGGTATGGTAAAGGAGAATAAAATCATATGAAGAAGAAAATTTTAGCAGTTGTATTAGGATTAACATTATGTTTTGGAATAACTGGATGTGCGTCAAGTGATGATTTGGTAGCCTCTAATATTCCAAATGAACAACAATCTAAATGTGAACATGAATACAAAGAAATTGATTGGTGTGCTCAGTCATATTCGGATGGTAGTGATGTTGGTTATGATATTTATTGCCCTAAATGTGAATATGAAACAAATGTTAGTTATAAAGAGTGGAATAAAATTCAAGCAGATATGGAATACAAGAAGAAAAATAAAGCACAGTAAACCGAAGATTTTTTTGGTGTTAGGAGGTGGCAGATGGGTAAAAATTATGGATTAGAGTTGTATAAATTACTAATGAACACAGGAGAAGATGACATTGATATTTCATATGTAGAGGAATTCGGATGGGTTAATAATACAGAATTTTGTGTTTGGATTAATCTTATTTGGTTTGATGAATTTGTTAAACGACTGAGAGATATTTTTGGCTATTCATTATTTGATGAAGGTGGAATTGAAGCAAGAATTGGTAGTGATTATGTTTGTATTAATTTAGAAGAAGTTATTTCTGGATATGGTGTTGATCTTAAAGAAGTATTTCCAAGAAGTAAATACACGCATTAAGAGGATAATACATTGAAAGAAATCTTTCTTTGGAAGATTTGAGTTAAGAGAATATTAATACGAAAGGAGTGAGTGGCAGCCTTAAAGATATATCGCTCTGAGTAGATTAAATGAGATACGTTGGTAGTAAAAATAAACTTAGCAAAGATTTAGCACCAATTATTCAGTCTTATATTACAGATGATACAACTGGATATTTAGAACCATTTGTGGGTGGTGCAAACATGATTGATAAAATCAAGTGTCCAATTCGTATTGGATGTGATATTCATAAACAGTTAATTGAGCTTTTAAAATATGCACAGAAAAACAATGATAAACTTCCAGAAAGAATTTTGGAGAATGAATATAAGGAAGTACAAAAAAAATAAAGAAAATTATCCAGATTGGTATCTTGGTCTTGTTGGATTTTGTGCAAGTTTTGGAGCTAAATATTTTGGTGGTTATGCAAGAGATTCAAAAGATGATAATAGTGGAAAATGGTCTGCTGGTGCAATTAAAAATTTAAAGAAACAGATTCCAAATATAAAAGATGTTAAATTCAAAAACATTTCTTTCTTAGATCTTCCCTTAGATAAAATTAAAAACTATGTTATCTATTGTGACATCCCATATAAAGACACAACTAAATATTCAACAGGTGGATTTCCCTATGAAGAATTTTACGAGTGGGTAAAAGAAGCCAGTAAGAATAATATTGTTCTGATTAGCGAGTATAACATGCCCGAAGAATTTATTTGTATTTGGCAGAAAGAAACGAAGACTCTTTTGGATAGTAATAAAGAGAAGAGTGATGATAAAAATATCAGAATTGAAAAATTGTTTACATATAGGTACGAGAAATAAAACCAATGAATCTCGCATTTCGTCTTATATTGGAGGTAGTTTAGTGGAATTAAAATTTGAGAATGGTTCAAAAATTCGATCAATTGATTCTGGTACAAACAAAAGAAGTATTCGTGGTATCGAAGAACTAAGACAAAGAATAAATGAATTTGGAAGCATCTTTGATGACATCTACTTTCTAGTTTATTGTATATATAACGCTAAGACAGAATTATACGACAGAAGATTAACAAACATGAGAAGCGAACATGATCCAACAGAAGCTTTTATCGGATGCAATAGTTATGTTAAGGGTGCGTCAAATTGTTATTCTAAGAAGCTATATGAAAAGTGTAGAACATACATTGAAATTAAAACTTATCCATCGACATTTGATTGTAAACATTGGAGAAACTGTATTAGATATTATCATAATTTATCTGCACAAGGTTGGATTGCTTTGTATGAACGACTTGTTAAAGAAGGACATATAAGCGAAGAAATATTGGAGTTTTGCGAACCATATCTCAGTAGAAAAGGAGAATAACAATATGAATTTAACACATAGAGAAGAAGTAAATCTTTACGAAGCAATTCAGAAATCATTCCCTAAAATTCTCATCAAAGATTTAACAGAACATGAAATGATTTGTCCTGTTTGTAATGGTCTTGGAATGAGAATTGAGAATAATATTTATGGTATCAAGGGTGATAATTCTGAAGCTGGTAGACGAGAACATTTTCCATATAAACATCAAGCACTTTCATTCTGCCGAAGTTGTTTTAATGGAGTACAGAGATTATGCCCTTATTGTGGACAGCCATATAAGAATCAGTCATATATGCATTGCGACTGCGAAGGACAGAAGGAAGCTGATGAAGAAGAGAAAATAAAGAAGTGGAACGAAAAGGTTTCTAAGGCAGTTCCAGTTGATGAAAAAGATGTAGACACAATTCTTTACTGTGAGGAATTTGATGAGTATTACGATACTGTTGATGATTTCTTTGACGATTATTTTGGGCGTTATACAGATGAAGAATTTAATGATGACGGCAGACCTGAGAGATTATGGGTGTGCAGCGTGGAAAAGATTCATATTGATGCTGATGATGTAGTTGACAATGCTTGCGAAGAGTTACATGAAGATGCTTATGAACAGTGTGATATTGGTGGTCTGCAAAATTTGTTAGATACCTGGTGTAAAGATCAGACAGGAGCTACTACATATTATCCATGTTATAAGCAGTATGTTTTGATTAATTGGGATGAATTTGAAACAGAGTAAACCTGTCTTTCATTAGACCGTGAAAATTAAATGGAGAATAATTAAGTGTGAGGTGAAAATTGTGGATAACACAGATATGTACTGGGATGATATTTGTTGGAATGATGTAGTTCCTAATTGGGATGAAAATGGAGAGTTACCAAATGATGAAGATGAAAATTGAAACCGACAATTCATGGCAAGTTTAACACTACATATAGTGGTTTAATAAAACTATAAATACAATACATAGTATAGAAAAAGGAGAAACAAATGAGCGTAGTAGCTTGTAAGGTATATAAGGATAAAATTGAAATGGCATCAGACTCTATTGCTGTAAAAGGATGGACGAAGATTAATAACGCACAGAACAAAATTGTTAAAATGATGAAATATAATGACATGATTATTGGTGGTTGTGGCAATTCAGATGAGATTAGTTTGTTGTTTCATTATATGAAAACTCATACTATCGAAGATATGGATGAAAAGGGTGTCCTTGATTTTATTATTGAGTTTCGTAGATGGAAGAATGACTTAACTGGTGATAACAATCTTAAAAATCCATACATAATTGCTTATAAAGGAAAGGCTTTTGCAATTGAAGGAATGTTAGTTTTCCCAATTGATGATTTTTATACTATTGGAGCTGGTGAAGATTATGCAAGTGGTGCTTTATATATGGGTGCATCTCCAAAAGAAGCTGTTAAAGCAGCATGTGAATTATGTGCATTTGTATGTGAACCAATCGTTTGTGAAAGTATTAGTAGATAATTAGAGATAAGAGAATAGGCATATATGGAAACTTTAATCCAATAAATGCGATATTTCTTTTGGTTGTAGGAGGTGAGGCAGTGAAAATTAAAGATAAAATACGAGATAAATTAAGACAGTGGTTATTTTCAGAAGAGTTATTAAAATTTGAATCGGCAGAACAGAATTATAAAGATGCAGAAGACTTATATAATAGGGCAAGAGGGTATCTAAATGCCGCAAAGGATGAATATAGCTGGTCGTTTAAGATGGTTGATGATTGTCATCAGCTTATGAATTCTATGATGGATGTTGGAACAGATGTAGGATTTCTTTCTAATGAGCATTCGTGGGCGGTTGTATGTATTAAAGGTCATCCAGAATATGTGAAATTTATTCCATTGTCGCATAAAGACACACGAGATGTATTGGATTTTCTGAAACATTTTAAGTATTCAGATAGAGTTGTAGATTCTCCATTTGCGTTTAGAGGTATGATTGACCATTATATTGTGGAAAATCCGTTTTTGAAAAAATAAAAAGGAAGTATTATGGAAGTAAGAAAACATAAGGTAGAAAATAGATAGGTATATGGTGAATATGATTTCTATATTGGAGAAGAATTGGTAGCTCAATTAACTACACAGCTTGTAGGTGTTGATTATGCTTATCTATACTTCCTTCCTAAGATATATAGAGATAATGATAGAACCAGAATTGATTTAAGATACATAACATACGATGAAGCACTAGAAAAAGCTATTAAAATTGTAACAAAGAAGTTGTATTTACAATCAATGAATATCCTCGACAGTTTAAAAAACATGGAGGTTGAAAGATAATTATGCGTGCAGAGAATATAGAAGTAACATTTAAAATACCAATTCCAGTAGATAAACCTGATTTGAATGGTGTCATATATTCAAAAGATGCAATCAAAAATGCTTACAAAAATGTAAAGAATGTACCAATTGAGATACCGAATGATAAAGGTAACCTCTTACCTATTGGTGTATGCCAGGAAGCAGAATTAATTGAAGATGAAAATGGTATGCATATTAAAGGTGTAGGTGTTATTTGGCATGGCGGTACAGAAGAAAACGTTGGCATTGAAGATAATAAGGTAGAAAGTCTTAATGTGATTGGTATTGGATTTGCGAAAGAGTAGGTAAATTAGTGTCAAAGATAAATTATAGAGTATGTGATATTTGTGGAAATATATTAAAAACAGATGTTCGATTTACAGGATATGTAAATGGCTGTCGAATTTGGAATAAGTTATTTAATAGACTGGATATGTGTAATGATTGCATTGATAAAATCAAGCGATTGTCAATAGATAAGAAAGATGAAGAGAAGTACATAAAAGAAGTTTTTGATAAGGCAAAAAATTATGATAATCCAGATATAAAGTCTGCTTATTATGAAGGAATCGAAGATACACTGAATGTTTTGAGTCATAAGAGATTAAAGAATATTAAGTAAATAATGTTATTACAAGTGCTCGGAGGACATTTTAATGAGAATAGTAGATAGAAAAACATTGGCTGCGATGCCAAATGGAACAGTATTTTGTGGATATACACCAGATTCGTTGGACGGTGATTTTGAGATTATTACAGGTCATAATGAGAAATATGATGGAGTTGAGAACAAAGTAGGGTTTTATAGCACGCTGTCATTGTCGCCATTTATTGATCATGAAAACAAATATACTGTAGGAACAGAGAGAATTACTAATTGGGCGACTGTTGATACTTGTGATTATGATTTTGATGAAGATCAGTTGTTTGCAGTATTTAGCAAAACAGAAGTCAGAGCTATGATTACAGTTCTTCAGTATGCGTTATCTGATTGTGGATTTTCAATAAACAAGTTTATGGACACATATTTCTATAAAGATGAGGAAATTGATGAGAAAGATTTACACAATTGGATTGATGATTAAATTTGTATCATAAATAGGAGAATAATTATATGAGCAAGAAAGAAGAATGGATGGTTCATATTTGGGGTGGTGCATGGAATCACGATGCCAATCCATCCATCGAGAAAGATTTAGGTATAAAAGATGGTTATTACTATTTTGATGCTGAAGAAGAAAAGAACAGGTTTATTCAGTTAATCAGGCAGGATAAATATGAGAAACAAGGACTGGCAACTGATTGTAAACATGGAATTATGAGCCATAAGAGGACGATTTTTGTTGCTACTCTTAAATATAAGGACAAAACATTTGTCATTCATTATGACTTAGGATATGAATATCCAGAAGATAGTGCAATTTTTTATTTCACAGAAGGTAATTTTGGTTGTGATTGTAATAGAAGTCTTGCTATTAGATGGGAATATGGAGAAGATGTTATTCCGGAATTACCTTGTGGAGATGAGATTGAAATGACAGATTATCATGTCGAGTATCAAGATTAGTAGAGAATAATCAAAAGTAATGTATAAAAAGGAGCAAATAAGTTTAATGAATGAGTGTCAGTTTTGCAATAAGATTTACAATACACAAAAATTAAAAGGAACATATTGGGCAGACCGAGATGTTGTAAATTGTATTACATACAATGAAGATGATAACACATATAATATTTGGCATGAATGCCAAGATGATTATTATTCTGACAATATTTTAGAAATTAATTTTTGCCCTAAATGTGGAAGAAAAATTAATTCAAATTATAAAGCAGTAAGATAAGATGAAATTTTGGTTTGTCACGAAAACTATACAATATTCGAGACAAAAAGAGAATATAACAATGTAATTACAAAATAAAGGAAAGGAAAATGTTCACATGTGAGTAAAGCTGCACAGCTACTATCGGTGAACAAATTTGAAAAATAATACAGAAAAAGATTGGACAGGTAATAAGAATAGTATTTTTAAGACTTTAGGTGCAAGTAATCACACCGACAAGGAAAGACAGAACGAGGATTATTATGCGACAGATCCTATTGCAATTGATGTCTTATTAAAAGATGGCGGTGTTACATTTAACAAACCTATCTGGGAATGTTCCTGTGGCGAGGGACATTTATCTGAAAGATTAAAGAGCTTCGGTTATGAAGTTCGATCCACTGATCTGATCGATAGAGGTTATGGTGAAGGTGGAATTGATTTTCTTACATATAATCAGCCTTGGAATGGCGATATCTTAACAAATCCCCCATATAAATATGCAAAAGAATTTATTGAACATGCAATGACATTAATTCCTGATGGTTGCAGAGTATTTATGTTTCTTAAAGTTCAGTTTCTTGAAGGAAAAGCTCGTAAGGAATTATTTAAAAAGTACCCACCAAAATGTGTTTATGTTTCAAGCAGTCGTATCTTATGTGCGAAGAATGCTCTTTTTGATGAAATGAGAGCAGGTGGTGGTAGTGCAGTTGCTTATGCGTGGTACGAATTTGAAAAGGGTTATACAGGTGAAAGTAAACTAAAATGGATAAATTAATACAAAGATTAAATGAGGAGATGAGTAGTTGGATTGGTGATTTAGTCACCAATTCTGACTTATCAAGAGAGAAACTATTAAAACGATATTCATATGAATATTGCATCAAAGAAGAAATTATAAACTATTTTTCAGAGAATATTATATCAGATGACTTTGAAGAGTTCTTACTGGATAAAGAAGATATATTGTCTTATCTGTACGTTGAGTATACGGAAGATGATACAGCAAATATTCATAACGAGATAGAAGGATTTGTAAGTAATCTCTGTTATCGTTTTAGAACACAATCTGAAATGCCCTAAAATCAAGGCTTTCAGAGGTTGAAAAACCACATGAAAACCACGTTTCATTCGGTTGCGAAAGTAGGTGAAAAATTGAAGAATATATTTTTAGAAGCTGCTATGAATTATGACAAAATGAGTGATTTAGAAAAGTCAGAAGCAAATGATAATATCAGAAAACAATTTGACAATATCATTCATGGTAATCCTCCGAAAACAGAACGAGAAAAAGAGATTGATAAACTTGCAAAAGAAGAATTAGAGGAGTACAGACGAAAGAAGAAAGCCTTTTATGCCAACCCTATTCATTGGGATAATAATAAACGTAGAAGACATGGGTTTCCTGTATTAAGAGGTAGAGTTAATAAACACCGTTTGAAAGAATATCCAGGATTCCATCCATCTGTACGATTCTTTTGCATGATGGAAGACTTATTCGATGAGATACTGATTACAACTATGGAGGATTGTTTTAATTCTTTTGTAGAGGTAAAAGATTTGGCAGTTGGTGATGCAAATGTATTTAGAGTGAGCGAATAGGAGAATAACAGTATGAGAGCATATGAATTACGACAACATGACGTAATTTCCTATTATCCTCCACAACCACACAAACAGGAATATAAACTTGGAGAACACATTTCAATTAACGAATTAGCCGAAACAATGTTTGGTTCACCTGCTTTAAGGTTAGATAGAGATAAAAATGAGGACAAGATATTTCGAGTTATAGAAATAAAATATGTGAAATTTACGTGGTGGAAGTTTTGGAAGAGAAGAAAATATGTTGAAGAATATCATTTAGAAGTTATGTAAGGGAGACAAATTAAATTATGAACAAGAGGCAGAAAAAGAAATTATTTAAGCAGACACTTATTAAGGTTAGAAAATTGCATCCACAGAAGGGTGATGTAATTTGTTTCCAATTTGATCCAAATGAAATATATGTGGATACTGTGTGCGAAATGCTAAAATTCTATTCAGATAATAAAGTGTTTGGAAACGCAACACTTGCATGTGTTCCTTTAAATTTAAAGTATTTTGGTAAAGAAGCTGTGCAGTTTCATATTGATAAGTTACAGAGTATTGTAGACCAGATAGGAGAATAAATGATAGGTAGAGTTGATTTGGAAAGTACGGAAGTCGGAGAAAAGAAATATTACCTTATAACACCTGGAGGTCTAATATTCCATGAAATTCCATTTGAAGAAATACATAATTTAACACGAGAAGTATGGATATCACGTTGTCCTTGTTGTGGTGGTCTACAAGGATATTATTATTCAAAAAATGAAGCCAAGAAAAATAGCAACTTCTGTATTGAATGCCGTCATACTCGTTTATTTTTAATAAAGAGATATAAAGGCTATTCTAAACAGAATGTAAAATTTAGGCTATTAACAAAAGGTTATAAGGAATACAAAGGAATTAAATATCCTTATATGAATATTCATGGTTGATAAGAAAGAAGCATTTCTTTAGAAAAGGAGAACAATAAATGGAGATATTTTCGATAGTAGATAAGATAAATGTAAATAAATTAAATACGAAAATTGCAGAGTTCGTATCTAAAGAAGGGCATGAACCGTACATATTTGCAAACAAAGAGACGCTTGAATCATTAATTAAACCGATTGAACATGAATTAAAATTCGTATCGGCAGCGACTGGTATTACGACCTCGTTTAAACGTTGTTTTATTGGTAAATATCTGGGTAATAAAATGTTTGAAGATAACGCATTAAAATTTGGTGAGATTGAGCTGAGATAAGAGCGAATAAATACATAGAAAGAGGTGATTCGATGAGATGCAGAGATTGTCCTTATGAGATTGAAGATTTTACATTAAGAATAGAGATGTATAAATCGGTATATGGTGAATATCCAGATGAAGATAGAGCCAATCAATCAGAACAGTTTGTTTGGTGTGATAAAGTTGGTGGCAAAGTTTATTCTTTTGGTCATTGTAGTGATTGGTATGAACACGATGAAGAAAAGCATAAGAATCATTCTAACAAAAAGAGAATAAATAAACGTGAGAGGTATTTGAAACATCAGAATCATCTCAGATATTTATATGAAACTGTTGGTGGTTATTATCCAACGCCTGTTAGATATGTGGATGAAATATGGGTTAAGGGTGTTGGTTATGTTAAAAATCCAAAGCCATATTATCAGAGATTGTATCGTGGTAAGAAAAGTAAATATTTGAAACAGTTATCTAATAGGAAAATACGTAGATATAAAGGTGAGTTACATAATGGTTATCAAAACATCCATAAAATTTTTGATTGGTGGAATGAATTTTGTTAGGAGAATAAAGAAATGAAGATAGAGTTAATCAAATTAAAATTCAATGATACCTATTCGTACAAGTATAAGCCATTTAAGTATTGTTGTGATGAAATTCAGAATGATAAAGCTATTGTATTTACAGGTGAGGATTTGGTATGCAATGATATTTTTGGATTAGTAGTAAGAGATTCAGATGATAATATAATTCCTCAATTTTGTAATTCATACACCGAAACATTTAACTCTTGGGGTGATGAGTATGAGCAAACAGATAATTATCCAATCCAGTTCTGTCTTCATTGTGGAGAGAAGATTGAGATTTCAGTTGTAGATGAGATTGATGTATCTGATAAGTACAATGAATTATCTAAGCAGCGTGAGGAATTGTGGAGGAAGTGTCAGAAAACAGATAGTAAGAAGAAAGAAGCTGAACTAAGAGAACAGGTTAGAAAGTTTGATAATCAGATCGACAGTTTCTATTGGTTAGGTGAGTGGAAAGGAGAATATTAAAATGGAGAACAGATTATTATTTGAGGAAGATGTTATTAGAGCAGTTGATAAACATACAAAAGATGATGATCGGCTGGACGATGATATTAGTTGTATTCTTGAAGAAATTACTTCACCAATTCAAGTTGGCTCAATAAAAATAGAGGATAAGCCAATACAGCAGAAACAGAGACGAGTATTATTATTCGAGAATGAGAATCTTGACCTAGAGCAGCGTGGTAACAGATATTATTTATCGCTCTATGATAAGGAAGGAAAATTTCAGAGAGAAGTAACTATTGATGTGAAAGACGATTACAAGGTTGGACTTTGCAATGGTAAGTAAATTCAGGACACATTAGCTTTGAGAAAGGAGAATATATGAGAACAATTTATATTGCGGATGATAATAAAGAATTTGATGATGAGTTTGAATGTGAAAGATACGAATGGCTTTTAAAACATCCACATTTAAAAGATATTAAATGTTATGACAAAGACGGTAATTTATTTGCAGATATTATGGACGATGATACCTATAATTATTCTGTCAAAATTGTTGTTCCTACAGAAGAGTGTGTAAAAGAGTTGCACGATGTTGCTGAATACACAGGATTTATTTACTATTATCATATTACTGAACCTGGTATATGGGTATTCAAAGAGGATGATAATAGATTAGACGGAAGATTTGTAAAAGTGTAAATTCACAAGAAACAACATTTCGCCACTTTAGAAAGGACAAGCACAAATGAATTTGAAAAAGATTAGAAGTGAAGATTTGATTTTTAGCAATGAAATTGAAGATGATAGAACCAATACATACCTCACACTGAATGATTATGATTGGATGAATTATAATCTGTCTACTCGTTTTAAGACAGAAGAGATGGGAGTATTAGAAGTTGAGTTTGAATATTTCGGTATAGTTACTTCACAGATGAATGTAAAACAGACATTAAACGGCAAGGCATATGAAATTACATATGAATATCCAACAGATATTTTCAGTAAAAATTTGATTAAGTTCTTAGAAAAACATATCAGACACTGGAATGAAAAATACGCATTTAATGGCGAAGAAGAAGTTATAGATTTCTTTAATGAAGTTCTCGATAAAGGGACTGTCAAAGATGTTGCTGAAATCAATAAAAATGACAACAGACCACAATGCTGCATAGATCACGATAAGTATTTTTCAACATGTGACACTTGTGAGTTTGGAGAATAACAAAAAATTATAAAGGAGAATATTAAACATGGAAACAATTTTAAGATTATTAGCAGAGAACCCAGAAAGTTTAGGAGAGGTAGTAAAGACATACATTACAAAGTATAAAGAGCCTGTATATGATGTTCTGAAGGAACTCATGATTATTGCAAAGGATTATTCTGAGAATACTGAATATCCTGCAATTCAGGCGAGAACCAAGAAGAATATGTTTGATGCATATGTAAGTGTTGGTTTTACAGAGGATCAGGCATTAGCACTTATGATTAACGATAATATTCAGCTTATGAAGAACATTCAGAAGTCAGTTAATAATACTTCCGTAAAGAAGAGTAAGTAATGGTTTCGCAGTAAACCAATCTTTCATTCGGAAAATTTTTAATCATATCTAAGCCATTCGGCTATGGGAATCCCAGTAAATAAGAGAATATTACAAAGAAAGGATAATTAGTAGCTGGCTTTAAAGGTTGCAACCGCTTTGGTGCTAATTATTGAAATTACAAAATGACAAGTATTACACACCAATAGAATTAGCGAATTACTGTTGGGATAAGGTTTTTGAAGTTGTTGGTGAAGAAAATATATCAGAGATTATTGAGCCTAGTGTTGGGAATGGCAGTTTTCTTAATCATGCAGAGCAGCTACCACATTTTGCGTATGATATTGAACCTGAGTGTGAATCTAATTTTACTCATATCTTTAAGCAGGATTATTTAAGTGCTGATATAAAGTATCTTTGGGGAAGGCTGATAATAGGAAATCCACCATACGGAAGATGTTTAAATATGGCACAGAAATTTTTTAAGAAGTCAGTTGAAATTGCAGATACAATTGCATTTATTCTTCCTATAAGCCAATTGAATAACACAAGGTCAATGTATGAGTTTGATTTGGTATATAGTGAAGATTTAGGTATTCAGCATTATACAGATAGAGATTTACATTGTTGCTTTAATATTTATCGCAGACCTGATAGTGGAGAATTAAATAGTAAACCAGTCGCAAAATTAAAAGATGTCACTATCTATCGTCAGGATAGTAAGGGATATGACGAGAAAGATTTTGATGTTCGTATGTGCTATTGGGGTGATGGATCTGCTGGAAAGATATTAAAGGATGATGAACATTATTCGGCAGAATATAAAATCAAGATAAATAATGAAGAATTAAGAGAAGATATTATTAAAGTGCTTACTACATTTGATTGGAAGGAATATCTAAATTGCATTGCAATGAGAAAAATACAACAATTTCACATCATAAATGTACTTAAAGAGAATGTGGAAGGAATCAAATAATCGCATGAATTTTTTCTTTCATTTGGATAGATTGGAGGTATGATATGAGAACAGAGAATATAGAAGTAACATTTAAAATTCCAATTCCAGTTGATAAGCCTGATTTGAATGGTGTCATATATTCAAAAGAAGCAATTAGAAATGCTTATAAAAATGTAAAGGATATTCCAATTGAGATACCATGTAATGATGGTCATTTTCTTCCTATTGGAGTAGCACAGGAAGTTGAGTTAATTGAAGGTGAAAATGGTATGTATATTACAGGAGTTGGTCTTGTTTGGCATGGTGGCACAGAGGAAAGTGTTGAAATTGAAGAGGGTAAGGTTACTAGCTTTAAAGTAAATGGCATTGGAATTGCAAAAGAGTAGGAGAATAAGTATATGGCGATAGGCGATGGGAAACATACTTTGGCAGATAGCTCTCTAAAACATATGACAAAAAATGAGCTAATAAGAATTATTCACTGCTTAGAAAGTAATCTCAAAAATGCTTATGAGGCAAATGATATTCAGTATGAGCATTATAAGAGGTTACTTTCTAAAAACGGAGTAATTGAAGATGAACTTTTGGATAAAAAGAAAATAGAAGAACAAATAGTAACTTGGATAAAACTAGGATTAGCATTATCAGAAGAAGAAAAGGAAGAATTAACGAAACTATGTGAGCAGTATGCAAAATTGTAATCGTAGGAATGATTCGTTTCTTACGGAAATTTTAGAAGATAGGAGTGATATAAACGAGAGTATATAAAGATAAACAGTATCTTATTTTCGATTATGAAGATGGACGCACTGTAAAATATGATTTTGCAACAAAGACTGCCATTGGGATTAAGGGTAAACCAGTAAAAAATCTATGTAGTCAACTAAGTGGTTTTACTTTAAATGAGTTATTTGATTGTTGTGATGATGAGAAATATGCAAAGTTTTTACGATTTATTAGAAATTCAGAAACATACTCATATTCAATAAGCAACATAGGAACAATTCTTGATAGAGTTCCAAGATATGATAGATTTGAACAAATCTTCTCAGCAGGATTTGATGACATTATCAAAGATGGTTATCGGTTCAAGTATTCTATAAATGAGATTCCAAAATCTCTAATCAAATTATGTCGTAAATATCCCATTAAATTATCCAACAATACTGTTAAGTATTATAAAGAAAATCAAGATGCACATTACATAGCTTATAACTTGGATTATCTAAGTTTAGATTCTGATGATATTTATATCGTTTGGAATACAGAAACATGGGATAGAGTTGATGGTGCTTGTATTTATTATTCATTTTTCAATAAATTAGTGAATGAATTTGGATATAATGCAAAGGATTTATGGCTGTATCTGGATAGAATTAAGACATTTGAAGCAGTTGAAGATATGGGTTTCTTAATTCGTGAATTGTACGACTATGCTGATATGATGAATCAGCTTAGTCCAAAGTATGACAAGTATCCAAGACATTTTCTTACTACACATAGAATTGCTTGTAGAAATTACAATCGAATGAAGAAAGAGTTCTCAGAAGAGTTATTTAAAAAGAGAATAAATAAACAGTACGAATGCTCTTTTGGTGATTACATATTCATTTATCCAGATTCTACACAGGACATAAAGGATGAGGCTGCCTCACAAAACAACTGCGTAGCTTCATACATAGATAAGGTTATTGACGGTAAGTGCCACATTCTTTTCTTGAGAAAGAAGAATAAACCAGATGAGAGTTTGGTAACGATTGAAGTAAGAAATAATCATATCGTACAGGCTAGACGAAGATTTAATGATGACGTAACAGCAGAGGATCAGAAAGCTATTGATGCATTTAACAAAAAATTTGCGAATAAGGAGGATAAAGCAGCATGATTAAAGGTGATCGAATTAAATTAATTAAGAAAATGGGAGTGTTTGATAACATCGGTGAGATTTGTGAAGTAACTGATATTCAGGAAGGTGGAGTAATCTGCTTTAAGTTCGGTGGTTGCCATCTTGGTTGTATGTCATATGACGAGTATGAAAAGTATTTTGAAAAGGTTGAAGAACCTGTAAAGAGAACTTGGAGTGAGTGGAGCGATTATCACATTTTGCATTTAACAGACTTACTTGGTATCCCTAGAAACTTGAATTGGCAGTACAGATATAATGGAAAGAAAATTCAGGTTAGAAGTGGTACATTTAAAGTGGAAACCACATGTTATAAGGATGATACTTTTGACATTAATAAAGGATTGAACTTAGCCAAGAAAAGATTAATTGTAAAATACCTTGATAATCAGGTTAAGTCGATTGCAAAGGCGATGTAAGAGGAGAATAAATATATGAACACAAAAATTATTAGTGCATTTCCTGCTTGTGGTAAAACATATGCTTTTAAAAAACTAAATGATAAAGGTTACAAGATTCTCGACAGCGATAGTAGTCAGTTTAGTTGGTGTTATGATTATAATCCAGTTAATTCAGATAAAATTGAAAGGTATCGCAATCCTGAATTTCCAAAGAATTATATCCAGCACATTAAAGACAATATTGGGAAAGTTGATTATATCTTTGTAAGCAGCCATAAAGAAGTTAGAGACGCTTTGATTGAGAATGGAATTTATTTTACATTAGTTTATCCTGGCAGAAAGATGAAAGCTGAATGGGTTGGTAGATGCTTCTTGTGTGGAAGTGGCGAAGAGTTCTGTCAGCTCATTGCAGACAATTGGGATAAATGGATTGATGAAATGGAAGAAGTAGAAGATTGTGATAGATATATTCTTGGTGAAGACGACTCGATTGATCCAGATGACTTAGATAGATATTACTACTTAGGAGAATTAATTGAAAAAGGATTGATTTAAAGAACGAATAACAATATATAGGAAGTATTCTGAAAGAGTAATCAATCAGGAAAAGAAAGGAGAGAATAACGGAATGAACAGTAGCATTTTTGTTCCTAAAACGATAAATGTTGGATATCAAAATCGTTCAGGAACTTACACAGGAAAACTTGCCTATGTCATTTACTATGACGAAAAAGGCAAACTGCGAAAAGAAGCATCATGGAATAGTTGGCGTGATGATAAAATTCCAAATGATGAATTTGAGAATGTTCCAACAGAAGGATTTGTACTAAATAAGAAAGCTGGCGATTACTCTACAGGATGGGATCACAGACATGCTTATTGTAGAGTATATGATCCAAGGGGATTTGAGTTTGAAATTACCATTGAAAATTTATTATACATTCTCGAAAATGCGAATTGTATCAAGGGTAAGGGACTTGAAGGAGAATTTATATATGGATGGGATGGTAAGGATTTAGTTCTTATGCCAGTTGAGTCACCTGACTATAAACAAATTGCGGCTTATAATAAGATTGTACATAATAATGAATCTATTAAGACAAGAGACTTGATTCTTGGCGCAACATATCTTACAAAAGAAAATATAGAATGGATTTATATGGGACGTTTTGAAACATACGGTTATGGTTATGAATTTATACAGGATGGTAAAACTGTAAAAACTAAATCCTATAAAGATATTCCAAATGAGTCAACTCGTTTTGGATATTATAGTAAGATTTCTTATAAAAGAATTAACAATCTCTCATATGGTAAAATGCATTGGTTCGCAAGATTAAGCGAGGGAAAGTATGAATTTGAGCAATTCAAAAGTGTTCCTAAAAACAAACTTATTAGTTGTCTCGATGACAAATGCACATCTAAATATTCTGAAATTTATGATTCAATGGAATCATCTTATCAATTCTCCCCTATAGATGATAGCAAGGATAAAATTGTAAATATCTCATTTGAAGATTTTTATGAAAAAGCAATTAATACATATGTCGATGATGATATAACAAAAAAATATGTCAATGTTCGTTTTATGGTAAACAACAATGGAGAATATATTAAATATGAAATGACAACGCCATATAGGTCAGAAGATAACGGTAAATATACTGTTTATAAATATAGTGCCAAGAATATCTATCATGGAGATAAGGAAGCAATTGATATTTTCCCGACAGAAGAAAGAGAAGTGGAAGTACGTTATGGTCAAAAAGAAATTCAGACGCATATGATTCCAGTTTTTATTGAAACAGTTTTTGAAAAGTTAAAACCAGTATGTAAGCAGAAATATTTAGCAAATGGTAGAGAATATAAAAAGGAGTACGAGTTTAATGAGTAAAAACGATGACAGAATTTTAGAATTAAAGAAACAGATTGAGACAAAGAAGAAATCAATTTCGGAGAGGAAAATCAGATTTATTCCTGAAACAAATTGTGTTCTTAATATGGATGGAATGACAATTAATCTCAATGTGTGTTCAGATGATGCATTATTATTACTTTTGATTAGATTGAATTCATATTTAATGTCTGCAAAGGATCTTAATATGGCTGATTTTGAAATTTCAGGATACAGTGTGACAGCATGGATTAAAGATATTAAGAGCAAGTTAGAGGTATCTAGTCTGAAGAAAGAAGAGTCTGATTTGAAGAAAATGGAGAGCAAGTTGGATAAGTTGCTTTCTGATGATAAGAAAACAGAACTGGAAATTGATGAAATTGCTGCTTTATTGAAGTAAAAGAGAGAATAATACAATAGGTAGTATATTCCGTAAAAACACATACTATATATAGTGGTCGGATAAATTTAAACTACTATATATAGTAATAAAAAGACAAGAAATATCGGTTTCATGTGAAGCTTAGAAAGAGAGGAAAAATGAAAATTTTAGAAGGACACGAAAAAGAATACAAGGATTGGTATGATAAAAATAGTGACGGTTATGGTAGAGCTTGTTTTACATATGCTGAAAGATGGGCAGAAATGTTAGAGAACAAGATTGAATCTTCTACAGAAGATGTTATGAAAGTTATTGTTGATAATGCTGATAAGTTAAGCCATGAAGCTGATACTGAGGGCATTACAGGATATATGTATGGATGTGCAGTTAGTATTCTTTCACAGTGTTGGAAGTATGGAGAATATCTTAGAAAGTGGCACAATAAGGAATATAACTATGATGGTGATGGTGTTGTAAATCCAGCAATTTTAACAATCGGTTAAGAGAATATAAAAGCAAAGGAGATTGAAACGATGGAGAATAATAAGGTAAGACAGTTTGTAGATTTACTTGTCAATGAAGAAGAGACAATCGAAAATGCAGCAAAGGTATCTGGAATTGGCGATATGAAATTGGTTGATGTTTTAAAGACTATTTCAGAGATGGAATTTAAAAGTATTAAAGCTTTTTCAAGTGCTGTTGCTGGATTGAATAGTATGAAAGAAGCTATTCAGACAGTTAAGAATCTGGATGATGCGTTAATAGATTTAAAGAAATCTTCTGAAAAGTAGAGAATATAAAAACAGTAGAACAGATTGCACAAGTTTGGCGACCTAACAATCTGCTCTACGGAGAATAAAATATAGAATAAACTATATTTGTTCTATTGTAACAAATCTATTTGGCTAATTCAAGCCAGTTTATCCTATAACAAGTATTCCAAAAGAGAAATCAATTGGATAGTGGGCGTGGGTTTCGTCCGTTGAATTTAAAACTTCAAGAATACCAAGTAAATTACAGATACATATTTGAGGTTTTAGAACTATGTTAATTTACAAGGTAATAAACCTCAAAGCACAGTTGAAGGGGATTAAATAATCTGTTTTAGAATCATGTTAATTTATAAGGTAATAAACCTATAAGTTAGGTGCTAAGAACCCTGTAACAATTTTAGAATTATGTTAATTTAAGGAGAATTTATGAAAGTAAGTAGAGTAGAACAACATCGAATAAAGAAAAGTAAGAAAAATAATAAAGACGATAAACTGTTCAAAATTATAGATGATTTATGTTGGAAATCTAAAAACTTATATAATTATGGAAATTACATAATTCGGCAGGAATTTATAGAAACTTCAAAACAAAAAGAACAAGGATTAGTTGAGGATGCTCGTTGGATTCAATACAATGAATTATTTCAATTATGTAAAGAATCTGATTGTTATAAATGTATTGGAAGCAATGTAGGACAAGCTACTTTGAGAAAATTAGATAAGAACTGGAAGTCGTTCTTCGCAGCTATTAAGGATTATTCAAAGAATCCATCTAAATATCTTGGCAGACCGAAGTTGCCGAAGTATCTTCCTAAAAAAGATGGAAGATTTGAATTGGGATTAGATAATATCAAATTCAAAATTGTTGATAGTTATATTTATTTTAGTTGGAAACCTCTTAAAATCATGAATAATATTTTCAGAACAAAAATACCAAATGATTCTAAATTAGTACAACTTCGATTTGTTCCAAAAGGTAATGAATATATTATGGAAGTAGTTTACCAAATAGAAGTTCCTGAAACAAAGGATATAGAATCACAGAGTATTGCTGCAATTGACTTAGGTGTCGATAATTTGATGACCATCACAACAAACTGTGGTGTAAATCCAATTATAATAAATGGAAAACCATTGAAGTCAATCAATCAGTATTATAATAAGAAGATTTCAGAAATGAGATCGGCATTAAAGCTGAGAAATGATAGCGATTGGTCAAATGAGATGCAAAGATTTGCAACTAAAAGAAATAATCAAGTAGATGATTATATTCAGAAATCAACAAAGATGGTAGTAGATTTTTGTAAGTGTAATGATATTGACACATTGGTTTGTGGTTATAACTCAGGATGGAAACAAGAAACTGATATGGGTAAAAGAGTCAACCAGAAATTTGTATCTATTCCATATTTAAGTATTGTGCAAAGACTTGAATATAAATGCGAGAATGAAGGAATTAAATTTATTAAAACAAATGAAAGTTATACAAGTGGTACATCTTTTCTTGATGGTGAAGAGCCAATTAAGAAAAATTACAATAAAGATAGACGAATTCATAGAGGGTTATTTCAGAGCGAGAAAGGAGAATATATTAATGCAGACGTAAATGGAAGTTATCAGATAATGAAAAAGGTATTCCCAAAGGCTTTCGCCAATGGGATAGTGGATGCAGGTTCACATCCAGTAGTCGTAAATATACCACTACAAACGGCTAATGTTGTTTAAAAAAGCCGATGAATTTTCGATTTCATGTTAACAGAAAGAGAGAATACATAAGTGTAACAAGGCGATAAGCCTAAAATATAAAGTTTAAAAATCAAAGTTAAAAAGGAGAGAACATTATGACAACAGAAAAGATGACAATTCATAAGGCACTTGCAGAGTTAAAAATCGTAGATGATAGAATTATTTCTGCAATCAATGGTGGTACTTATTGTGTAGCAAATAAGCATTCCAACGAAAAGATCAAGGGTGTACCAGTTAAGGAATACGAAGGCGTTATGCAAGGTTATTACGATAAGGCAACAGACCTTATTAAAAGAAGAAATGCAATCAAGAGAGCGGTTGTTTTATCAAATGCTACAACAAAAGTTTCTATTAATGGCATTGAATACACAGTGGCAGAAGCTATTGAGATGAAGAATCATGGGGTAGAGTTTGATGAGAAGATGTTAACTGCATTAAAGAAGCAATATGACAAGGCACAGGCTGAAATCCTCAAACAGAACGGTGATGACCTTGAAAAGAGAGCAGAACAATATGTAATTGGCATTTACGGTTCTAAGGAAGGTAAAACTAATACAGATGATTTCGAGAAGACAAAGAAAGATTTCATCAATGCAAATTCATATGAGTTGATTGATCCTATTAAGATTTTGGACAAAATTAACACATTAGAAGAGAACATTGCATCTTTCAAAGCAGAAGTAGATGCTGCACTTAGCACATCAAATGCTGTAACAGAGATTGAAATTAACTATTAAAGAGAGAATAGTTAATTAGAAGTTATTCACTGTTTACCGAAAACTTTAAACTACAACTCATCAGTCTTTTGCAGAGATAGACTTATGTAAAGCTGAAAAAGAAATCTGCAAAATAATAAAAAATATTACAAATTATTGAATTAATAAAAGATGATTAATTTATATGATTTGTATAATTTCAACTTACTACAGTACATAATTCGGCAAGATAATGGTGAAACCATTGGCTGATATGTATAACATTAAATATGAAATTATACTATAATTATCAGATTGCCTACGATAATGATAGGTGTGTGCTGTAAAGTTTAAAGTTGTAAGGCTCAAATAACAACGCTCAGAAGTTCAAAGTTTAAATTATGAGTCAAAGTTAAAAGAGTAAATAGTAAAGTTGTAAAGATTTATCAAATCCTTGATACACAGTTTAGCATAGTTGTATTTGGCTATAAGCATCTGCAAGGCTGGTAAATGGTGAATAATTTTATATAAAACCTTGGGTGTTTTATGGAGTGTTTAAGCACTCTATTTTTCCAAGAGTGAAATTAATGAGTTACAGGAATATTCGAGAGTAATTAACTTGAATATTCCATTAAATATCCAAACGCTTATCAGCCATATAGACTTATCAAAGTAAGAATTACTGTATAAATAGAGAATATAAGTGGTGGAAAATGAAGAATTTAGATACGCAGCTATGTAAAGCAAAATTATTAAATTCTAACACATGGATTACAGGATTTTATGCGAGTAAACAAGAGACTACATATTGTTTTAAAGAAGATTATGATAAAAATCCTGTTCAGACACATCATTATATCATCCGTGATGAGATGACAGATTGGGGATTACCAAATGTGTTTAGAGAATATGAAATAGATCCAAAGACATTGTGTAGATGTACAGGCAGCCATGATAAGAATGGTAAGTTAATCTTTGAAAACGACATTCTAAACGGAGAATTATATAATGTAGTCTCTTATGGAAATGGTGAAAATGAATTTCTCGGAATGAATGTTGGTTGGTATGTTCAGAGAGATAACTTCGAATCATGGTGTGAATTAAATGATTTGGAAATGTATGAAGTAACAGGAAATATCTTAGATAATATCTAACCAGTCTTGAACAATTCAGTTCAAAAATTCCAAAAATCAAAACTGAATAGAGAATATAAATATGGGTGGAAGAACAGCATACCCTTGGTTAAGTACACCAAAAATCACTGTTGAAGATAGATTTTACATAAATTTATTTTCTGTGTTCCGTCCATTTGGGCGTTTATATAGATTGTTTTATTAACAATATTTACATAAATTTTTTAATTTTAAGGAGGACGAAATTTAATGAAGGAACTCAAAAATTTAGTAACAGTAACAGGAAAGCTTGTAAAGAACAACATCGATGAATTTACAACAAAGAAGGGTGAGGAAGCAATCGGAGGTAGTCTTGTATTAAGAACTGCTGATGATAGTGAGCATGAGATCAATTTCTTTGCTTTCAAGTACAAGAAGGATGAGAATAAGAAGTTCACTTCTGAGGAGAGTTATTTCTACAAGCAGTACACAGATGCAATGAGTCTCAAGGATATTGAGCATTGTGCGGAGGGTGAGACACCTGACATTATCTCAATTACAGATGGTATGTTCACAGCCAATGACTTCAAGGGTAATGATGGTAATGTTGTTTCTACAAACAAGATTTCAGCAAGATTTATCAATCGAGTAGAACCAAAGGATTATGAGAGTACAGTTCTTGAAGCTAAGTTTGAGGTAGAAGGAATTATCGAATCTATCACAGATGAGGTTGTAAAGGAAGTTCCAACTGGAAATCTTACAATCAGAATGAACGCTATTGGACAGAGAGCAGATGGATTTGGAAAGGATGTTAAGTATGAAGCTGATTCTCTTATTCCAATCAAGATGACAGTTGACAAGTCAATGGCTGATGCATTCAGAAGTGCAGGTTACTATGATGGATGCTTTACAAAGCTTGCTGGTGTAGTCATCAATTCTGTTGATATTCAGGAAGTAGTTGAGAAGGCTACATTTGGTACTGATATTGTAAAGAAGGTAAAGACAACTATCAGAAAGAATGATGTTAAGTCTGGTGTAGCAGCATCAACAGTATTTGAGCATGAACTTACACAGGATATTATTGACACATTAAAGTCTAAGAGAAAGGCTAAGTTAGCCGAAATCAAGGCAGGAGAGTCATCTTCTCAGACAGCAGAAGGATTCCAGAAGAATACTAGCACACCTGCTCCACAGACTACATACAATCCATTTGCACAGCAGCAGTAAAATAAAAAGCCTACTCAAGAGTGGTCTTGGGTAGGCGAATAATAAGAAATTTAAAGTATAAAGGAGAAAATTATTAATGATCGGAAATTTATTAGATTTAACACCAAACAAAGTTAGTAGAGATTATAGTGGTTATCCAATTGTTTTTCTTGGAGAAACAGGAGATGGAAAAACAGATAGTATTAATAGATTTTTAACTTCTGTTGCACCAGAAGGAAAGAAGCCTTTGTTTATTGCATTAGAGGATGCAACAATGATTGTCCCTAATATTATGGCTGTAAGAGTACATGATGAAGCGGAATTATTACAGGTGTATGGTCAGTTAAAAAATCCTCAGTTAAAGAAATTATACAGTTGTGTTGTAATTGATACTGCTGATAAGTTTGAACAGATGAATAAGTCATTTATCCAGGCTAAAAAAGAGGTTGATATCATAGAAGATATTGGATATTCAAAGGGTAAAAAATATCTAAAATCATTATCTGGGATTGTAAATGATATTAGAAATCTTGGATATCCAGTTCATTTCACCGCACAGTTATATAAGACAACTGATTTTAATACAAATAAGGTCATTTACAAAACAAAGTTAGACGAGGCTACAACACAGCAGATGTTCCACGATGCATTTTTGGTTGGTTGTGTGAAACTTGATAATAAATCAAAAACACCATTAACCTCTGATAGATTAATTACATTTAAGAAATCAGATACATATCCAGATTTAAAGGATAAATTTGGATTACCTGATACAATGCACATTGGAGAATTAAAATCTAATCTTGATAAAGTATTTGAGAATAGATATAAGAACGAAGAGTTAAAAGATGAATCCTTAATTACAAAACTCGATGAAGGAGAATCATTCGATGAAGTAAAAGCAAAAGGATTATCGTATGGAGCATTATTGTCAGATAATGGAAGATTAGATGAAGCGATGTACATCTTAAAGACAGAGATTGGTGCTAATGAAGATGGTACACCTAAAACATTTAACGATCTTACACCTGCACAAATTGAAGTTGCAAAAGTAGTAACAATCAAATTGGAAGAATTAGTTAAGAAATACAATCTTAATTAATTTTTAGTAAGGGAGGGATTCTTCCCTCCTGTTCTTTGTAAAGTAGGTGTATATGGCTAGATTATCAACATGTAAAGGTTGTGGTAAAAAATTACAACCAGAAGAAAAACACATACACTCTTCAAAAACATACTGTGAAGAGTGTTTTAAGAAAATTGAGAGAGATTCTACTGAATATAAGCAGTTGATTGAATTTATCTGTAATAACTACGAGTTGGAAAAACCAACAGGATTTATGCTCAAACAGATTAAAGAACTTAGAACTGAATACGGATATTCATATGCAGCTATGACTTATACACTTTGGTACTGCAAAGAAATATTAAATAAGTCCTTGATTGAAAAGTATGGAGTTGCGTTAATAAAACATTATTATGATGAAGCAAAAGACTATTATTCACAACAAGAAAGACTAAAAGAACAAATCAACAAATTGTCAGATGTGGAAGTTAAGACTAAAGTTGTAAAGTGTACTTCTATGAATTCCAATAAAAAATCAGCATCTTTGATAGATTTGGGAAATTTGTTAGAAGGTGGTGATTCAAATTAATTTTAATCAACAGGTAGATAAAAAGGCTATTTTCTTATTATTTGGGTGTTATTGTTTGAATCCAAGATATGTACTGGACGAAAAATATTCAACAAATACAAATGATTATCCTGAGAATTTTCATAAAATGATATGGGGAGCAATCGTAAACATTGCCAAAAAGGGTAATGTAGAAAAGATTACACCTATTGATATTGAAAATGAAATATCACAGTTTGATACAGCTATTTCACTTTGGAAGAATAATGATGGATGGGGATATATTGAATCAGCTATTGAAATGTCTTCTGATAAAATTATGAATGTCGGTAAATATTATGATGATGTTCGTAAGTATTCAATTGTGAGAAATGCCGTAGAATCTTTGAAGATGGATATTAGTTTTCTATATGATGAAAACGATGATGAAAAACTCGAAGCATTTAATAAATTAACAAGTATTGATGTTCTTAATGAAATAAATAACAAATTTATGGATTTCAAATCTATGTGGAAGAATATGTTTGGTGATAACTATTCATTCAAAGCAGGAGATGGAATTACAGACAGATTAAGAGAACATAAGGAACAACAGAATGTATATGGTTATCCATTTCAATCTGGATATTTAACAACTGTATACAGAGGTATGCGTCCTAAGAAATACATATTAAGAAGTTCTGTATCAGGTGGTGGAAAGTCAAGAAGTTCATTAGCTGATGGATGTAATATGGTATCCGACAGAATATACGATTGGAGTAAAAAGGAATGGATATCAACAGGTGAGAGTCAACCAGTATTGTTTATTTCTACAGAGTTGGAAAAAGACGAAATTCAAGACATTATCTTAGCTCATGTAAGTGGTATTGAACAGGATAGAATTGAAACGTGGGATGACATTACACCAGAAGAAGAAAAAATTCTTGAAGAATCAGCAAAATATATTGAAACATATGAATATTATGTTGAATATATGCCTGATTTTACAATAGACCTCATTTCTGAAACAATTGAAAAATACATCTTAAATCATGGAATAGTCGCTTGTTTCTTTGACTATATCAACGATTCCCCTTCGTTATATGAGTATTATTACAACAAAACACATACAAGACTTAGAACAGATCAGATTCTTTTCTTGTTTAGTGCAGCGTTGAAGTCAGTATGTAATAAGTTTGGTATATATTTAGGTTCAGCAACACAGTTAAATGATAATTACAAAGAAGAGAATAATAAAGATGCAGGTGCATTAAAAGGTTCTAAAGCTATCATTGAGAAAGCTGATGGCGGTATTTTAGCATTACCAGTAACTCATAAGGATTTAAAAAAACTTAAACCTATTCTTGAAAGTGACGGAAGTTTTGGAAAGCTTGTACCAAATATGTCTTATTATATTTTCAAAAATCGTGGTGGTAAGTGGAAGACAATTATTATTTGGACAAAGCTTAATATGGGAACTATGAGAGAAGTTGATTGTTTTGTAACAGATTACAATTATGAACTCATAACCGATATTGAACAAACACTTATTGATTTTAAGCTCGATGACGTAGGTAATGTTGGAATTATTGAAACAGATGTAGATGTTTCAGGTTCAGATTTAGCGACAGAATTATCAAAGGTATCTAAGTAGGGAGGTATACGATGACCGCCCAAGAATTAAAAGAGAAGTTAAAAGAAGAAGATATTAGAAAGTTGCTCATAGAAATGGGAGCGACTTTCTATTATGAAGATGATGATATGTGGATTACAGATACCATATGTCATCATGGTACAAAGCCTAAATTGTATTATTATAAAGATTCAATGTCTTTCCATTGCTATACAGAATGTGGTCAGTTGGACATTATTGGTGTAGTAATGGGATATAAAGATTATGAACAAGAAGAATTTCAAAAAGCAATTAATTGGATATGTGTAAAGCTTAATCTTGATAATTGTGAATATGGATTCGGAAAACAAGAACAAATATCTGATTGGGAATTCATTAGGAAGTATAAGAAGAGTAGTAAAAAAGAAGCCAAAGAAAAACCATTAGTTCCATATGATAAAAGTGTTTTGAATATATTTCAAAAGATGTACACAGACGAATGGATTAAAGAGGGAATATCCATAGAGACTATGGAAAAATACAATATTCTTTATTCTACATGGCAACAGAAAATTATAATCCCTCATTTTGATGTGAATAATCAATTGATAGGAGTTCGTGGAAGATCCTTAATAGATGAAGATATTGAATTGTTCGGTAAATATACTCCATTTAAAGTTGGAAGAAGATTTTATAATCATTCACTTGGAATGAATCTATTTGGATTAAATCATAACCTTAAAGCCATTCAGAAGAAAAGAAAAATCATGCTAGTAGAAGCTGAAAAATCTGTTTTCCAGACAGACACAATGTTTGGAGAAGATAATTTTACAGTTGCGTTATGTGGAAGTAATCTAACCGATTATCAAAAAGGAATGATTTTAATGCTTGGTGTGAGAGAGGTTATAGTCGCATTGGACAAGCAATATGAAACTATTGATTCTGATGAATGTAAAAAATGGGCTAAACATATAAAAGATAAAATCGTTGACAAATTGAGTCCGTTTGTAACTGTTTCGGTTCTTTGGGACACAAATGATTTACTTGAATATAAGGATAGTCCAACAGATAGAGGAAAAGAAACTTTACTTCAACTAATGGAGAATAAAATATATGTAGGAACTAATCAATAAGGAAGGAGTGTAGATTTGAGTTTCAAATACGATGTATTAGGTCACGTAAGGTTCGGAAATGAGTTGGAAGATATTTTGAAATTAAAAGGTATCAAAGATATAAACTCCTTCCTGAATCCTACTGTTAAAAATACAGAGAGTGAATTGCTCTTTGATAATATTGAGAAAGCAAGAGATGTGTTTGTAAAACATATTGAAAATAAAAGTGTGATAGATTTATTAGTGGATTGTGATGTTGATGGATTTACATCAGCATCCAATATTTATCAGTATATAAAAAGATTAAATCCTGACATTGAAGTTAGATGTTTTATTCACAAAGGTAAAATTCATGGATTATCTGAATTTGTGGATAGTATGTGTGAAGATGATTCAAAGCTTGTTATTGTTCCAGATGCAGGTTCAGGAGATTCTAAGGAGTGTGAAAAACTTATAGAAAGTGGAAAAGATGTAATTATTTTGGATCATCATAGTATTGATGCAAGTGATAATCCTGCAATAGTTGTAAATAATCAACTTTCGTATAGAATAACCGACAAAGCTATGACTGGTGTTGGCATTACATATAAGTTTACAAAATTATTGGATAAATATTATGGAGTCGATTATGCAGATGATTATTTGGATTTAGTTGCATTGGGAATGATTGGAGATAGAGCTGATACAGTTAATCTTCAGACAAGATATCTAATTCTAAAAGGATTGGAACAGATACGAAATAAAGTTAATAAAAATAAACTTATATCTGTTCTAGTAAATGCTCAAATGTATTCAATGAATAATAAAATCACAATAAACGGAATTGGATTTTATGTATGTCCTCTTATGAACTCAATGATTCGATTGGGAGAATATGAAGATAAGTGTTATATGTTTGAAGCATTATGTAATTCAGATGAGATGCTTGACAGAAAAGTACGAGGAAAAGGTGTAGTCAATATGACTATTCAAGAATACGTTCTAAAGGCTTGCCAATCATCAAATAGAAAACAGAAAAAAATAACAGAGGAAAGTGCTGCTGTTTTATCTGAGGAAATTAAAAAGTTTAATATGGACAAATTACCTATTCTTGTGTGTAATGCAAGAAACGATGTTGATAGTAATTCGACAGGTCTTATTGCTAATAGACTTGCTGATCAGTATCAAAGACCATGTTTGTTGATGAGACGAAAAGGTGATATTTGTAAAGGAAGTGGTCGTGGTAGTGATAAATGTGAAATATTAGACTTTAATCAATGGTGTAAAGATACAGGATTATTCAATAAGGTAGAAGGTCATCCAGGGGCATTTGGATGTGAGATTAATTTTGAAAACACAAATAAACTGTTCTTATTGCTCTCTACAATGCGAAAGATTGATGAGCCAACATATCATGTATATAACGTGTATGATGCAAATCAGATTCATGATCAAATCATTAAAAATGTTGCAAAATGGGATGCGATTTGGGGTAACACAGTGAGTGAACCTATCTTTCTTATTAAGAATATTCCGTGTAATAAATATAATCTTTATCTATTGGGTTCAAAACAGAATAAGATTGAATTTACATATCACAATATCAAATTTGTAAAGCAAACAAAAGGTAGTTCACTAGCTTCCTTATACAAAGAGATCATTTCCATTGGAGATAACTTTGAATTTGATATTGTCGGTAGATTTTCGATTGATTATAAATCTGGTAAAGCTGCTCAAGTGTTAATTGAAGATTGGATGTTTTATAAAAGTGACAAAGTACAAGGATTTTTCGGATAAGGCGGTGGTTTAAATATATAAAATATATGTCCATATAAACAAAATAAATGGAAAACTTTATATAGGTCAAACTGGTGAAGACAATGTGGAAAATAGATATAAGAATGGATTAAATTATCAAAAATGTCCATATTTTTACAATGCTATTCAAAAGTATGGATGGAATAATTTTGAACATATTGTGTTAATTGATGGTTTGAATAAAGAAACCGCAGATATAATTGAGAAAGAATTGATACAAAAATATTATACAACAAAATCAGAATGTGGATATAATTTACAATCTGGTGGAAGTAATGGAAAACCAAACAAAGCCACTAGAATGAAAATGAGTAAGAATCATGCAGATGTAAGTGGTAAAAATAATCCAATGTATTGTAAAAAACATTCAGTAGAAGCAAGAATGAAAATGAGCAAGAATCGTCCAAGTTATAAAGGATGTAAAAATCCTAACTATGGAAAGAAATGTTCTGAATATACAAAAGAAATGACAAGAATAAGTAATAATAAACCAGTTTTACAATTGTATAAATCATGGAAAGTAATTAAAAGATGGAATTCTGCTACTGATGCAGGCAATGAACTGAATATATCAATATGTAATATATCGAAAGTTTGTATAGATTTACGTGGAACAGCAGGTAAATTTAGATGGATGTTTGAAGATGAGAAAAGAGATCTAAATGCTATAGAATTTATTGATGGAAGAAAATTAAACACAAAACCAATTATTCAAAAAGATAAAAATGGAAATATAATCAAAAGATTCAACAGCATTAAAGAAGCACAAAACGAAACAAAAATTACTTCAATCTCAAATTGTTTATCTGGAAGATACAAAAGTGCCGGAGGTTACATTTGGGAATATGAGAAAGGGGTGGTCTAAATAATAGACAAAAGTAAAATTTTCGGATATGACTTCGAGGTGTACTCGGCTATACCAGGAGGAGGTTGGTTTTGTGTCACATTTATCAATTACGAAGACAGGTCAAATGAAATCGTAATTGTAAATAACAGAGATGAACTTATAGATTTCTATAACAAACATAAGGATGATATTTTTATCTCATATAACGGCAGACAATATGATACAGGAATTTTTAAAGGTATTCTTGATGGAATGAATGTCGGATATGTGAATGATAAACTCATCAAAGAAGGAAAGAAACCTTTTCAGGTAGTTAAAAATGCTAAAAATTATCCATTAAATGATTATGATGCCATTCTGAAAGATAAATCATTGAAGCAATTGGAAGCATTTATGGGTGATGACATTAGAGAAACAGAAGTAGACTTCAATATTGATAGACCATTGACAGATGAAGAAATACGACAGACATTATATTACAACAGACATGATGTAATTGAGGTTTTGCGTGTACTTGATTATTGTTGGGATGATTTTGAAGGTCAATTAGATATTATCGAGTTATATGGACTTGATATGTCATACTTCACAAAAACAAAAGTTCAGTTGGCAGTTTCTCCAAAAATTCTAAATGCTGTGAACCAGCACACTCTCGATGATGAATTTGATATTCGTCTTCCTGAAACAATCCAATTATCAGATAAATATAAATTTATTCCAGAATGGTATCTCAATCCTAAGAATTGGAGATATAAAGAACATTTACATTCTGATGATCAACAACATAATAATCAGTTATGTTGTAATGTTGCAGGTATTCCTCATGTATTCGCATGGGGAGGCTGTCATGGAGCAGATGATAAACAATCTGTATTTGAAGGAATTATTCTTCATGCTGACGTTGCATCCATGTATCCGACTACTGATATTGAATATGGTTTATTGAGTAGAAAATTCAAGAATCCTGATGACTTTAAGCAGATGAGAAATTTCAGATTGAAACTTAAAGCCGAAGGTAATTCCAAGAATAAGGCATTAAAACCTATGATAAATGGTGTATATGGAGCAGGAAAAGATAGAAATAATCCATCTTATGATCCGTTAATGGCTAATTTGACTTGTATATTTGGACAGATGTTCATTCTTGATTTGATTGATAAGCTTGAACCTTATTGTAGATTATTACAAACAAATACAGATGGTATTTTCGTTCTTTGTGAGAATGAGGATATGAAGAATAAGGTAATTGAAATCACAAATGATGTAGGTAAACGACTTAAAATGGAATTTGAGATTGATGAATACACCAAGTTAATTCAAAAGGATGTAAATAACTACATTGCAGTTATGAAGAATGGTAAATTGGAATGTAAAGGTGCAATGGTAAAATTCAATAAACCTATTGATAATGATTTACCTATTCTCAATGATGCAGTTAGAAATTACCTTGCATCTGGAATTCCAGTTGAACAAACAATCAATGAATGTACAGAATATATCAAGTTCCAAAAAGTTATTAAATTGTCTGCAAAATACAAAGAGATTTGGTATGGCAATGGTGTAGCTGCAAAAGATGGAAAGATTACTTCAATAAATGGAGAATTATTAAAGGGTAAAGTACATAGAGTATTTGCCAGCAAAAGAACATCAGATGGATCTATTTATAAATTGAAAGTTGAAAAAGGTGTTAAATCATATGAACAGTTTGCAAATACACCTACTCATTTATTTATAGATAATGAAGATATTCATGAAAAGAAAATTCCTGAATATTTAGACAAAGAGTATTACATCAATGAAGCAAAGAAACGAATCGAGATGTTTTTAACCAAAGATGAAGAAAAAGTAGACGAAACGCCAAATATTTTATTCAAATGTATGTGTGAGAGTCCTACATTTTATGACTTTTTGGAAAAGTGTTCGGAGAATAATATAACGAAGAAAGTTTTAGAACAGTATCTTATTGCAGATTGTTGTTCAAATTATGGAAAGACAAAAAAGTTGTTACTGTTTAGAGATTATTTCCTTATGTTATATGGAAAAGATAAAATGACAGTAACTACGTTGAATAAAAAATTCTCTGATGAAAACATCAAATCTATTGTAATTTCTAATGCTGAACTGTCGAAAACAGGAAAGTCTTATAACAATCTAAACTCTAAGAAAGCTCTTTTAGAAATATTCGATTGTATTCCAGATGAACACATTGATCCATATGAAATTATGGAAATGCAAGTTAATAAGTTTGGAACAGTAAGATATAAAGATTCAAAACTTATTAATAGATATTTTGTGCTAAATACTCGAAATATCATCGCTCCAAATCTAATTCTTTATAACATGGAAAACGGAGAAATTCAGTATAGGAAGATTAAGAAAGAAATATTTAAAATTCTTCCTTTGCAGGATGGTGACATCATTGATGTTAAAAACTCAGAGAAACAATTTGGTATGAAGATTGTAGGTAAGGACGATGAAGGAAAAAACATTGTAGTTGCTGATATAGACAAAGAATATGATGTAATTACTCAATATGACATTGTTTATAGAAAGTATGGTAAAGGAAATTCGCTTCTAACGGATTGTGAGGTATGTTAGTGGAAGAGGAAAAGATTTTAAAATTTGAATGTACTTTGGAACACATTATATTTCCAAAATATGCAAAAGAAATTAAGAGTGGAGAATTTGGAATATTTAAAGCTCTCATAACAAAAAAAATAGAAAATACAGAATATAATGAGCAGGTAATTAAGCTAAAAGGTATTTGTCCACATACCGTATATGGAACAACATACAAAATATATGCAAAATTAGCCGATGTTCATGAATTATATGGTGCTACATATGAAATAATTTACATGAGTAAATGTATTGATATTTCAAGTAAGGATAAGCAAAAAGAATTTCTCAAAAATGTATTGAATGAGAATCTTGTTGATAAGTTATTTGATGAATATGACGATGTGATTCAGCTTTTGGAGAATAGAGATGTAAAATCTCTTATGAAAATCAAAGGTATTGGTAATCAGGTAGCTTTAAAAATGATTGATGAATACGAAGAATCAAAAGATTATAGTTCTATTTACATGGAACTTGGACAGTTGGGATTGACTCATACATTCATTAAAAAATTAGTAGATTTTTATCATTCACCAGATACAGTAATTGATATTGTGAGAAATAATCCATACGATTTAGTGCGTGTGGATGGTGTAGGATTCAAGAAGGCAGATGAAGTTGCTTGTAAAGTAGGAATTGGTCAGTATGACATTAGACGGATCAAAGGATTTTTATTACATCACTTAAATGACCAAGGAGAAGCAGGTAAGAGTTATCTTAATTATCAGGAACTTATGAAAGCATTGTATGATACTTTGGGATTTGTACCAGAAGAGGTTGTAAATGCTACTGCAAGACAAATGATTGATAATGAAGATGTAGTTGTACTTGATAATGGATCGAAAATTGCACTTAAAAAGTTTTACAATTTGGAGAATAACATAATGAAAGAACTCATGAGACTTCAGATTGGACTTGTGAAAGTAGTGGAAAATGACTCGGATGAGGTAAGTATTCACGATGATTATATTCCAAAGTCATTTAATATTGGTAATTGGGAATCAATTGTTAAAAAAGTAGAAGAAAAGCAGGGTTTTTATTTTACAGAAGAACAGAGAGCTGTTATCAAATTGAGTCTTGATAATCATGTTATTGCTTTGACTGGTCTGGCTGGTGCAGGAAAAACCAGCACAGCCAATGGTATTTGTTCATTATATGACGATTACAATATTTTAGCTTGTGCATTATCTGGTAAAGCAAGTGTGAGAATTACAGAAGCAACTGGATTACCAGCAAGTACAATTCATAGAGCATTAGGATATCAGAATGGTGAGTTTATGTTCAACAAAGAAAATAAATTAGCAGTTGATATTGTTCTGATTGATGAAGCAACAATGATAAATGGTACACTGTTTCTTTCATTATTAGAAGCTATTCCAACAGGTGCTAAAGTGATTATAATGGGTGATGTTCAGCAGCTTACTCCAATAGGAAATTGTCAGGTATTTGCTGATATTCTCGATAGCAATGTACTTCCAGTTGTTAAACTTACAAAACCTCATAGACAAGCTCTTATGAGTGGTATTATTCCAACATCAATTAAAGTGGCAAATCAGGAACAAATTTTTGATAATAAATTTGAAGGAAGTGCTATTCTTGGTGAGTTAAAAGATATGGAGTTGGATATTTCCAATTCAAAGGAATCTATGGCAGATTGTATTATTCGACATTTCCAAACAGAGATGGAAAAATTCAACGACATTATGGAAGTTCAAGTATGTGTTCCTATGAGGTTAAAAGGGGAATTGTCTTGTTATAATCTTAACACTAAAATCCAAAGTCTTTACAATCCAAAATTCAATGATGGTAATGAGATTGAAATTTTCTTAGAAAAAAAGAACGATGAAGCTAAGAAATACATGATTAGAGTTGGAGATAAGGTATTGAACACGAAAAATAATTACAAGTGTACTAATACTGATGGAGATGTTACACCTGTTTTCAATGGAAATATAGGAATTGTAAAAGAAATTGAGGACAATGGATATTGCACAATTGATTTTGTTGGAATTGGTGAAGTGTTATTCAGTAAGGGTGATTCTAAGAATCTTGAACTTGCTTATGCTTGTACAGTTCATAAGATGCAAGGATCTGGTTTTACATCAACGATTGTTGGTATGGACACAGGAAGTTACATAATGAATAACTCAGAATTACTTTATACAGCTATTACAAGAGCAAAGAAGTATTGTGTATTAGTTGGTAATAATTATGCTATTACAAAGGCTATTCAGACGAAAGAAGTAAAAACAAAGCAGACATTTTTAAAAGATATGTTACTTGAAAACGCTTATAGATTAAAAGAAAACGAAAAAGGAGAATAATTGTATGAGTAGTATTTATGAACTTACAGGAGAATTCCTTCAGCTTTTAGATATGTTGGAGGACGAAGAAGTAGATGAACAGGTAATTATGGACACATTAGAGTCAGTTGAATATGAGATCGAAGATAAAGCTGATGGATATGCAAAAATTATTAAAGCACTTGAGGCTGACGTAGATGGTATTCAGAAAGAGAATGATAGATTATCTGCTCGTAAAAAGACATATGAGAACAGAATCAAGTGGTTAAAGCAGAATCTTGAGATGTGTATGAGAGCGACAGGAAAGAAGAAATTTACAACAGATTTATTCTCATTCAATATTCAAAAGAATGGTGGAAAGAGAAAACTTACTATTGATGTTGATGTAGAAAATATTCCAGAAGAATATAGAATTAAGCAGCCTGACGCAGTAAATGGAGATAAGTTAAGAGAATATTTAAAAGAGAAGGGTCTTGAAGGTCAGGATGGTTCACTTAACTGTGAATGGTGTCATTTAGAGCCACAGGGAGAGAGTTTGAGGATAAGATAAGATTTTGAAGTCTCGGAAGCCTTGATTTATAAGGGTTTCCGAGGTCGAAAAATCCTTTGAAACCGTTCTTTCATGGGAGGTGAAGAAAATGATACTTATAGGAGAAAATTGGGAAAAAATACGAAATTTACAAGATGTTTCCAATATCATTAGAGAATATTATAACAGCGATCTAGCAGATGAAATGGATAACTTAATTCCCGAACATTCAGATGATGAATATGAAGATCTTGCTTTTGATTTAAATAATAAGGAAGAAAAGATTATATCTTTAGAGGATGAAATTGACACATTGGAAAATAAGGTAGAAACCTTGGAAGAGAAGATTGAAGAATTAGAGAACAAATAACAAGAATCTTCTGTTTCATCGAATTCGTAAAATGTTAGGATGTGCAAATATGAATATAAAACAGTGTGATAGATGTGGTCAAATATACAAAACAAATCAAATAACATCAATAATTAAGCGTATTAAAACAACTGAAACATTTATTGGTGTAGGCTTGATTTCTGATAACAGAGGATATTCAAGAAAATATGATTTATGTGATAATTGTATAGAAAATTTTCAAAAATGGATTAAAAATTCTTAGAGCAATTCGCTCATTATCTCATAAGAAAAAAGAGAATAAATAATTAGGTGGTGATTCTTATAGAATGGTATGTATATTGGCATGATTTTAATGCGAAAAAAATCATAAAGTGGAATATTTTTGAACATGGTACATTTAGAAAAGAACTTGATGAGATGTATAAGAAATACAAAACCAAGGAAGAGTTTGCTAAAAAATTAGATAGCATTATGCGTTATTACTTTTGGAATAGGTGCGAACATGAAGTCATCATTGCTCCTTGGGTTGGCAATGCAAAAGAAATGAAGATTGATGTATATGATCAGTTACATATGAATTGGGACAAATTTGTTGATTATGTATGGAATTTTAAGGAGGATTAAATGGGAACAATTATAATTTTACCAGAAACAACAAAGAATCCTATTACATTAATGGGAGCAAGAGCAGGATGTTGTTGGAACGCTAATATAACAGATGATGAAAAGAACTATAAACGTGGTCTTGATTGTATTAAATCAGGACATGGGCGAGTCATGGAGTATGTAAACGTTGAAATGGTTATTGATGGATATTCAGCAAAAGTTTTAAGAGAATATTACACACATATTGGCGGCTCACCATCACGTTTGCAAGCAAGTACGAGGTATATTGATTATTCTAAAGGTGATGGATTTTCTTATACAACTCCACATAGCATTGAAAAAAATGAAGATGTGTCATTTGAATGGTCAGCAATGATGTTATATATCAATTCAAAAATTCGATATCTTATCAACAAGCATAATATTCCTGTTGAAGATGCAACTATGTTACTTCCACTAGCATACTCTTCAAAGATGGTAGATAAGCGAAATCTTAGAAATCTTGTTGACATGAGCAGACAGAGGATGTGTAACAGAGCATATTGGGAATATCGTGAATTGTTCAATGATATTTGCAATGTATTAAGAGAATATTCAGATGAGTGGAAGTGGATTGTAGACAATTTATTTCATGCAAAATGTGACGAAGTAGGTTATTGCATTGAAACTAAGTCATGTGGTAGAAAGCCGAAGCTGGAAACCATTGAAAATCAAGGTTTTTTGAAGGTCTAAAATCAGAAGAAATGTTCATTTCATAAGGATAAGAAAAGGAGGATATATGAAAAACGCTTTAAAAATGACGTGCCTTATATTTGGTATAACTATTTTATTTTTATTTGCATTGGTTATATTTATGTTTCTATTCACATTATTCTTTCGTTTGTTTTTGCCAACTATAATTTCACTTATAATCGGTGGAATTTTATCTGCATTTATTACAATTTTTGTGGCAATTTATATTGACATGAAATATGAAGAGAGGTGATTAATATTAGAAATCCGAATAGATTATATGATTTTTATAATGAAGTAACAAGATTACATATGACACACATGCCTGATTGGAGAGTTGGTCAGTTTTGGATGAACTTTTTAGGTTGGGTGCAAAATGTAAAGAAACGAGATCCGTTTTTTCCAGAAGAGTCAGAAATGCTTACATATTTAAAAGAATATTGTGGAGAGGAAGTAATAACAACGTGAAAAAAATTGAACGAATGAAAGAGCTTATTAATACACTTAATAATGCATCTAATGCGTACTATAATCAGTCTCCAATTATGTCAGATTACGAATGGGATAAACTATACGATGAGTTAGCGACACTTGAGTATACTACGGAAATTGTATTAGCAGATAGTCCTACTCATAATGTTGGTTATTCAGTTGCAGACGAATTAAAAGAAGTAGAGCATAACCATCCAATGCTTTCACTTGATAAAACAAAATCAGTAGATGAGTTAATCGAATTTATTGGGAATAAGGATTGTTTCTTATCTGTTAAAGCTGATGGCTTAACCACATCTCTTCATTATATTAATGGTAAGTTAGTCGGCGCAGAAACTAGGGGCGATGGAGTGAGAGGTACTGAATGCCTTCAGAATGTATTAACAATGAAGAACGTACCAAAGGAAATCCCATATAAGGATGAACTTATTATTGATGGCGAAACAATTATCGGATGGGATACCTTCAGAGAGATTAATGATAAACTTCCAGAAGATAAGAAATATAAACATCCAAGGAATCTTGTGTCTGGTTCATTGCAGTTACTTGATAGCAAAGAAGCTGCAAACAGAAATATGAGATTTGTTGCTTGGAGAGTTATTAAAGGTTTTGAACATAAAACGCCTAGTGAAGATTTATTCAAAGCTAAAGATATTGGATTTGATATTATACCGATACTGAAATCACCTAGAATTAATCAAAAAGAAGAGCTAACAATCTTATTAAATCAAATAAGAGAATCAGCAAATTCACATAATATCCCTTATGATGGAGCTGTTATGGCTGTTAATGATTATAAAATTGCAGAATCTATGGGAAGAACGGATAAATTTTTCCGACATTCAATGGCATATAAATATGAAGATGAATTATTTGAAACTGTGCTTACAGATATTGAATGGAATACTTCAAAGACAGGTTTAATTAATCCTGTGGCGATTTTCGAGCCAGTTGACTTAAATGGAGCGATTACAACAAGAGCAACGCTTCACAATATTACATATATTAAGGACATGATGCTTGGAATAGGAGATAGAATTAGAGTCTACCGTTCTAATATGGTTATTCCTAAAGTGTATGACAGTATTGACAAGAGTGGTAATTTTAATATTCCTAGCAAATGTCCTATTTGCGGTCAGCCTACAAGAATTATTAAAGAAAATGATTCAGAAGTTCTTATGTGCGAAAATCCAGGCTGTAAAGGTAAGCTTTTTGGTAGACTGATTCATGCGACAAGTCGAAATGCATTGGATATTGAAAATCTTTCAGAATCTACAATAGAAAAATTCATTAATCTTGGATGGTTGAATTCCATTAAGGATATTTATTACTTATCAGACCACGAAAATGAGATGAAATCCATTGAAGGTTTTGGTAAGAAGTCAGTTGAAAAACTTTTATTGTCTATAAATAAATCTCGCAACACATCTTTAGAAAGATTTGTCTATAGCTTATCTATTCCGTTGATTGGAAAATCAGCAAGCAAAGATATTAGTAAGTTATGCGAAGATAATTTTGATAATCTTATTGGTTTAATAAAATCCTCACCAGAAAAGTTATTAACCATTGATGGATTTGGTGTTGTTACGATGAATTCAATGGCAAAATGGTGGTATGAAAATTCATTATGGGTATACGAATTATCGAAAGAATTTACTTTTGAAAAATCTAAATCTGTATCAAACGAAACTTCAAATATATTAGATGGTAAGACATTCGTTGTAACTGGTTCAGTTAATCATTATAAAAATCGTGATGAATTAAAAGCAGATATAGTTGCTTATGGCGGCACAGTTGTCGGATCTGTAAGTTCTAAAACATCATATCTCATTAATAACGATATAAATTCCACATCATCTAAGAATCAAAAAGCAAAATATTTGAATATTCCTATCATTTCAGAAGAGCAATTCTTAGCAATGATTCACTAAATGATCCCAATAAAAAGAGAATATAAGTATGTAACATATTCATTAACTATAGGAGAAAATTATGAAGAGAAAACAAATTCTAGCATTATTATTAATGCTTTCATTAACTCAAGTCGCCCCTATTATGGGGCATGAAGTATTAGCAAAAGAAACCAATGAATCTACAAGTGGTGTGAGTAGTACATTTGCAAATAGTATAAAAAAACATATGCAGGATGTAAAGCAAAATGAAAATGATATTGTTACAGGATATACGACATGCAGTGTAAACATCAGAAGTGAGCCTGATATTAAAAGCGAAGTAGTGATGATATTAAAATATGGTGACGAGATTAAATATATTAAAGATGATTATGTAACTGATGAATGCAATTACACATGGAATAAAATCATCTTTCAAGATAAAGAATTTTACATTTGTTCTGAATTCATTTCCCAAACACCTCCAAATTTTGTTTATTATGATGTTCCTTTAAATGGGATAAAGAGTTTTATGAGTTATAAAGCTATTACATCAAAATCTAGTCTACAATATAAACTACAAAATATTGCATATACAGGGAATTATGGTATTCGTCAGGTAAATGGAAGATATTGTATTGCAATTGGTTCTTATTTTACAACAGATATTGGTCTATACATAGATTTGATTTTAGAAAATGGCGAAATTATCCCTTGTATTTTAGGAGATTGTAAGGACGATAAACATACTGACTCACAGCACATTTTAACATATGATGGTTCATTAGCTGAATTTATTGTAGATACTGCATTTTTAAATAGTGATGCTAAATTACATGGCGATATATCAAAATGTGATGAATGGGATAGCACGATTGTTGGTGTAAAAATATATGATGAAAGGGTGGAATTATGATTAAAGTAAAAGTCAAAATGAGAAATATAGAAGATGTTATGGATTTTACAAAGGATATGTCAAAAATGGCATCTGATGTTGATATTGTAAAAGATAAATATTGTTGTGATGCCAAGTCACTATTAAGTTTGTATTCAGTAAATCTTCGTGAACCATTTCAAATTGTTTTGAATAGTGATGATTTATCTGAAATAGCATTTTTCAAATCTATTTGTGAAAGATATGAGGTAAAAGATGATGAGAAAGACATTTGATAAATTTAGTATTTGGGGATTTAATCATGCTTTGAGAATGGTTAAAAACAATAATCCTAATTATAAAAATGATAGTGGCATTTGTAAGGGTGGAGAAGATGGAATAGGATGTAATCATTGCTTTTACAAAGGAAGATGTAACCATCCATATGATCATGGTTTTAAACTAGGAATATTAGACATGTCATATATAAAAAATGATATTAAGCATACCGTTGAATTTGGAACAAAAAGAAGTATTTTAAATTATGTATATGTGTCTTTCGATGAAACAATGGGAGATAAGTCTTCTACAAAAGTATATACATACAATCAATTATTGCAATATATTGAGTGTAATCCAAAATCAGATAGAACAATTTTTTTTAAAACATTACCGTATGTATCAGAACTATACAATTTTTATATAGGATATAAATCTTATTATAAAAATTGTCAGAAAAAGATTATGAAAGACACAAAAATCATCATTAAAGAGGAGGTATATGGATAAAATGCTTGTATTAATAGGTAAAGCAGCATCAGGAAAAGACTCTGTTAGAGAAATTTTGGTAAAAAAACATGGTTTTCATTCGATTGTAACTTATACAACTAGACCGATGCGAGAAGGTGAAATCCAAGATATTACATATCATTACATTTCAGAAAATGATTTTTTGCAGAAAATTGAAAGTGGATTTTTTGCCGAATGGAAGAAATATGATGTTAATGGAGAAACATGGTATTATGGTTCGGCTAAAGAAGATTTAAAAAAGGCTGATAAAAATACTATTATTATACTTACACCAGAAGGTGTTCGAGATATTAGAGATAATGATATTGATCCAACAGTAATTTATTTATATACGAATTTAGAAACAATAAAAAAACGTTTAATGAAACGTAATGATACAAATGATAAATTAGAAGATCGAATTAAAAGAGATACAAAAGATTTTGAATTTGCTGAAATATTAGCAGACAAGATTATCTCTAATGATTTCAATGATGACATTAATGATGTAGTAGATACAATAATGTATTTTTATAATTTAGTACAGTAAGGAGGAATTAATAATGGAGACATTTCAGGTTTATACTGCTGGTGCGACAAAGCATGTATCAAATGACGAATCATATCAATGGAGAAAATCTACTAGAGATTGTTTGGAAAAAGTAAATGAGAGATACAATGTTAACGTATTTATTCCAAGTGAATATTTTAATTATGATACATTGTTGCCTAAGACTGAGAAACAGTGTATGAATTATTTTTTACATAAAGTTAGTAAAAGTGATTTGTTACTTGTAAATTTAGATAATTCAAATTCATCAGTTGGAACTGGTATGGAAGTACAAAAGGCTTTTGATATGGGAATACCTATTATTGGATTTGGCACAAAGAATATATATCCATGGATAAAAGAACATTGTGATATCGTGTTTGAAGATAGATTTGATGCTTTGGTATATATTAAGGAATATTATTTGTTGTAATGAAACGAGGTGATTAGATTAAGTGATTTTTAGAACATTAACCTGTCATGGTCTTGCTAACGAATTATTATCTAAACCAGATGATTTTCTAACTGTAACAATAAATGATAGAGAATATAGTATTAGAGCAATTAAAAAAGCAAAAACTCATGCAAACTTAGATGATGGAGTAATACATACGACATTAATATGTGATGAAATGCATGGAAATATTGTAAGGTGATTGGGATATTGAATAAAGAAGAAAAGAAAATGATTATTGAGTTAATTTGTAACGAGCAAACACACATGATTATCAAAGATCATACAAAATATGATTCTGATAAGTATAAGAAACTAGAGGTATTGAAAATAAAAATTAAGGATATGTAGGTGAATATATGTCAGATATCACAATGTGTAATAGTGAACATTGTCCTATGAAAGATAAGTGTTATAGAGCATCAGCAAAACCAAACAAGTTTGCACAAAGTTGGTCAAATTTTGAGTATACTTGTAACGAGAATAGCGGATTTAATAAATATATTTCACAAAAACATTAAAATAAGTCAAGAAAATACATTATAAATTGATTTATTTTGAAGGGACAATAAAAGGGTTGATTTCTTATGAAATCGAGAAAGGAGATAAAATGAGTGTAATTTTATATACAACACATTGTCCAAAATGCATGATATTGGAGAAAAAATTAAAATTAAAAAATATAGAATACGTTGAAAATACTGACACAGGTTTAATGATTGCAAAAGGTTTTGAAACAACTCCAATGCTAGAAGTTGATGGAGAAATTATGAATTTTGTAACAGCGAATACTTGGATTAATGCACAGTAGGAGGAAAGAATTTGAACATTAACATTAGATTAAATAAAAATTTCACAACACAATATAACAAATTACAAGATGAATTTGGAACTGATATCGCAAAAATCAATGGATTTGACGATGGACAGTTAAGCTATACAGACTTCATCGACAACTTTGTAGATCAGAAGACCGTTGCAGATGCCAGTATTGATGGCAATAGCAATGTATCTCATAAGGATATTGTAACTCTTGAAAAAGAGATGCCTAAACCTCATGAAAAGGTGCTTGCTTTTAATAAAATTTATTATGAGATTCAGAAAAAATATGGTTTTCAAACAGCAAACGAATGGCTTCGAGCCGAATGGATCGGTCAGTTGTATATGCATGATGCGAACACAACATCCTTTAAACATTATTGTTTTGCTTATGATTTGAAAGACTTGGCGGAGAAAGGACTTTTCTTCATCGAAGGACGCAATGCAAAACCAGCAAAGCATCTTAGCACATTTGTTGATTTTGTCAAAGAATATATTAGCTATGCTTGTAACAGAAGTTCTGGTGCTGTTGGACTTCCTAATCTTATTCCGTATATGTTTTATTTTTGGAAAAAAGACGTAGATGATGGTTATTTTGTAAGAGATAAGGTGTATTATGCAAAGCAGCAATTCCAAAGATTTATATATGCTGTTAATCAGCCATTTTTAAGAGATGGTTCACAGTCAGCTTTTACGAACACATCAGTCTTTGACAGACCATATTTTGAGGCTCTTTTTGGTGGTTCAGAGTTCCCTGATGGTACATTTATGATTGATTACGAAGAAGAAATTATCGAATTTCAGAAATGGTATATGGAAGTGATGGCAGAAATCAGACACGATAATATGTTCACATTTCCAGTGTCTACAATTAGTTTACTTCGTCAAAATGGCAAATTCGTAGATGAAGATTTTGCTACATGGGCTATTGCACACAATATGGAATGGTCGGATAGTAATATTTTCTGTGACTCGTCTGTAAATTCTCTTAGTAACTGTTGTCGTTTAAAGAGTAACATCAAAGATCTTGGATACTTTAATAGTGTTGGTGGTACTGCATTAAAAGTTGGTTCTATTAAAGTATCTACTGTAAATTTGGCAAGAATTGCATTAGATACTAATTCAGAAGAAGAATATCTTAGCGAATTAACAAAAAGAGTAACTGTTAATTTAAAAGCACTTGATTGTGTTCGTCATATCATTAAACGTAATGTAGAAAAAGGTTTATTGCCTAACTTTTCTTATGGTCTTGTTGATTTCCCACATATTTATAACACAATTGGGTTTATAGGTATCTATGAAACAATGAAGAAATTTGGTTATACAAAAGTAGACGAATTTGATGATACATATTATACAGACAAGGCTTCTGCTTTTGGCAAAAAAATTTTTGAGACGATGAGAAAAACTGCCGATGAATTTATCAAAGAATACGACTGTGATTATCAAATTAATACAGAACAAATACCTGGCGAAACAGCAGCAGCAAAACTTATGAGAAAAGACAAATTCTTTTATCCTAAAGCCAATATCTATGATTTACCTCTTTATGGTAATCAGTTTATTCCTCTTGGAATTAAGACAACTGGACAGGAACGTGTAAGAATCGCATCCGAGTTTGATGGATATTGTTCTGGTGGATCAATCCTTCATTATAATATTGATGCTCCTTTTGATTCATTTGAAAAAGCATGGAAGATGACAAATTATATTGCCGATCAAGGAGTAACCTATTTTGCATTTAATACAAAAATACAAGCATGTAAACATAATCATGCGTTCTATGGCGCAAAATGTCCTGTATGTGGAGAGCCTGTAGATACTGAATTTACCAGAATTGTTGGCTTCTATACACCAGTTAAAACATACTCAAAAGAACGTAAAGCTGAGTTTGAAATGAGAAAATGGGGAGACATCAACGCCGAAGCAGAGGAGATTTAATGAAAATCAAAGGTTTAATAACTGAAGATTTCGTGAATTACAAGAAGGCTTCTATGACAATTATTTTTCCTTACTGCACTTTTAAGTGTGGTAAGGATTATTGTCAAAACAGTTTTTTGGCTAAAGCACCTATTATTGAAATTTCAATAAATGATCTTGTAAATAGGTATATCAATAACCCAATAACAGAAGCGGTAGTTATGCAAGGACTTGAGCCATTTGATTCATGGAGCGATTTAAAGGAATTTGTACAGAAATTAAGAGAACATAATAATGACGATATTGTTATTTATACAGGATATAACAAAGATGAGGTATCTAAATATATCGAAGAACTTTCAGTATATCCAAACATTATTATTAAATTTGGTAGATATATCCCTAATCAAGATGGACATTATGATGATGTATTAGGAGTACATCTTATCAGTAATAATCAATATGCAGAAAGGATTAGCAATGATTAAAGTAAATGATGACAAAGAATTAGTAACTGAAATTATACAGAAACTTAAAGACAATAAAGGCTACTGTCCATGTAGATTACAAAAGACACCTGATACGAAATGTATGTGTAAAGAATTTCGTGAGCAAGAAGAAGGAGAATGTCATTGTGGTCTTTATGTAAAAATAAAAGAGGAATAACACATTAGAAGTAAATATGCACATGTTAAAAAATGGAGATTTAGAACTATTCGATAATTTCTATGATAGTGCAATAGATTAAAAAGGAGAAAAATTATGAAAGATAGCTATTTATATAAAGCAAAAGTTAAAGATGGATTGACTGGATATAAAGATCTCGATTGGGTCATTGGTAATTTAATAGAGGAACAATCCACAGAGAGATATTTTATTGTGGATTTGTCGCATTTTGACAAGAATTCAAAATTAAACGATATCGTTATTGAAGTAGAACCATCTACTATTTGTAAGTATACTGGCTTACATGACAAGAATGGTGAACTAATCTGGGAAAATGATATTGTAAATTGCTCGAATGAAGACTGTTATGGCTACATTGGTTGGAATGAAATTGAAGCAGGTTTTTACTTTGATGTATTGCTTGAAGATGAAAGATTTGAAGAGGAACATATTTACGATTATCAGGATTGTATGGAGGTTATCGGCAACAGGTTTGACAATGCAGAACTGTTAGAGTGTAACATAAAAGATTTAAAAGAAAAACAAACAGAAGAGACTTTGACACCAGAAAAAGATTTAATATCAGAAGAAGAAAGAGCAAAAATTGTTGATACAATAGAAGGTTTATTTAACATTTGTACCAATGAATATGAATTAAAAGAACTATTAGATATATTTGAAGACACCATTGAGCAGGAAACAGAAAACGTAATGTATGAACTGGAAAATTTTTAGAACGTATAAAAATTTATAATACTATTCAGAATTTTGGAGGTGAACTAAATTAGTTATTTAATAGACAAATTTAAAGGTATATACCGTATAAAAGTCGAGTACAATCAGTGGACAAAAGATTTTGCACGAAAATTAAATGGAAACCTGGAAGATATAGACTGTTTCATTGATTGTAAGTCAGGGAGTAAAATTTTCCATGATAATAGAGATGTTTTGCAAGCATATATTCCTAGTATTGGTCGTGGAAATAATATCATAAAAGCAATTTATGAAATTGATCCATCAATAATTTTTGATATTGAAAAAACAGATGCAGAAATTTTATTCAAATTCAAATATGTCAATTCTGACAAAATTATTCCATTATTAAAACCAAAAACATCTGGTGCTGGTATTAGCCCATTTTCAAGTAAGAACCTACCAAAAAATGATTATAAAATACCAAATGAAGACTTGAACCAATATAAAGAATTGGTGGCTAAAATTCCACAGGAATGTATTTTAACCCTAACACATAGTACAAACAGTTTTATCAAATCATTAGCAACGAAGAAGAACCCAATAGAGAATATTAAAGCAGACATAAAATTGAAAGGTTTAAAAGGTAAAGAATATATTCATTCTATTGGGAAATGGACAGAATATATCTCTTATTTGAAAGAGGTGATTGAATAAGTGCGAATTATAGAAAATAGAAACAAATCTGTAGTGAATCGAGTGCGTCAACAGATCAAAGAAAATGGTGGATATTGTTTGTGTTCTAATGAAAAGAATGAATCTACTAAATGTATGTGTAAAAAATTTTACGAATCTACAACATTGGGATTTTGTAACTGTAGACTGTATGAAAAAGTAGAATTATAGGAGGAAAACTAATGACAAAGAAAAGATTAAAAATAATGACAATTTTAGATATCGTATTAATTATTGTATTCGGATTTGCAACAATTGCATCTTGGGGCGTGTATGAAAAATATTACAGTGTAACATATTTTGTAATAACTGTATTCTTGATATTCGTTATGTGTGACAGAATTTATTCTTTTAAACATAGATCAAATATCAAGAATATTAAAATAAAATATTTTAATGACGAAATTGACAAACTTACATACATTGGTGGTGGAAAATCTAATTGGATTGATTTACGTTCATCTGAAACAATAAAACTAAAGAAAGGAGAATTTCGATTAATCCCATTAGGGGTTGGAATGAAACTACCAGAGGGCTATGAAGCGAATATTGTACCTAGAAGTAGTACATATAAAAACTTTAAAATCTTACAAACAAATTGTTTCGCAGTAATTGACAATTCATATTCAGGAGATGCAGATGAATGGAAACTTCCTGTAATTGCTATGGAAGACACAGTAATTAATAAGAATGACAGAATCTGTCAATTCCGCATCAATAAAATTCAGCCAGAAATTGAGTTTGAGGAAGTAGAACGTTTGGATGAAACAAACAGAGGTGGATTTGGAAGTACAGGTAAAAATTAAAAGGAGGGTTTTCTTTGAATAATAATTATGATACAATGACAAAAGAACAACTTATAGAAGAATGTTCCGAGAGAGATAATATTATTAAGGGTTATACTGATTCGTTTAATAATTCAGAGATGTTAACAAAAAAAGATATTATGAAAGTATTTTGCTGCGAAAATGACAAGGCATTAAAAATATTAAAAGTTATGTATCAAATGGGGTATGGCAATAAAATAGGAAAAGAATATTATGTGTCTCGTAATTCACAACAAAATTTTATCAAAGATATGATGGGAAAAGAGGTCATGATATAATGTTTTGATTGCTTTTGAAATATTTCAAATATCACTTTTAAATATCACTTTTTATAAAATAATATATAATAACCTTGATAATACGCAACTTTATGAATCATTTATTTGTGATCGTAAACTACAAATAATCATAACGATGATATATCATGATAAGCAGCGGTGTTTACATCGCTGCTTATTACAGTTAAAGACAAACGCAGAGAAAAGAAACTTGAGAGGAACCTATGAAACGAAGGCTTCAAAAGGCAGGGATCATTTTAAGTATCCTTCTTGTGATCTTAGCAACAGGATATTTTGCAGGAACATGGTACTTAAAACAAAAAAATGAAGATACGAAGCAGACAACTGCACAGGCAGATGGGCAGAAGGCAGAAGCTGACAAGGAACAGGAAGCAGGAGCAAGGTCAGATCTGCAGACAGAATATGATACAATTTTAGAAAAATGCCAGAAAGAATTTATCAGTAATCGTCCGATCGATGAAAATTTTTTGGCATGGTTTCATTCTAAATATGGAGATGAGACATTAAAAAAAGTAGCAGATGAAGTAGAAAAGGAAAATCAGGATCCGAATATATGGTATACATTGACCGGCAATACGATGCAGGTGCTCTGGGTCTACTATTGCCAGGATACCGGATATCAGTCTGAACTGTTAGAAAATATCTATGACAAAGAATGTGCAGGGGAAGAGACCGTGTTGGATTTTACCGGAGACATCAATCTGTCGGAGGGCTGGTCTACGACCGTATTTATGGACAGACAGCCAGATGGCATTTATGATTGTCTGTCATCCGATCTAATGTTAGAACTGCAAAGTGCGGATATTTTGCTGATCAACAACGAATTTACCTATAGTAACAGAGGAACACCGTTAGCCGGAAAGGCATATACGTTCCGGGCGGCGCCATCCCGCGTGGAAGTGTTACAGCAGCTTGGTGCGGATATTGTTTCCCTTGCAAATAATCATGTTTATGATTATGGAGAAGAAGCACTGTTAGATACAATGGATACACTAGAGCAGGCACAGATACCCTATGTGGGAGCCGGCAGGAATTTAGAAGAAGCAGAAAAAATTGTTTATTTTATTGCAAATGGCAGAAAAATTGCAATAGTAGCTGCAACACAGATAGAACGTTCGTATTCCTATACAAAAGAAGCAACGAAAGACAGTCCCGGAGTGTTAAAGACCTTAAAACCTGACAAATTTACGGAAGTGATCCGAAAAGCAAAGAGTAACAGTGATATTGTCATTGCATATCCGCACTGGGGAACGGAAGGAAATCATTCCTATGGAGCAGACCAGAAGGAATTAGCGGAAGCATTTGTAAGTGCAGGAGCCGATGTGATCATTGGAGGACACACACATTGTTTACAGGGAATTGCTTATATAGAGGACGTACCGGTTCTCTACAGTCTGGGAAATTTCTGGTTTAATAACAAGACCTTAGATACCGGAGTAGCACAGGTGCGGATACAAAAAGACGGAAGTATCCGTTTGCGGTTTTTGCCATGTATCCAGTCGGGAACGAGGACCAGACTCCTGACCGATGGAAGCCAGAGGACAGAGGTTTTGGATTTTATGCGGGGACTTTCAAAGGATGTTTCCATAGATGAAGAAGGATATGTAACAAATTTATCGAAGTAGTTGAAAAATGTGTAGATTTGTTTTAAGATAAGTCTGAAAGTGATAAGAAAAGAGGAATTGAGTATGAGTAAAAAACCAACCGTATTAATGATTTTAGATGGATATGGTCTGAATAAGACCACAAAAGGAAATGCAGTAGCAGAGGCAAAGACTCCGGTCATGGACAAACTGATGAAAGAGTATCCGTTTGTAAGAGGTAATGCCAGCGGCTTAGCAGTAGGACTTCCGGATGGACAGATGGGTAATTCAGAAGTAGGACATCTGAACATGGGAGCAGGACGTATTGTATATCAGGAGCTTACAAGAATCACCAAAGATATTGAAGAAGGAACTTTCTTTGAGAATGAAGCACTTTTAAAAGCAGTAGAAAACTGCAAGAAAAATAACAGTGACCTTCATTTCTTCGGACTCTTATCCGATGGTGGTGTACATAGCCACAATACACACCTCTATGGCTTATTAGAGTTAGCAAAGAGAAACGGATTATCCAATGTATATGTACACTGCTTCTTAGACGGACGTGATACACCGCCTGCAAGCGGAAAAGATTTTGCAATTGCATTAGAGGATGAAATGAAAAAGATCGGCGTGGGTAAGATCGCATCTGTTTCCGGACGCTACTATGCAATGGACAGAGATAACAACTATGACCGTGTAAAATTAGCATATGATGCACTGACAAAAGGCGAGGGACAGACCGCTGCAAGTGGACCGGAAGCAATTCAGCAGTCCTATGACAAAGATGAGACAGATGAGTTCGTAAAACCAACCGTAGTTATGGAAAACGGTGCTCCGGTTGCAACTATTAAAGATAACGATTCTGTTGTTTTCTTCAACTTCCGCCCGGACCGTGCAAGAGAGATCACCAGATGCTTCTGCGATGATGATTTCAAGGGATTTGACAGAGGTGCAAGAATTAAGACAACCTTTGTATGCTTTACCGATTATGATCCGACGATCCCGAATAAATTTGTGGCATTCCCGAAGGTTGCCGTAACCAATACATTCGGTGAGTGGCTTGCAGCAAATCATATGACACAGGCCCGTATTGCAGAGACAGAAAAATACGCACATGTAACTTTCTTCTTCAACGGTGGTGTAGAAGAACCGAATGAGGGAGAAGACAGAATCTTAGTAAACTCTCCAAAGGTTGCTACCTATGACTTAAAACCGGAGATGAGTGCTTACGAAGTATGCGATAAATTGACAACAGCCATCCGTTCCGATAAATATGATGTTATCATCATCAACTTTGCAAACCCGGATATGGTAGGTCATACCGGAGTAGAAGAAGCTGCGATTAAGGCGGTAGAAGCAGTAGATGAATGTGTCGGAAAAGCAGTAGAGGCGATCAAAGAAGTCGATGGTGTAATGTTCATTTGTGCAGACCACGGAAATGCAGAGCAGTTGATCGACTACGAGACAGGTGCTCCGTTTACCGCACATACCACCAATCAGGTACCATTTATCTTAGTAAACTATGATCCTGCATATACCTTAAGAGATGGCGGATGCTTAGCAGATATCGTACCAACTCTGATCGAGACCATGGGAATGAAACAGCCGGCAGAGATGACCGGAAAATCCCTGTTGATCAAAAAATAAGACGATCGATCGTCAAAAATATATCGGATGAAAAGCAGACCCTGGAATTTCAAAATCCCGAAATGGTTTTGGAGTTTCAGGGTTTTTTATAACATAGTTATTAGCACAACTTATAAATGGAAGAAATTACACAAAAAAACTAATAAAAATATCAGAATTTTCTACACCCGGAAAAACACAACTCCGGTCAAATCCGTTGACTTTCCAAAACGCCCTGTATTATAATTTTTTCTGTAGTATGTAAACAGAGTTTAAGTTATGGAAAGCATAGAAAATGGAGGACGACATGAGTACACAGGAATTTTTGCCAATTAAAGAAGGAAAAGTACGCGAGGTATATGATATCGGAGAAAGCCTCATTATCACAGCGACAGACAGAATCTCAGCATTTGACCACATTTTGAAGAATCAGATTACCCAAAAGGGTGCGATCTTAACACAGATGTCTAAGTTCTGGTTTGATTTTACGAAAGATATCGTACCAAACCATATGCTTTCCGTTGATGTGAAAGATATGCCGGAATTTTTCCAGCAGGAAAAATTTGACGGAAACAGCATGATGTGCAAGAAGTTAGAGATGCTTCCGATCGAGTGCATCGTGCGCGGATATATTACAGGAAGCGGATGGGAGAGTTATAAGGAAAACGGAACAGTCTGCGGGATTACATTACCGGAGGGCTTAAAAGAGTCAGACAAGCTGCCGGAGCCGATCTATACACCAAGTACCAAAGCAGAGATCGGACTGCATGATGAAAATATATCCTTTGAAAGAAGTGTAGAGATTTTAGAGGAAATCTATCCGGGAAAAGGTGCGGACTACGCAAACCAGATCAAGGACTGTACCATTGCATTGTATAAAAAATGTGCAGAGTATGCGTTGAGCAAAGGCATTATCATTGCAGATACCAAGTTTGAGTTCGGTTTAGACGAGAACGGAAACGTAGTGCTTGGAGATGAAATGCTCACACCGGACAGCTCCAGATTCTGGCCATTAGAGGGATATGAAGCAGGAAAATCCCAGCCATCCTTTGACAAACAGTTTGTCAGAGACTGGTTAAAAGCAAATCCGGACAATGATTATCTGCTGCCGGAAGAAGTTGTCATAAAAACCGTAGACAAATATAAAGAGGCTTATGAATTGCTGACTGGTACAAAATTCGATTAATTCTGCATAGAGAATTACAGGCAGTAAGAAGAATACCGGTGGTCTAAAGACAGCCGGGTAGTGAAAGGTTAAAACTTTATGAAGAATAAAGAATTAGAAAAAAATACACCGTGGGATGATCTGCATGAGGAATGTGGCGTCTTTGGAATGTATGATTTTGATGGACATGATGTGGCATCCACAATCTATTATGGTTTATTTGCATTGCAGCACCGCGGACAGGAGAGCTGTGGTATTGCAGTCAGCAAGACAGACGGACCAAAAGGAAAAGTGACCACACATAAGGATATGGGACTGGTGAATGAAGTCTTTACTCAGGATATTTTAGAGTCCATGAAAGGAGATATCGGAGTCGGTCATGTCCGCTATTCTACAGCCGGAGCCTCCACACGAGAGAATGCACAGCCATTGGTGTTGAACTATGTGAAGGGAACCTTAGGATTAGCTCACAACGGAAATCTGATCAATGCAAATGAGCTTCGCAGAGAATTAGAGTATACCGGAGCGATTTTCCAGACAACGATCGATTCAGAGGTCATTGCTTATCATATCGCAAGGGAACGCCTTAATTCCGATAACGTAGAAGAAGCAGTGCGAAGAGCAGCACAAAAGATTCAGGGGGCTTTTGCACTGGTTGTCATGAGTCCCAGAAAACTGATCGGCGCAAGAGATCCATATGGATTTAAACCGCTCTGTATCGGAAAAAGAGACAATGCCTATATTTTAACATCGGAAAGCTGTGCCTTAGACACACTCGGAGCAGAATTTGTCCGTGATGTGCTGCCGGGTGAGGTGGTTACGATCACGCCGGAAAAAGGAATCGTATCCGATACCACGATGTGTTTAGAGAAAGAAAGACAGGCACGTTGTATTTTTGAATATATTTATTTTGCAAGACCGGACAGCCAGATCGATGGGATCGGAGTCTATGATTCCAGAATTAAAGCAGGCAGATTTTTAGCAATGGATTCACCGGTAGAGGCAGACTTAGTCGTAGGCGTGCCGGAATCGGGAAATGCGGCAGCACTTGGATATGCCATGGAATCGGGAATCCCTTATGGAACGGCATTTGTAAAAAATGGCTATGTCGGAAGAACCTTTATCAAGCCAAAACAGAGCAACCGCGAATCCAGTGTAAAGATCAAGCTGAATGTCCTAAAAGAGGCAGTAGATGGAAAACGAGTCATCATGATAGACGATTCCATTGTGCGAGGAACAACCTCTGACCGTATCGTGCGTATGCTAAGGGATGCAGGGGCAACAGAAGTACATGTACGGATTTCCTCCCCGCCATTCTTATGGCCTTGTTATTTTGGAACCGATATTCCGGAAAGAGAGCAGCTGATCGCCTATAACCGGACGATAGAAGAGATCCGGGATGTGATCGGTGCGGATTCCCTAGGCTATTTAGAGATTCCAAGATTAGAAGAATTAGTCAACGGATTGTCCATCTGTAAAGGATGCTTTACAGGAAAATATCCGATGGAACCGCCAAAAGAGGACATCCGCGGAGACTTTGAGAGATGATCATAGTTCAATCATAACCATATAAAGCAGATACCCCGTATACGAAAGGAGACACCTATGTCAACAGACAGATATAACAGTCCGCTCTCAGAGCGCTATGCAAGTAAAGAAATGCAGTATATTTTTTCACCGGATATGAAATTCCGTACCTGGAGAAAACTCTGGATCGCGCTTGCAGAGACAGAAATGGAATTAGGTCTTTCCGAGAATGGAAAACCGGTCATCACACAGGAGCAGATCGATGAGTTAAAGGCAAATGCCGAGGATATTAATTATGAAGTGGCAAAAGAGCGTGAAAAGTTAGTACGCCATGATGTTATGAGCCATGTGTATGCTTATGGACAGCAGTGCCCAAAGGCAGCAGGTATCATTCATTTAGGAGCAACCTCCTGTTATGTGGGTGACAATACGGACATTATCGTCATGAACGAGGCACTGAAATTAGTCCGTAAAAAATTAGTCAATGTGATCGATGAACTTGCAAAATTTGCAGACGAATATAAAGAACTGCCGACACTGGCATTTACACATTTCCAGCCGGCACAGCCGACTACCGTAGGAAAACGTGCAACACTCTGGATGCAGGAATTTTTAATGGATTTAGAGGATTTAGAGTATGTACAGAACAGCTTAAAACTCTTAGGCTCTAAAGGAACGACAGGAACACAGGCAAGTTTTCAGGAGTTATTCGCAGGAGATCAGGAAACCATCGATAAGATCGATCCGATGATCGCGAAAAAAATGGGATTTGCAGAATGTTATCCGGTATCCGGTCAGACCTATTCAAGAAAAGTAGATACCAGAGTAGCAAATGTTTTAGCAGGCATTGCAGCAAGTGCGCATAAGATGTCAAATGATATCCGTCTGCTCCAGCACTTAAAAGAAGTAGAAGAGCCATTTGAGAAAAACCAGATCGGTTCCTCCGCGATGGCATATAAGAGAAATCCGATGCGGAGTGAGCGTATTGCATCTCTTTCCCGCTATGTGATGATCGATGCCTTAAATCCGGCGATCACATCTGCAACACAGTGGTTTGAGAGAACGTTAGACGATTCCGCAAACAAGCGTTTAAGCATTCCGGAAGGCTTCCTTGCCATTGACGGTATTTTAGATTTATGTCTGAACGTCGTAGACGGACTGGTAGTATATGATAAGGTTATCCGCAAACACATGATGGCAGAGCTTCCGTTCATGGCAACCGAAAATATTATGATGGATGCCGTAAAAAATGGAGGTAACCGTCAGGAGATGCACGAAAAGATCCGTCAGCTTTCCATGGAGGCAGGAAAGAATGTCAAAGAGGAAGGAAAAGACAACAATCTTTTAGAACTGATCGCAGCAGATCCGGCATTCAATCTGACCTTAGAAGAATTAGAAAAATCTATGGACCCTGCAAAATATGTGGGAAGAGCACCGATCCAGGTAACCGCATTCTTAGAAAATGTCATAAAACCGGCATTAGAAGAACGCAAAGACCTGCTTGGCGTAGAGGTTGAAATCAACGTATAAAAGGACAGGATATCGCAGCAAAATCGTAAAGCGGCAAAAATAACAGCATAGAGAACAGATTAAAAAAACGGCAATGATCTTTAGAGAGTTGCCGTTTTTTTGCATAATTTTGAATGGATCGGACAGGATAACAGAAAAAAGAGTGAGGAAGAGATATGAACAGTTTTTATCCGATTACAGAAGTAAAAGCAAGACAGATTTTAGACTCCAGAGGAAATCCGACCATTGAAGCAGAAGTAAAGGTATCCGATTATATTGTGGGAAGTGCCGCTGTCCCATCCGGTGCGAGTACCGGACGGTTTGAAGCAGTAGAGCTTCGCGATGGTACCACAGAATACTTTGGACTTGCCGTACAGAATGCCGTGCGTCATGTCAATGAACGGATCGCAAAAGAAATCATCGGTATGAATGTATTAGAGCAGGAAAATATCGATGCAAAGATGATCGCCTTAGATGGCACGGAAAATAAAGTCAATCTTGGTGCCAATGCGATGTTAGCAGTCTCTATGGCAGTGGCAAGAGCGGCGGCAAATGCGTTAGAGATCCCACTTTACCGTTATCTTGGAGGCTGTCACACAAGATTGCTCCCGGTTCCGATGATGAATATTTTAAACGGTGGAAAACATGCGGCGAATACCGTGGATTTTCAGGAATTTATGATCATGCCGGTGCAGGCAGAGGATTTTTCGGATGCACTGCGTAAATGTGCCGAGGTCTACCACAATTTAAAGAGATTATTAGAAGAAAAAAATTATGCCACAGGTGTTGGGGACGAGGGTGGTTTTGCCCCGGATCTGCCGGATGCAAAGGCAGTCCTGAAGTTTATCGTCAAAGCGATCGAGGCAGCCGGTTACGAGGCAGGGACAGATTTTAAAATTGCAATAGATGCAGCGGCAAGTGAGCTATACTGTGAAGAGGACGGCATGTATCACTTTGAGGGCGAAGGAAAGTTAAAAGATGAAGAAGTCTTAAGGGATACGAATGAAATGATCTCATACTATGAGGAATTGATCGAAGAGTTCCCGATCATTTCGATCGAAGACGGGTTAGACGAAGATGACTGGGATGGCTGGAAAGCAATGACAAAGCGTTTAGGCGACCGTGTCCAGTTAGTCGGAGACGATCTGTTTGTAACGAATACCAAACGTCTGGATTTAGGAATTAAGTTTCATACCGGCAATGCCATTTTGATCAAAGTCAATCAGATCGGTACGGTGACAGAGGCAATGGATGCGATCGAATTAGCTCAGAAAAATGCATTTCGTGCAGTGATCTCCCATCGTTCCGGGGAAACAGAGGATTCTTTTATTGCAGACCTTGCCGTAGCGGTCAATGCAGGGCAGATAAAAACAGGAGCACCATGCCGGAGTGAGCGTGTCGCAAAATACAACCGGCTTCTTCGGATTGAAGAAGAGATGAAGGAAGCAGCCAAATATACGAATCCATTTAACAAGATTTAATACCGGGTTTTGGGCGAAAACCCTTGCATAGACATAGAAAGTATGATATACTTTACCAAGTTACGAGTGGAGGAAACTACAGGAGGTGTCACAAGTGGCAGTTTTAAAAACGATATTAACAGTAGTATTAATTCTTATAAGTATCATCATTACAGCTATTATTTTATGTCAGGAAGGTAAATCCGCAGGACTTGGAGCAATTGCAGGTGCATCCGATACCTATTGGAGCAAGCATAAAGACCGTTCCATGGAAGGTGTCTTAGTTAAAGCAACCAGAGCTTTGGTCGCACTGTTTTTAATACTTTCCATTGTATTGAATATAGGAAGTTTCTAAAGGAAATGCAGGGCTGTCGTTGATGCGACAGTCCTTTTTGAGTTTAATAGGAGAATTATGGATCACGAAGCATTAGAAAAAAGAAAAAAAACCATATACAGTCTCTTGTGTGATGACTTTTATGTGCCAATGAAAGCCAAAGAGATGGCTATGCTCTTACAGATTCCGAAAAGCCAGAGAGCAGAATTGCAGGAAGTGTTAGACGCACTGGTGGCTGACGGCAAGGCAGATGTCAGCAAAAAGGGAAAATACAGTAAGGCAAAACATCATTTTGTAACCGGTGTATTTGAGAGTCATCCAAAAGGGTTTGGATTTTTACGGATGGAAGAGGGCGAGGATATCTATATTCCGGAATCTGAAGTCCATGGAGCCATGCATTTAGATACCGTACAGGTAAAGATCATGCCGTCGACCGGAGGAAAGAGGAAAGAGGGTTCAATCGTAAAAATCTTAGAACACGGTGTCACAAAAGTAGTCGGTTATTACGAACAGAGTAAAAATTTTGGATTTGTAGTGCCGGATAATCAGAAGATCGCAAATGACATTTTTATTCCGATCGAGCGTTCCAAAGGAGCAGTCAGTGGTCATAAGGTAGTCTGCGAGATTACCGATTACGGCAGAGACGGCAGAAAGCCGGAGGGAAAAATTGTTGAGATCTTAGGTCATGTCAATGATCCGGGAGTGGATATTCTATCCATCGTAAAAGCCTACGATCTTCCGATAGAATTTTCGGAAAAGATTTTAAATCAGGCAGAGCGTGTGGCAAAAGAGGTCAGTGAAGCCGATATGGCAGGCAGAATGGACATAAGGGACTGGCAGACGGTCACCATCGATGGCGAAGATGCCAAGGACCTGGATGACGCGATCACACTGACCGAAGAAGATGGCATATATACGTTAGGTGTCCACATTGCAGATGTAACGAATTATGTGCAGGAGCACTCCGCTTTGGATGTTGAGGCCGAGAAGCGTGGAACCAGTGTCTATTTAGTAGACCGTGTGATCCCAATGCTGCCGCACACATTATCGAATGGAATCTGTTCGCTGAATCAGGGCGAGAACCGTCTGGCATTGAGCTGTATTATGAAATTTGACGACAAGGGAAAACTGTTAGATCATGTGATCGCAGAGACTGTTGTGCGGGTGGACAGACGTATGAGTTACACCAGTGTCAAAAAAATTTTACAGGAACAGGATGAGAAAGAGCGGGCAGAATACGAAGAACTGATCCCGATGTTTGAGCGGATGGAAAAGTTAGCAGCCATTTTGCGGAAAAAACGCATGAAGCGTGGCTCAATTGACTTTGATTTTCCTGAGACAAAGATCATTTTAGATAAAAAGGGAAATCCGGTGGATATCCGCCCGTATGAGCGGAATGTTGCAACAAAGATCATTGAAGATTTTATGTTAGCAGCAAACGAAACGGTTGCCGAGGACTATTTCTGGCAGGAGATACCGTTCGTTTACCGGACACATGAGAATCCCGATGAGGAAAAGATCCAAAAACTGTCTACGTTTATCAATAACTTTGGTTACAGTATGCATATCGCAAAGGATGAGGTACATCCAAAAGAACTGCAAAAGCTGTTAGAACAGATCGATGGAACACCCGAAGAACCTTTGATCAGCCGACTGACCCTGCGTTCGATGAAGCAGGCAAAGTATACGGTGGATTGTACCGGGCATTTTGGCTTAGCGGCAAAATACTACTGTCATTTTACTTCTCCGATCCGCAGATATCCGGATCTGCAGATCCATCGTATTATCAAAGAGAATCTGCGTGGCAGGATGAATGATACCAGAAAGGCACATTATGAGAAGATCCTGCCGGAAGTTGCATTACATGCAAGCAAGCGGGAACGGTTAGCAGAAGAGGCAGAGCGTGAGACAGATAAACTCAAAAAAGTGGAGTATATGAGTCAGCACATTGGAGAGACTTTTGAAGGTGTCATATCCGGTGTTACCCGGTATGGCATGTATGTAGAGCTTGCAAATACAATAGAGGGTATGATCCGTGTCACGGATCTGACAGACGATTATTACAACTACAGCGAAGAAACCTATGAACTGATAGGAGAAGTTACAAATAAGCATTACAAACTCGGTCAGAGACTAAAGATCCGTGTAAAAGATACCGATACTTTTATGCGGACGATAGATTTTGAGTTAGCGGAGGAAGAAGATGGCAAAGGAAAGTATCAAGCTGATCGCGAACAATAAAAAAGCCAGACATGATTATTTTTTAGAAGAAAAATATGAGGCGGGAATTGCACTTCACGGCACAGAAGTCAAATCCCTGCGTATGGGAAAATGCAGCATCAAAGAGTCTTTTATCCGTATTGAGAACGGAGAGGTCATTATCTATGGCATGCATATCTCTCCTTATGAAAAAGGAAATATTTTTAACAAAGATCCGCTGCGCCCGAAAAAACTTCTGATGCACAAAGCGGAGATCCGTAAACTGCAAGGCAAGATTGCAGAAAAAGGGTATACCTTAGTCCCGGTGGAAGTATACTTAAAGGGTGGATTAGTCAAAATACAGATTGCATTGGCAAAAGGTAAGAAGCTCTATGATAAGCGCGATGACATTGCAAAGAAAGACCAGAGGCGTGAAGCGGAGCGGAATTTCAAGGTAAAGAATCTTTATTAAAAAAGCCTAAGGGGAACCCTTGACGGCTGAAATGATCGCGTCTATAATAGCAGGTGTAGAAGTGACCTACACCCGAATTCGGGGTAGTAATGGTTTCGACAGGGATGATGAAGCTGGAGAAGCGAGTCGAAAGAAATTGCGTCAAATTTCACAATTAAATTTAAACGCTGAAGATAATTTAGCATACGCTGCCTAAGTGCAGCAGTCTGACCTAGGGCACTCACACCTTAGGAGCCAGGCTTCGACTATGTGAGAAACGACTTATGCTAAGCTTTGCACATAAGGGCGTATTATGAAGCTACTAAAGCGGTAACTGTGTCTGTTGCAGGTATCGTGGAGGGAATGTTAAATCACAGACTACACTCGTAGAAGTACAGGGGATTTGTTTTTGGACACGGGTTCGACTCCCGTCTACTCCATTAAAACTGAACCAGTCGAACTCTGTATAGGATCTTATCGTATACAGAAATCGGTTTTGTTTGGTGTATTGAAGAAAATAGGAATTCTCTAAAAGAAAATTCGTACATAGATTATTATTATCATGGATCAATTGAGATTTTGATAAAATTATTTGAATGATAAAATGGAAATGTAAGGAATGTGTCAGATTATACTGCATCAGACATAAAGGCAATTCTACCATGTGAATACTTGGGGGTATAACAAACAGGCACCAACGGAAAGAAAAATTTAAGTTATTTTGGCATTTTGAAATTATAAGGAGATATTCCTGATTTAGACTAGGGATATCCCCTTGATTACGTTTTAAGATTTTTTGAGAATTCATGTTAAGGGGGAATGTTTGTGCCAACATTTCCGCAGAAAAGAAAGATGTGCGGACTGGTGTATTCAGAAGCAATGGTGACTATTTGTTATATGAATGCCCAATTAATATACTGACACGGATAAAAATTTTGATGGTTTTAAAATTGCAGGACTTATGATATAATTGTAAGCTGTATGAAACGATTATGTTTACACAGCCAGACAACAACATATAAGACAAAGAACATTAAGAGTATTGCCAGAAGAAACGATTAAAATGTGGACAGCATAAAAAAGAAAAAGCCTTAATGATTGTGTAATAAATTGTGCAGTAAAATAACATAGAAAGGCAAAGATGCCGGGAAAGCAGGCATTTTTGAACAGGTAAAGATAAAAATGAAATTAGGTATCGTTGGATTACCAAACGTAGGAAAAAGTACATTGTTTAACTCCCTTACCAAAGCAGGGGCAGAGTCAGCAAACTATCCATTCTGTACCATTGACCCGAATATCGGTGTGGTAGCAGTACCGGATGAGCGTTTGCAGAAGTTAGGCGAGATGTATCAGTCAAAAAAAGTAACACCGGCAGTCATTGAATTTGTAGATATTGCAGGACTTGTAAAGGGAGCGAGCAAAGGAGAGGGACTTGGAAACCAGTTCCTTGCAAACATCCGTGAGGTAGATGCGATCGTGCATGTGGTCAGATGTTTTGAGGATACCAATGTCGTACATGTGGATGGAAGTGTAGATCCGGTCCGTGATATAGAGACCATCAATTTAGAACTTATATTTTCAGATATAGAGATTCTTGACAGAAGAATTGCCAAGACAGCAAAAGGTGCAAGAATGGACAAGACCCTTGCAAAAGAACTTGCTCTGTTAGAAAAGATCAAGGCACACTTAGAAGAAGGAAATCTGGCAAAAACCTTTGAACTTGGCGAAGATGAGGATGAGCAGAAGTGGTTTAAAGAATATAATCTGTTGACGGCAAAACCTGTGATTTATGCAGCAAACGTATCAGAAGATGATTTAGCAGATGACGGTGCATCCAATGCTTATGTGCAGAAAGTGCGCGAACACGCAAAAGAAGAAGCGTGCGAAGTATTTGTTATCTGTGCACAGATCGAGCAGGAGATTGCAGAATTAGATGATGAAGAAAAAGCAATGTTCTTAGAGGAACTTGGTTTAAAAGAATCAGGACTTGAAAAACTTATCAAGGCAAGTTATTCCCTGCTTGGATTGATCAGCTACCTGACAGCAGGAGAAGATGAGACAAGAGCATGGACGATCAAGATCGGAACAAAAGCACCGCAGGCAGCCGGAAAGATCCATACGGATTTTGAACGTGGATTTATCCGTGCAGAGGTAGTCAATTATCAGGATTTACTCGATTGTGGAAGCCTTTCAGCCGCAAAAGAAAAAGGTCTGGTAGGACTGGAAGGAAAAGAATATGTCGTAAAAGACGGCGATGTAATCTTATTCCGCTTTAATGTATAAAAATATTACACATAGAGCACAGTTCTTTTTATCATGCATACAATGGATACAAGAGAACAGTATGTGAGTAAAAAATGAGACTGTGTGAATTGAGAGAAAAGAATGTCATCAATGTCTGTGACTGTCATTGTTTAGGGCATGTGATGGATCTCGAACTGGATGAGTGTACCGGGTGCATCAAAGCACTGATCGTACCGGGACCGGCGAGGTTCTGGGGATTTTTCGGAAGAGACTGTGAGTTTTTTATTCCATGGTGTAATGTCATACGGATCGGACCGGATATTATCTTAGTCGATGTAAAAGTAGATGAAATCAAAAAGAGACTGTAAGCAGAGTTACATAATCTGTGAAATGGTTGACAATAATTGACGAAATGTTTATAATTGGGGCAAATAGTATGTCCAAGGAGGAACATGGGATGAAATGTCCGTTTTGCAGCAGTGAAAATACGAGGGTCATCGACTCAAGACCGGCGGATGATAATAACTCGATTCGCCGCCGCAGATTATGTGATGAATGTGGAAAGCGCTTTACTACTTATGAAAAAGTAGAGACCATACCGCTGATCGTCATCAAGAAGGATAATAACAGGGAGCAGTATGACCGCACCAAGATAGAGGCGGGGATACTTCGTGCCTGCCATAAAAGACCGATTTCCGTCAACCGGATCAATCAGTTGATCGATGATGTGGAGACCGAGATTTTTAACCGTGAAGAAAAAGAAATCCCAAGTTCCGTCATTGGAGAGATCGTCATGGATAAGCTCAAGGATTTAGAGGCAGTTGCATATGTAAGATTTGCCTCTGTATATCGTGAGTTTAAAGATGTCAACACCTTTATGAATGAATTAAAGAAGATTTTGGATAAATAAAAGCGGTAGCTGTTAAAGTTTTTACGAATGAAGCCGATAAAACTAATATGTGAGAACTTAGGATAAGCGAAAGAAGGTTTTGAAGTTATGGAAATTTCAAAAATCCGTCCTTATGAAGGATATTATGACAACTCCATAGGTCGTGTGACAGGTAATTCCGGTAGTGATCAGATCAGTAATCCGATAGAGAATTTTTCTACAGGGAAAATGCAGTCTGTAAAACCGGAACAAAAGCAGACTTTTGGTGCAGCAGAGTATGCCGATACATATCAGCCGGGAAAAGAATATCCTTTAAAGGGGGTCGACAGTGATATCCGGAGTCTGGATGTTCAAAAAGCCGTTTCTGATATGAAAAAAGATGAAGTGCTTCATCAGTATCAGTTCTTTGTAGGACACAGTGCATCCGCAGAGACAGCAAAACCGGTAGTTCCAATGCCGGAAATCGAAGATTTTTCGTTCAAATAAATAGAACTGAGATATGGAAGAGGATTCTTAGAATCTTCTTCTTTTTTTGACCGAAAAAGAAAAAGTCTGAACTTAAGGGAACAGGAGAACAAACAGAAGAACAATTGGCAAAGAAACAAGGAAATAATTAGCAAACATAGTTGAAAAACAAAAACGATAGGTATAAAATAAAAATATAAGATTAACGGAGAAGATGAAAGACCTTGGGAGGTGTTTTTAATGTTTGATTTTGATTCCTATATCCGATTGCTGCGGGAGGATCCGAAGACGATCGTATTGCCGGAAGGTACAGACCCACGTGTCATAGAGGCTGCATCGCGGCTGTTAGCAGGTAATTTTTTGCAGCCGATCCTGATCGGCGAAGAGGATGCCGTATGGGAAGCGGCACAGGAAGCGGGTTATAATATCCGTGGAGCAAAGATTTTAACACCGTCTACCTATGAAAAAATGGATGAGATGGTGGAACAATTTTGTGAGATACGGGCAAAGAAGGGCATGACGCAGGAAAAAGCGAGAGAGATTTTAAAAGATCCAAACTATTTTGGAACCATGCTCATTAAAATGGGAGAATATGATTCCCTGCTTGGCGGTGTGATGCATTCTGTCATAGATACGATCAAACCGGCATTAGAGATCATTGGAACAAAAGAGGGAAACAATCTGGTTTCTTCCTGTATCGGACTGGTACGTCCGCGGGCAACCGGTGATAGTGAAGTCATTGTATTAGGCGACTGTGCTTTGAACATCAAGCCGACAGAAGATGAACTGGTTGAGATCGCACATGAGACCGCGAATTGCGCAAGAGACTTTGGAATCGATCCAAAGATTGCATTTTTAAGCTACTCTACACATGGTTCCGGCAAAGGTCCGGATGTGGATCGTATGTGTAATGCTGCCAATAAATTTGCCGAAAAATATCCGCATATGGAGAGCATCGGAGAAGTGCAGTTTGATGCGGCAGTATCACCGGCAGTTGCAGCAACCAAATGTCCGGGTTCGGAGATCGCAGGACATACGAACACCTTTATTTTCCCGGATTTAAGTGCAGGAAATATCGGATATAAGATTGCAAGATATTTAGGTAATTTTGAAGCCTTTGGACCGATATTATTAGGTCTGAACGCACCGATTAATACACTTTCAAGAGAGTGCTCTGCATCGGAAGTATACCATATGTCCATTTTGACTGCAGCCATGTTAGGCCACAGGGATCATTCTAAGGATTCCTAGATACATAGACGGTATTCTTTTTAGAAAAACGTGCATATTAGAATAAAGAACTTGATACGCAACTGAGTGTGTGATAAACTGCAAGATGTGTTTATGATGCACTCAGTTGTTTATTGTAAGGAGACAGAAAAGATATGAGGATCACAGCAAAGGACAGTGTGTGTCTGATCGTGGATTATCAGGAGAAGATCCTTCCTGCGATCGCAGACAGGGAGAGACTGATAGAAAACAGTGTAAAACTTTTACAGGGACTTCGGATATTAGGGATCCCGATGGTCATGACGGCTCAGTACAGCAAGGGGCTTGGAGTGAATATCCCGCCAATTTGTGAAGCGGCAGGGATGGAGAAATTTTCTGATAAAAAAACTTTTTCAAGCGCAGGCTGTCAGGAGGTTTTAGAAGCGGTCAAAGACAAAAAGTATGTCATCATCTGTGGAATCGAAGCACATGTATGTGTGTTACAGACCGTGATCGATCTAAAAGAAATGGGATATCAGCCGGTACTGGTAGAGGATTGCATTTCTTCGAGAAACCTGCATGACAAAGAGATCGCATTGCTGCGGGCAAGAGATGAGGGAGCATTGCTTACAACCAGCGAGTCCATTTTATTTGAATTGACCGTAACCGCAGAGCATGAGCAGTTCAAACAGATTTCAAAATTGGTGAAGTAAGATGTTGAAGAGATTTTATCCGGGAGAATATGTGGATTCCACATATGAGATTGATTTTGATGCACTGTACCGCGAGGGATATCGGGGAATTATTTTTGACATAGACAATACACTTGTTCCACATGGAGCACCGGCAGATGAACGGGCAAAGAAGCTGTTTGCACATCTGAAGGAACTGGGATTTTCCTGTTGTCTGTTGTCAAACAATAAAGAACCGCGTGTTAAAATGTTTAACGATGATGTGCAGGTGCAGTATATTTTTAAAGCAGGAAAACCAAAGTGTTTTGGTTATGAAAAGGCAATGGAGCGGATGGGAACGGACAGGAGCAACACCTTGTTTGTCGGAGATCAGATCTTTACGGATATTTATGGAGCAAACCGTACAGGGATCCGTACGATCATGGTCCGCTATATCCATCCAAAAGAAGAGATACAGATTGTATTAAAACGTAAGTTAGAAAAAATCGTACTGTTTTTTTACAGAAGATATCAGAAACGAACAAAGTAAGAGAGGACGAAGGAAAATGAAAATCGCAATCGGAAATGACCATGCTGCAGTAGAGATGAAGCAGGAGATCCGGACTTATTTAGAAGAAAAAGGATATGAAGTGATCAATTTTGGAACAGATACCCATGAAAGCTGCAATTATCCGGAATATGGTGAAGCAGTCGGACGTGCAGTTGCAGAAGGAAAGGCAGACTGTGGAGTCCTGATCTGTGGAACAGGGGTCGGAATTTCTTTAGCAGCCAATAAAGTGCCGGGAGTCTTAGCAGCAGTCTGCTCAGAGCCAACCACGGCAAGACTCGCAAAGGAGCATAATAACGCAAATATCATCGCATTTGGTGCAAGGATTGTCGGAATGGAGGCAGCAAAAAGTATCGTAGATGCTTATTTAGGAGCAGAATTTTTAGGTGGCCGCCACCAGACGAGAGTCGATATGATTTATGCGATCGAGAAAAAATAGTAAGAAAAAATGCAATTAACAGTTGAAATATATACCATTTTATTATAAAATGGAAAGAGCGATTATCGTGGTTGATAACGAGAGAGAATGAGGAGGAATACTAGATGGTATCAGCAGGAGATTTCAGAAATGGTATTACAATCGAATTAGAGGGTAATATTTATCAGATTATTGAATTTCAGCATGTAAAACCGGGTAAAGGTGCAGCATTTGTTAGAACAAAATTAAAAAATATCAAAAGTGGTGGAATCGTAGAGAAGACTTTCCGTCCAACAGAAAAATGCCCACAGGCAAGAATTGACAGAGCGGACATGCAGTACTTATATTCTGATGGAGATTTATTCCACTTTATGGATACTACAACATATGAGCAGATCGCTTTAGATGCAGACACGATCGGAGATGCATTAAAGTTTGTAAAAGAGAACGAGATGGTAAAGACCTGTTCTTACAAGGGCAGTGTATATGCCGTTGAGCCACCATTATTTGTAGAACTTGAGATCACAGAGACAGAGCCTGGATTCAAAGGTGATACAGCACAGGGTGCAACAAAACCTGCAATCGTAGAGACCGGAGCATCTGTAAACGTACCGCTGTTCGTAGAGCAGGGTGATGTGATCAAGATTGATACAAGAACCGGTGAGTATTTATCCAGAATCTAATACGGACAGAAATATGAGAAAAAGAAGCAGTAAGATGCATGAAAATGCGTGTTACTGCTTTTTTAAACGTTCTGGCATTTCTTGACAGAAAGCATGGACTGGGATAAAATAAAAAGCCGTGGAGAGAGTAGATACTGGAGGAAATATTTTGGCAGATTTAAGAGAAGAAATAGAGAAAAGACGAACCTTTGCGATCATTTCCCATCCGGATGCAGGTAAGACAACTTTGACGGAAAAGTTCCTGCTCTATGGAGGGGCGATCAATTTAGCGGGTTCCGTAAAAGGAAAAGCGACAGCAAGACATGCTGTTTCCGACTGGATGGAGATAGAAAAAGAGAGAGGTATTTCCGTAACATCCTCGGTATTGCAGTTTAACTATGACGGATACTGCATCAATATATTGGATACACCGGGACATCAGGATTTCTCGGAGGACACCTATCGTACACTGATGGCAGCGGATTCCGCGGTAATGGTCATCGATGCATCCAAAGGTGTTGAGGCACAGACAAGAAAATTATTCAAAGTCTGTGTGATGCGTCACATTCCGATCTTTACCTTTATCAATAAAATGGACCGTGATGCGAATGATACGTTTGAATTATTAGATGATATTGAAAAGGAGTTAGGAATAGAGACCTGTCCGATCAACTGGCCGATCGGTTCCGGAAAAGATTTTAAGGGTGTCTATGACCGTAACACCAAAAAAGTCATGACTTTTTCTGATACCTTAAAAGGTACCAAAGAAGGAGAGCAGAAAGAAATTGACATTGATGATCCGGCATTAAAAGAAGAACTTGGGGAAGACTATTGGAGTCAGCTCATGGATGAGATTGAACTGTTAGATGGAGCCAGTGCGGAATTTGATCAGGACATGGTTTCAAAAGGAGAGCTGTCACCCGTTTTCTTTGGTTCCGCGCTGACAAACTTTGGTGTGGAGACATTTTTACAGCACTTTTTAAAAATGACCTATTCGCCGCTTCCTAGAAATTCAGATATCGGGCCGATCGATCCGTTTTCTGAGGATTTTTCGGCATTTGTCTTTAAAATACAGGCGAATATGAATAAGGCGCACCGCGACAGGATCGCATTCATGCGCATCTGTTCCGGAAAATTTGAAGCCGGAATGGAAGTCATGCATATCCAGGGCGGTAAAAAAATAAGACTTGCCCAGCCACAGCAGATGATGGCACAGGAGCGTCACATGGTGGAAGAGGCATATGCAGGAGATATTATCGGTGTCTTTGATCCGGGTATTTTTTCTATTGGAGATACCATTGAGACCTCTGCAAAACCGTTCCGTTATGAAGGAATCCCGACTTTTGCACCGGAACATTTTGCAAGAGTCCGTCAGGTAGATACGATGAAAAGAAAGCAGTTTGTCAAGGGAATCACCCAGATTGCGCAGGAAGGTGTGATCCAGATTTTTCAGGAGTATCATACCGGTATGGAAGAGATCATTGTTGGCGTAGTCGGTGTCCTGCAGTTTGATGTGCTCAAATATCGTTTGGAAAATGAGTATAATGTAGAGATTCATATGGAAAATCTGCCATATGAGCATATCCGCTGGATCAAGAACAAAGAACTGGATTTAGATAAGCTGACAGGAACTTCTGATATGAAAAAAATCCAGGATTTAAAGGGCAATCCATTGCTGTTGTTTGTCAATGCATGGAGTGTCGGTATGGTATTAGACCGCAATGAAGGGTTAGAATTAGAAGAGTTTGGTAGAGATTAGGAGGAATGACACATGGAAGTAACAAAGATTACAAACGACAATTTTGAAGAAGAAGTATTAAAAAGTACGGTTCCGGTTGTCTTGGATTTTTGGGCAGACTGGTGCGGACCGTGTAAAATGCAGTCACCGATCATTGAGGAAGCTGCCGAGGCAATGGGCGATCGTGTAAAATTCGGAAAAGTCAATGTAGATGAAGAAGCAGCATTGGCACTGAAATATCAGATCATGAGTATTCCGACTTTAGTAGTTATGAAGGATGGGATTTTTAAAGGAAAAGCCATCGGACTTCAGAACATGGAGGCAATTAATCAGTTAGTTGCCGATGCCATAAAGGAGTAATACAGCGATATTTAAAAACAATTTCAGAAAAAATAATTTTCAGAAACACAATTTTAAAGACGGCTTCTTGACGCAAACAGGAAAAGACATGTATAATGGAACAGTTGATAAATCTATCAGCTGTTTCTTTTTTTATCTTTTGAAATTATCATAAAATCAGTTGACAATCCCATCAAAGTATAATATGATTAGAACAGAAACGAACATACGTTTGCAAAAAGGAGATAAAATAATGGCAAAGAATGATAAAAATGATAAATTAGACGCATTAGAATCCGCAATTTCCCATATTGAGAAGCAGTATGGAAAAGGTGCGATCATGAAGTTAGGAGATTCTCAGAGGGATATGAATGTGGAGACGATACCGACAGGATCTTTAAGTCTTGACATTGCCTTAGGAGTCGGAGGAATCCCAAGAGGAAGGATCGTAGAGGTCTATGGACCGGAATCCAGTGGTAAGACAACCGTAGCCTTACATATGGTCGCAGAGGTACAGAAAAGAGGCGGAATTGCAGGATTTATTGATGCAGAGCATGCGTTAGATCCGGTTTATGCAAAGAATATCGGAGTAGATATTGATAATCTGTATATTTCCCAGCCGGACAGTGGAGAGCAGGCATTAGAGATTACCGAGACCATGGTACGTTCCGGTGCCGTGGACATTATTATCGTAGACTCGGTTGCCGCATTAGTACCGAAGGCAGAGATCGAAGGTGAGATGGGAGACTCCCATGTGGGCTTACAGGCACGTCTGATGTCACAGGCGCTTCGGAAACTGACATCTATTATCAGCAAATCCAACTGTATTGTAATCTTTATCAACCAGCTCCGTGAAAAAGTCGGTGTCATGTTTGGAAGTCCGGAGACGACAACCGGAGGACGCGCATTGAAGTTTTATTCTTCGATCCGTTTAGATGTCCGCAGAATGGAATCTTTAAAACAGGGTGGAGAGATTATCGGTAACCATACAAGAATTAAGGTTGTAAAGAATAAGGTGGCACCGCCATTTAAAGAAGCAGAATTTGATATCATGTTTGGAAAAGGAATCTCAAAAGAGGGAGATATCTTAGACTTAGCAGCACAGATCAATGTAGTAAATAAGTCCGGTGCATGGTATGCCTATAATGGAGAGAAGATCGGTCAGGGCCGTGAGAATTCTAAGAATTACCTCAAAGAGAATCCGGCAATCTGTGATGAGATCGAACAGAAAGTCAGAGATTTCTATCAGTTAGATGGTTCTATAGAGGACGAGAATGAAGCAGCCGAAGAGGCAAAGACAGCAGCAAAAGCAGAGAAAAAGGCAGAAAAGAAGCAGGAGTCTGAGGAATAAAGATGTATATTGAACGGATAGAGCAGCTTGAAAAGGGAAGACGAAGGCTTGTGTTTGAAACAGGAGAACGTCTGGTATTATACAAAGGCGAGATACGTTCTTATGATCTGTCCGAGGGACAGGACATTCCGAAGACACTTTATCAGGAACTGCTCTTTGATGTTCTTGGAAAACGGGCGACAAAGCGGGCAATGCATCTGTTAGAAAAGCAGGACCGGACCGAGTACCAGCTTCGTGAAAAACTGCGTCAGAACGAATATCCGAAAGAAGCAGTGGAGCAGGCGATCGCCTATGTCAAGAGTTATCACTATATCGATGATCTGCGTTATGCCTGCAGCTATGTCCGTTATCAGAAAGAGAAGAAGAGCAACCGCAGACTTCAGCAGGATCTCCAGAAGAAAGGGGTTGCGAAAGAGTTCATTGAACAGGCACTTTTAGAAGAGGGCAATGAGGATGAGACAGATGCGATCCAAAGATTGTTAGAGAAAAAAGGTTATACGCCGGAAATGCCAAGAGAACAGGCAAATAAGATTTATCAGTTCCTATTACGCAGAGGCTACAAAAGTTCAGATATCTTGTATGTCATGCGTTCAGAATACTTGACATAATACTAAATAAAGTATAAAATTTAACTGTTGTTATTTATGACAGATAAAGTGAAAGACTTTGTTATATGTACAATGAAAATTAAATAAAGGAGGTGCTCCTGTGCTACAAGTAATAATTGCTGTAATTCTTACCTGTATTATTACTGCAATTCTTACAGCTGCGATCACGATATCCTATCGCAAGAAGGTTGCTGAGGCGAAGGTTGGAAGTGCGGAAGAGAAAGCGCGCGAGATTATCGATGAAGCCGTAAAAAATGCGGAGACAAAGAAGCGTGAATCTTCCTTAGAGATTAAAGAAGAATCGATCCGTGCAAAGAACGAACTTGATAAAGAGATCAAGGAACGCAGAGCGGAGATCCAGAGAAATGAACGCCGTATTGAGCAGAAGGAAGCGAATATCGACCGCAAGTTAGAAGCAGTTGAGAAGCGTGAAGCCGGATTTGCAGCGAAAGAAGAAGAGATCAACAGGGAAAAAGAAGAAGTTGCAAGATTACATGAAGAGCGTGTACAGGAACTGGAGAGAATCTCAGGTCTTACCTCCGAACAAGCGAAAGAATATCTTTTAAAAACCATTGAAGACGATGTTAAAATTGATACTGCAAAGTTAATCAAGGAAATGGAAAGCAAGGCAAAGGAAGAAGCCGGTAAGAAAGCGAAAGAATATGTGGTAACTGCCATTCAGAAATGTGCAGCTGACCATGTCGCAGAGACGACGATTTCCGTTGTACAGCTTCCAAACGATGAGATGAAAGGAAGGATCATCGGTAGAGAAGGTCGTAATATCCGTACATTAGAGACGATGACGGGTGTGGACTTGATCATTGATGATACTCCGGAGGCAGTCATTCTCTCAGGATTTGATCCGATCCGTAGAGAGGTGGCGAGAATTGCATTGGAAAAATTAATTGTGGACGGACGTATCCATCCTGCAAGGATTGAGGAGATGGTCGAAAAGGCACAAAAAGAAGTGGAAACAATGATTCGTGAAGAAGGTGAAGCAGCAACCTTAGAGGTTGGTGTTCACGGAATTCATCCGGAACTTGTTCGTTTACTTGGTAAAATGAAATTTAGAACAAGTTATGGTCAGAATGCATTGAAACATTCTATTGAGGTTGCACAATTAGCCGGACTGTTAGCAGCAGAAGTCGGTGTGGATGTCAGAACTGCAAAACGTGCAGGTCTGTTACATGACATCGGTAAATCCGTAGACCATGAGCAGGAAGGTTCACATATCCAGATTGGTGTGGAACTCTGTAGAAAATACAAAGAGTCTCCGATCATTATCAATGCGGTAGAATCACATCATGGTGATGTGGAACCGGAATCTTTGATCGCATGTCTTGTACAGGCAGCAGATACGATCAGTGCTGCACGTCCTGGTGCAAGAAGAGAGACATTAGAGACATATTCCAATCGATTAAAACAGTTAGAAGATATTACAAATGGTTTCAAAGGAGTAGACAAATCTTTTGCTATTCAGGCAGGTAGAGAGATTCGAGTTATGGTAGTTCCTGATCAGGTCAGCGATGCCGATATGGTATTGTTAGCACGCGATATTTCCAAACAGATTGAAGCTGAACTGGAATATCCGGGTCAGATTAAGGTAAATGTAATTCGCGAGTCCAGAGTAACAGATTACGCGAAATAATAAATCTTAGACAGGAATAGGTAATGATGCAGACCGTCGTATACGAGTATACGGCGGTCTTTTAACAATATAAGGAGGATTTGATATGGAGCATGGAATCAAACGCTTAAACCGGGAATTAATACGTCGCGGAGCAATTTTAAATATTTATAAAGACACGATGCAGCTTCCAAATGGTGAGATCGAAGAGTGGGACTATATAGAACATCGGATGGGTGCGGCGGCGGTCGTAGCAGTGCCGGAACCGGGAAAGGTTCTGATGGTGCACCAGTATCGTCCGGCATTAGAAAGAATGACATTAGAGATCCCGGCGGGTTCAAGAGACAGTGTGACGGAAGATACAAAAGTCTGTGCTGCAAGAGAGTTAGAAGAGGAGACAGGCTATCGTGCAGGAAAGTTGACGAAGCTGCTATCTTTAAAGACAACGGTTGCCTTTTGTAACGAATTCATAGATGTCTATTTAGCAGAAGAACTGACGAAAACACAGCAGCATTTAGATGCAGGCGAGGAAATCGAGATCGAAGTCTTTTCCATTGAGGAACTGACAAAACGGATCTATGCAGGAGAGATCCAGGACAGTAAGACCGTTGCCGGACTGCTGGCATATCAAAATCTGTATACAAAAAAATAGTGAACGCATATTTTGGACTGGTATCCCATAGATTGTTTTAAGAACAGTCAGGGGGAAGTGCCATGAAAAAAAAGAGAAGAACTTATATTGAACCGAAAAAGCAAAAAGGGAAACAGGGAAGAATTTTAGCAGTCTGTCATTTGGACATGATATTCTTTGTTTCTTTTTTTGTGGGGATCCTTTGGGCAAATTTTATAGGGGACAGCTCTAAGAATCGTTTTTTTATGCTAAATGAATATTATTTACAGCAGCTAAAATATGCAAAGTTAGATTACAACCGGCTCTTTCTCTATATTTTAGAAAACCGGCTGCCATTGTTCGGGATACTTTTACTGTTGAGCTTTACCGTGGTAGGGATTTTAATACAGATACTTTTTATCCTGTATTTTGGAGTGTCCTTTGGATTTTTGTGCGTAATGGCAATTACGAATTTCGGGTGGAAAGGAATTCTGTATATGGGAGGTTTTTTGTTTCCACACTACATATTTTATATTGCCGGCTATCTGCTATTTTTAAAAATATTTTGGAAAAAGAAAGAGGACATGGCGATGACGCAAAAAGAGCTGGTGATGCAGACCGGAATGATAGTATTGTTGTTTGTGATCGGTCTATTGGTGGAAAGTTATGTAAACCCGATATTTTTAAAGAAAATGTTAAAAATATTTTAAACAGATATTACAAGATATGGTACAGGAGAAACGGTATGATTTCGATATGTGGTAGTTCTATGAAATCCCTGAAAATAAGGGGCAAATTATCCGTTGCTTTTCTTGAAATTGTTCATTATAATAGTAGCTGAACCGTTTTTTAGGCATTTTTTTGAAAAGAATTACTCAGGATGAGGCAGGATAGATTATGACGAAAGAGATTCAGAATTTCATCACATATATGTGTGAGGTGAAACAGATATCGAAAAATACAGAGCTTTCTTATGAAAGAGATTTGAGAAAAATGAGTGTTTTTCTGCAGGAGCAGGGAGTGGCTTCTGTATCTGATGTTACGTCAACCAATTTAAACGCTTATATCTTATATCTTGAGAAGGAGGGCAGAAAGCCGTCCACCATTTCAAGAAGTATCGCATCGATGAAGGCTTTTTTTGGTTACTTACAAAAAAAGAATTATGTAAATCAAAATCCGGCAGAAGGGTTAAAGGCACCAAAGATTGAGAAAAAAATGCCTGCGATCCTGACAACGGAAGAGACCGTGAAATTATTAGAGCAGCTTTCCGGAAGTTCTCCAAAGGAGCTTCGGGATAAGGCGATGTTAGAGCTTCTCTATGCAACTGGCATCCGTGTTTCAGAGCTGATCGCATTAAAACTGAGTGATATTAATATTTCAATGGAGTATCTGACCTGTCGGGATGCACACAGGGAGCGGATCATTCCATTTGGAGGAATCGCAAGAGAGGCAATTGAGAATTATTTAGACTTAGGAAGACCGAAACTGATTAAGGATGAATCCTGTGACCTTTTATTTACCAATTGTTCCGGTGGGGAAATGAGCCGACAGGGATTTTGGAAGATTATCAAATGCTGTGGAAAAAAAGCAGGGATCACTTCGGAGATCACACCACATACACTGCGTCATTCCTTTGCGGCACATTTAGTCAGCAATGGAGCAGATTTAAAATCTGTACAGGAGATGTTAGGCCATTCGGATATTTCCACTACGCAGATTTATGCACAGGTCAATCAGAACCGGATCCGTGAAGTATATGCGAAAACGCATCCGCGTGGTTAGAATAGTAAAAGAGGCGGGTTTCTCATAGTTGGGAAACCCGCCTCTTTTGATCCGCTCGAATATTGGATGTCCTATATCTGGTTCATTTCTGCAAGGTCATAGATCAGACGTTCCGTGGTTGCCCAGCCGATACATGGGTCGGTAATGGATTTTCCATAGACATGCTCGTTGACTTTCTGGCATCCGTCCTCTATATAGCTTTCGATCATCAGACCTTTTACCATTTTTTTAATGTCAGAAGAATACTGACGGTTGTTCATAACTTCTTTGGCGATACGAACCTGTTCATTATATTTTTTTCCGGAATTGGAATGGTTGGTATCAATGATAGCGGCAGGATTGACCACATCCATTTTGTCATATTTTTCGATCAGGCGCATGATGTCCTCGTAGTGGTAATTCTGTGTGGAATTGCCATGTTTGCTGACTGCACCTCTTAAAATGACGTGTGCCCATGGATTTCCGGTTGTTTCTACTTCGTGGCCTGCAAAGGAAAAATGATGTGGATGCTGTGCAGCGTAAACGGAGTTCAGCATAACTGCAAGGTCACCACTGGTCGGGTTTTTCATGCCGGAAGCAACATCAAAACCGCTGACCGTAAGACGGTGGTGCTGATCCTCTACGGAGCGGGCACCGATGGCAACATAGGAGAGTAAGTCCTCTACATAACCCCAGTTTTCCGGGTAGAGCATTTCGTCAGCAGCACTCAGTCCGCTTTCTTCCATGGCACGAAGGAACATTTTTCTCGATGAAATAATACCTTCTATCATATCCGGTGCTTTTTCCGGGTCCGGCTGGGATGCAATCCCTTTATAACCCTCACCGGTAGTACGCGGCTTGTTAGTATAAATACGCGGAACGATTAAAATACGGTCTTTGACTTTTTCCTGAACCGGTGCAAGACGGCTGACATAGTCTACGACAGGGTCTTCGTGGTCTGCGGAGCAGGGACCGATGATCAACAAAAGTCGGTCATCTTTTCCGCTGATAATATCTTTGATCTGGTTATCACGATCGGCTTTGATGGCAGCAAGTTTTGCTGAAAGCGGATACTGTTGTTTGATCTCTTCCGGTGTCGGAAGTGCTCTTAAATAAGTGAAACTCATAATGTATCTCCTTTGATTCTAAGAATTAAAATATTTTTTTTTAATGATCTCTACCGGCATATCGGCGCCTGTCCAGCAATGAAAGGAAGCTGCACCCTGATAGAGCAGCATATAGAGCCCGTTACAGGTTGGACATCCGATAGATTCTGCCTCCTGAAGAAGCTTTGTTTTTCTTGGGTTATAAATAATATCGGAAACGACCAGCTCAGGATATAACAGGGATCTGTCAACCGGACTGTTAGAAATATCAGGTGCCATGCCGACGTTTGTTGCGTTTGTTAAGATCGCACTGTCTGATAGTGCCTGTTTTAACTGATATGTATCTGCTATGTCATACAAAAATACCTGACAGTCGGTAGTGCGGGTGACTTTATCGGCAAAATCCTGTGCTGTTTTCCAGGAAGCATTTTTGCGCTTAAACATATAGATGTTTTTTACACCATCTAAGGCTGCCTGTGTGCAGATTGCAGTAGCCGCACCTCCGGCACCTAAAAGTGTCATATTTTTTCCAAGAATATCATAACCTGCGTCCTTAACCGAGTGCATGTAGCCGATTCCATCCGTTGTATGGCCGATCAGTCTGCCGCTTTCATAGGTTACGGTGTTGACTGCCTGCGCCAGCTTTGCAGCGGGGGTCAGCTCGTCCATAAAGGGAAGGATTGCAGTCTTGTGCGGCATGGTCAGGTTATAGCCGCGGACATTCAGCAGTTTTAAAGCATGAACAGCATCCGGTAGATTCTGTGGACTGATGTCAAATGCCGTATAGACATAATCAAGACCGAGAAGTCGAAATGCTTCATTATGCATCTGTGGTGAAATACTATGTGCTACGGGACTTCCCAAAAGACAGGTCAGACGGGTAGTTCCGGTAATCTCGTATCTCATAAATATACCTCCTTAGCGGAATGATATACCGCTCATGCCTATCTTAAAATAATTTGTAAAGGATGTCAATTACTTGCGGGATTTGGTGGGGTGGGATATAATGAGCAGAAGTGAGGGGAGAGTTTGTTTTTTGTTGGGGATCATCTGACAGCGATCACGCTTGTACAAGTGTCCGGAATTAAGAAGTACCAGACATTCTGTGAGAGGTGTCGGGGACGAACGAAACCGGGGCAGATTCGCCATCCTGGCAGGAACTTCTAAATCCCGGACATAGTTACAAGCATGATTGCTGTCAGATGAACGACGAACGAAAAACCTAATATCCACGGTGGCAGCAGGAATAAACTCTTAGCAAAACAGATCACGCAATAAATATTTATGCATTATTTATATGCTTCATACACATATATACTATATACAACATACAGAGGTATGAATATGTGAAGCACTGTAGGATAGTTACGTCACATAAAATCACATAAAAATAGCAGGAATGGGAAACAAAGTAGATGCAGCCGGCACAGATCAGATAGGGAAGGTTTCTTTTTGTGCAATGGAGATGAAACTCAGAAATCGTGAAGCTCATTAGCGCACACGATTTCCGGTTTCAGAGGTTCATCGGAATGCTCTGCACAAGGAAAGCTGGAATATCTGATCTGTGCCGGCTGCCCCATAGCGTATAACCATAACATATAACCATAACGAATAACTGAATATAACTAAAAATCAATAGGAAAATAGGAAGAGGAAACATCATGGCAGGAATCATTGAAAAAAAAGGAAAGATCCTCGGAACCGGCACCCCGCTCATCTGTGTTCCGGTAACAGAGGAGACAAAAGAAAAAATCGTGGAAGAGATCCGCATATTAACAGAACAAAAGGTAGATATGATCGAGTGGAGGATGGACTGGTTTTCAGAGGTAACGGATAAAAAGGCAGTGAAGAGTGTTCTCGAAGAAATCCGCCCTTATGTGGAAAATACGCTGTTCTTACTGACTTTCCGTTCTAAGATGCAGGGTGGGCAGCTACAGATGAAACCGGCAGAGGTCTTAGAACTGAACGAAGCGGCTGCAAAGACTGGAGTTGCAGATTTTGTAGATATTGAATATTTTGAATATGAAAAACCGAAAAAAGCCATCCAAAGAATGAAGGACTGTGGTGTGACGGTCATCTGCTCCCATCATGATTTTGAAAAGACACCGGAGAGAGGTGTATTGCAGATGATCTTAGAAAAAATGTACCATGGCGGTGCCGATATCGTGAAACTTGCAGTGATGCCGCAAAACCGGCTGGATGTTTTAAATCTGTTAAGTGCCACGGAGAGTTTTGTGGAAGAGCATCACGATACACCGGCGATCACGATGTCCATGGGAAAAGATGGAGTGATCAGCAGACTTTGCGGTGAGGTGTTTGGCTCCTGTGTGACCTTCGGTTCACATGAGAAAGCGTCCGCACCGGGACAGATGCAGATGGATGATCTAAAAACCGTATTAGAAAAAATACATAAGAGTATCAGTTAGAAGAGGAAGAAAGATGAAAAAAAAGAGAAATATTTATTTGATCGGCTTTATGGGCGTTGGAAAGACAACCGTCTCAAAATATTTGAGGGAACTGACCGGATGGGAGGAAGTCGATACCGATAAGGTCATTGTCCGGAAAAAAAATATGGGGATTCCGGAAATTTTTGAAAAATATGGGGAAAACTATTTTAGAAATTTAGAAAGTCATATATTAGAGGACTATGCAAAAAAGGGGCAGCGGATCGTATCCTGTGGCGGTGGAATTATTTTACGGGAAAACAACCGGAAGCTGATGAAAAAAAGCGGCACCGTGATTTTGTTGAGTGCGACCCCGCAGACCATTTATGAAAACGTAAAAGACGGAAAAGATCGTCCGCTTTTAAATGGAAACATGAATCCTGACTATATTGGAAAGATGATGCAGGAAAGACAGCCGTATTATGAAAAAGCAAAAGATATCGAAATTGTTACGGATGAAAAAGCACCAAAGGATGTCGCATTCGAGATCATAGAGCGGCTGCAGATATCAATGGCAGGAAAAGAGGAAGAGGCATGATACAGGATATTGGAGTGGAGCAGTTAAAAAATGAATATCATCCAAAGCCTCCGAAAGACGAGAGCAGGATCATAATATTTGACGCAGGAAAACTGCTTTGTAGGATCAACGAAGAGATGCAGATTGCATATCCTAAATACGGTGAGTGGAGAAAAAATAAGGCAGATGAGGGAACACTCATCTACCTTTTTTCCATTGGAGAGGACACTTATTATCTGTTGTATTCGCCGCAAAAGACAGAAATCGAGGGGTATGTCTATGAAAAGATGTTCCGTTTACGTCGAACATTTCCTGAGCGTGAGCGGTTTGCGGGAGTCAGTGCCTATCATTTGTATACCTGGTATGAAAACAATCATTTTTGCGGAAAATGCGGAACAGAACTCTTAAGAAATGAAAACGAAAGAAAACTGCAATGTCCGGCATGTGGGAATGAAGTGTTTCCAAGGATCAATCCGGCAGTCATTGTGGCAGTCAGCCACGGCGATGAACTGATCCTGACAAAATATGCAGGCAGGGAATATAAAAAATATGCATTAATTGCCGGTTTTGCAGAATTTGGTGAAACGATAGAGCAGACGGTACAAAGAGAAGTCATGGAAGAAGTCGGGATACGGGTAAAGAATCTGCGGTATTATAAGAGCCAGCCATGGGGATTTTCCGGGAGTCTGCTGTTTGGCTTTTTTGCAGAGGCAGAAGGAGACCTTACGATCTACAGGCAGGAAGACGAATTAGCGGAGGCAATGTGGGTGCCGGCAGAAGAGATCGTCTTAGATATAGAGGAGATCAGCCTGACAAGAGAAATGATGCAGGTGTTTCAAAAAGAGCATTGTAAAAAAGAGTGAAGAAATTGTGAGCGAATCTTGACATTGGAATAGAACATGCTAAAATGATAGTTCACATGGTTAATTAAAAACTAGGTTAAATAATAGAGGTGATACACATGGAAGAGTATATAGCGGACCTTCAGGAACAATTGATCACGGCACAGCATAGATTTATGAAGATGCACCGGGATCTTTGCTTTACAGGTCTTCGCAAAAGTGAGTTTGTCATGCTGGAGATCATTGAAAGAGAGAACGGAAACCGTGAGCAGGGTGTGCTGGCATCCGATATTGCCAAGCGCCTGAGGATCACGGCTCCGGCAGTCTCAAAAATGTTAAGAAGCATGGAAGAAAAGGGGTATGTAGAACGAAGAGTGGATGAAAAAGACAGACGGAATACACGGGTGAGCATTACGCCTGACGGAAAAGAAGCAGAACAGCAGGTACGCAGGCAGATGCAGGAATTTATCACAGGAGTTATAGAACGTCTGGGGGAGGAGCGTACCAAAGAGCTGATTCATTTAATGAACCGATACACGGAGATCATGTAGGAAGAGAATCAGAACAGAAAAAGAAAAAAGCAGGAGGAAAAACATGAAGCAAATCTTTAAATACTTAGCAGAGCACAAAGGAGCAGTGGTCATGATCATACTGCTTTTAGTTGTTCAGGCATATTGTGATCTGTCTCTTCCTTCCTACACATCGGATATTGTCGATGTCGGAATCGAACAGGGAGGAATTGAGCATGAAGCAATGGAGGAGATGCGAAAGGAGAGTTTCGACACACTTTGCTTCTTTGTAGAGGATAAGGATGAAAAAACACTCCGCGATGCATATAAGCTCGATGAGAATACTGAGCGATATGTCAGAAAGAGCGATAAAAAAGAAGATATTGAAAAACTCGACGATATCTTAGCAAAACCTATGGCAATGGTCAATGGCATGAAAAGCAGCAAAGAGATGGATTTTGACCAGTTTTTGCAGGGCGTGAAGGCAGGAGCCATTACCAAGGATATGATCCTGCAGCAGGAGGAAGAAACCTGGGAAAAATACGATACGATGAGTGATTCCATTGTTTCGCAGATGGCAATCCTATATGTACAGGACGAATACAAAGCCATGGATTATGATACTAATCAGATACAGACACATTATCTGTGGGTAACCGGGGCAAAGATGTTAGGACTGTCCATTTTAATGGTAGCGGCAGCAATCTGTGCAGGATATTTTTCCTCTAAGACCGGAGCAAAGATCGGTATGGATTTACGAACCAGGATCTTTGGACAAGTGCTGAGCTTTTCGAACCGTGAGATGGATCAATTTTCCACGGCATCCCTGATCACAAGAAGTACGAATGATATCCAGCAGATACAGATGGTTTCTACGATATTGCTAAGAATGGTACTGTATGCACCGATCATTGGTATCGGAGGAATCTTAAAAGTAGTCAATACAAAGACCGGAATGGGTTGGATTATTGTGGTTGCAGTCGTTGCTATTTTTGTTCTGGTAGGAATTTTAGTCGTAGTGGCAATGCCGAAGTTCAAACAGATGCAGACCCTTGTGGACCGCATGAATCTGGTTTCAAGAGAGATATTGACCGGTATTCCGGTTATTCGTGCATTCAGTCGTGAAAAATTTGAGGAAAAACGGTTTGAGAAAGCAAATCGTGATCTGATGCAGACACAGTTGTTTACGAACCGTGTTATGACCTTTATGATGCCGACGATGATGCTGATCATGAATGCCATTACGGTAGCGATTGTGTGGTTTGGGGCAAAAGGAGTAGACCTTGGAAACCTTCAGGTTGGTGACATGATCGCATTTATTACCTATACGATGCAGATCGTCATGGCATTTTTAATGTTGACGATGGTATCCATTATGCTGCCAAGAGCAGGTGTGGCAGCAACCCGTATAGAAGAAGTATTAGATACGGAACCAAGCATCCGTGATGCAGAGCAGACAAAGGGTGATGAAGAAGACTTTAGTGGTGTATTAGAGTTTCACGATGTAGGGTTTGCCTATGATGGTGCAAAAGAAGAGGCACTGAGTGATATTTCCTTTACGGCAAGACCGGGGGAAACAACAGCCATTATCGGAAGTACCGGATGTGGAAAGACCACGTTATTAAATCTGATCCCGCGTTTTTATGATGTGACCTCCGGAAGCATTACCATAGATGGAATTGATGTCCGGGAAATGTCACAGGAGAAATTAAGAAGTCTGATCGGATATGTGCCGCAAAAAGGAGTGCTTTTTTCCGGAACGATCGCATCTAACCTGAAATTCGCAGGAGATCAGGTCAGTGATGAGATGATGAAAGAGGCGGCAGACATTGCACAGGCAGTAGATTTTATTGAAGAAAAAGAAGAAAAATACAACAGTCCGATCGCACAGGGCGGAACGAATGTCTCCGGTGGACAGAAGCAGAGACTGTCCATTGCAAGAGCGATTGCAAAGAATCCGAAAATCTTCTTATTTGATGACAGTTTTTCCGCATTGGATTATAAGACCGATGTGGCACTTAGAAAGAAGCTGAATGAAAGAGTAAAAGATGCAACCGTTTTGATCGTGGCACAAAGGATCAGTACGATCTTACATGCAGATAAGATCATTGTATTAGAAGAAGGCAGAATTGCCGGTATCGGAACACATGAGGAGCTGTTAGCAGGATGCGAGACCTATCAGGAGATTGCAAGCTCCCAGCTTTCTGAAGCAGAACTGAAAGGAGGTGTCCGTTAATGGCAGAGCAGAATACAAGAAGACATGGACCAAGAGGACCGCATGGTGGAATGGCACCGGGTGAAAAAGCAAAAGATTTTAAGGGAACGATGAAAAAGCTGATGACTTATATCGGAAAGTATAAGTTTGCTGTAGCAACGGTCATTGTATTTGCAATCGGCAGTACGATCTTTAGTATCATTGGACCGAAAATCTTAAGTAAGGCGACAACAGAACTGTTTAACGGCTTAGTAGCAAAGATCAAAGGCACCGGTGGTATTGATTTTGACAAGATCGGAAAAATTCTGTTGATCCTGCTGACGATGTATTTAGTCAGTGCAGTCTTTTCCTTTATCCAGGGATGGATCATGACAGGAGTGACACAAAAGCTCTGTTTCCGTTTCCGAAAAGAGATATCGGAAAAGATCGACCGGATGCCGATGAAGTATTTTGAATCACGGACAGTAGGAGAAGTGTTATCGCGTATTACCAATGATGTCGATACGTTAGGACAGAGTCTGAACCAGAGTGTGACGATATTGATCACATCCGTGACGACTATTATCGGAGTGTTGATCATGATGCTTACGATCAGTCCGTTGATGACATTGATCGCATTTGTGATCCTCCCTATCTCCGCACTTTTGATCAGTCTGGTCATCAAACATTCGCAGAAGTATTTCTTTACACAGCAGGAATACCTTGGAAAGATCAACGGACAGGTCGAAGAAGTGTTCAGCGGACAGAATGTTATCAAAGTGTTTAACCGTGAAGAGGTAGTGAAAAAGACCTTTGAGGAAGATAATGACGTGCTCTATCAGTCAGCCTGGAAATCACAGTTTTTCTCAGGTATGATGCAGCCGATCATGATGTTTGTCGGAAATCTCGGTTATGTTGCAGTAGCGATCAGCGGAAGTATGTTAGCGATCAAAGGAACGATCGAGGTCGGAGATATTCAGGCATTTATCCAGTATGTCAGAAGTTTTACCCAGCCGATCACACAGGTGGCACAGGTATCGAATATGCTTCAGTCCATGGCAGCGGCAACAGAGCGTGTATTTGAATTCTTAGAAGAGAAAGAGGAAGACCAGTTTGCCGAGAATCCGGTGCATGATGAGAATCTTCAGGGAAGTGTAACGTTTGAGCATGTAAAATTCGGTTACGATGAAGATAAGATCATCATCCATGATTTTAACAGTCAGATCTCTCCGGGACAGACGGTAGCGATCGTAGGGCCGACCGGTGCAGGTAAGACGACGATGGTCAAACTGTTGATGCGTTTTTATGATGTCAACGAAGGTGCGATCAAAGTTGATGGCTATGATATCAGGGATTTCAACCGCAGTGAGCTTCGCGAGAACTTTGGAATGGTCTTACAGGACACCTGGCTGTTCAAAGGAACGATCATGGAAAATATCCGTTACGGAAGACTGGATGCAACCGATGAAGAGGTCATCGAGGCAGCGAAAGCAGCACATGCCCACCACTTTATCTCCACACTGCCGGGCGGCTATCAGATGGAATTGAACGAGGAAGCAAGCAATGTTTCACAGGGACAGAAGCAGCTTTTGACGATCGCGAGAGCCATTTTAGCAGATAACAGGATACTGATCCTTGATGAAGCAACAAGTTCCGTCGATACGAGAACTGAGGCAAGAATACAGAAAGCAATGAACAATCTGATGAAAGGAAGAACCAGCTTTGTCATTGCGCACAGACTTTCTACGATCAAAGATGCAGATTTAATTTTAGTCATGAAAGACGGAGATATTATTGAGCAGGGAACCCATAAAGAACTCCTAGAACAACAGGGATTCTATGCGGATTTATACAATTCCCAGTTTGAGGAAGCGTTAGCCTAGAAGTATAAAAAAAGTGTGAAAAAATTGTTTTTCACACTTTTTTCTTTGATTTTTTCCTATGAGTATGATATGATAAGTTCTGCTATGTAAAGTTTGCATCTATAGTCTAATGGATAGAACGCTGGACTCCGATTCCAGTAATGTGGGTTCGATTCCCGCTAGATGCATTTTTTACTCTATAGGAGATCGTTTGTTTTCGCAATGTCCTACAGAGTAAAGAATAACTGAGGACAAGCAGCAGTATAGGAGGTTTTTATGAGTACTGAGGATGGAAGTAACAAAAATAACATAGATGGGAATGGCACAGATAAAAATAGCATAGATAAAGAAAAAACACAGGAATTTTTGCATAAAAACGGACGATATCTGATCATGGCAGGCATGTTAGTCGTGATCTTGATCGGTATCGTTATGTTAGTCAATAACAAAGGTACATCATCTGCTGATCCGAAAGCCAGAGCAGAAAAAGTGCTGAAAGAGGATTATCAGGTAGATGAAAATGAAGCCGTTACCAAACTGATGAAGAATTATTACAAATACTACGCAGAAGGTAATGTAGATAAGATGAAAGAGATTGCAACTCCAATCTCGAAATTAGAGCAGAGTTATATCAAGATGTTCAGCGAACGCGTAGAGAAATATAAGAACATCAAGTGCTATACAAAAGAGGGATTAGATAAAGATTCCTATATCGTATCCGTAACAATGGATATGAAGTTCCCGAAGATCAAGACAACGATCCCGTCTTTGGAGACTTTTTATGTAAGAACGGATGACAAGGGAAATCTGTATATTGACAATCTCTACAGTACATTCAATTATATCGCAACGAATGAAAAAGACGTTGATTCGAGCGTTTCAGAATTTATTGACAAGTATGAAGAGCAGGATGACTTTGTAAAGTTAGCAAACGATATCGAGAAAAAAAGCAGCAAAGCGATCAAATCGGATAAAGACTTAGAAAAATACGTTAATAAGCTGAATGATAAGGTAATTCCAAAGTGGCTGAACAATTATAAGAAGGCACAGGAGGAAGAACAGAAGAAGAAAGAAGAAGAGCAAAAGAAGAAGGACGAAGAAAAGAAGAAACAGGAAGAAGAACAAAAGAAGAAAGACGAAGAGAAGAAGAAAAAAGAGGAAGAACAAAAGAAGAAGGACGATAAGAAAGACAGCAAAAAGAAATCCGAAGAAAAGAAAAAATCTGAGGATAAAAAAGACAGTAAAAAGAAATCTGACAAGAAAGACGATCAGAAAAAAGAGGATAACAAGCAGGAAGAGCAACAACAGGCAGAGCAGCCGGCAGCCGAGACTGTATATGTAACCACAAAGGTCAATATCCGTGATGCTGCAAGTACCGATGGAAATGTCGTAGAGATGTTAGAGTTCGGAACAGAGTTGAAGCGGACCGGAACAGAAGGCGACTGGAGTGCCGTAGAGCATAATGGTGTAACCGGTTATGTCAAGAGCGAGTATCTGTCTACAGAAGTTCCACAGCAGGATACATCAGCACCTTCCCTGTCAGAGGGTTCTACCGTTACCTTAAATGGCACGATCAATATCCGTGAGTCCATGAGCGAGACTTCCACGAAGGTAGCAGTAGGATATGCCGGTGACCAGGTTACGGTTGTTATGAGTTATGCGGAAGGATGGACGAAGGTAAATTATAAAGATACCATCGGTTACATAAAGACAGAATTATTACAGTAGGAAGAAATGCGGAGGCTTAGGTCTCCGCATTTTTGAAAGGATAGGAATGGAAACGGAATTTATCAGGATCAATAAGTTTTTAAGTGAAGCAGGAGTGTGTTCCAGAAGAGGAGCAGACCGTCTTGTGGAAGAAGGAAGAGTGACTATTGACGGAAAGGTAGCAGTACTTGGTGATCAGATCCTTCCGGGACAGAAGGTTCTTGTGGACGGCAGGGAAGTACAGAGAGAGGATGAGAAGATTTTACTGGCTTTTCATAAACCAAAAGGAATTGTATGTACGGCAGAGAAGAGAGAAAAGAACAATATTATTGATTATCTTCATTACCCGAAACGTATCTATCCGGTAGGAAGATTAGACAAGGATTCCGAGGGATTGATCCTTCTTACCAATGATGGAGAGCTTGGAAACGAGATTCTAAGAGCAAGAAATTTTCATGAGAAAGAATATATCGTAACGGTAAACCGCCCGGTTACGGATGAGTTTTTACGTGGAATGGCAGGAGGTGTACCCATCCTCGATACGATCACGAGAAAGTGTAAGGTAGAAAAGTTAGATAAGAGAAAATTCCGTGTTGTGCTGACGCAGGGACTGAACCGGCAGATCCGCAGAATGTGTGAATATTTTGACTATCGGGTGGTCAAACTGGTCCGTGTCAGGATCATGAATATTAAATTAGGAGATCTTCCGGTGGGAAAATACCGTGATCTTACACATCAGGAATGGGAAGGATTATTGGCACTGCTATCAGAGAGTGGGAAAGAGGAATAGGATGGAAATTCAGGAAAAAATAGAAGCGTTACGCAAGGAAATTGAGTATCATGTCGAACGCTATTATAATCAGGATGATCCGGAGATTACCGATTACGAATACGATCAGAAAATGAACGAGTTAAAACGTTTAGAAAGAGAACACCCGGAATATGTCACACCGGATTCCCCGACACAAAAGGTCGGAGGAAGTGCAAAACGTGAGGCGGGTGTCTTAGTAGAGCATAACGTACCGATGTTGAGCCTTCAGGATGTTTTTGACAGGGGAGAGGTAGAGAATTTTGTTGCAGAAATGAAAAAGCAGTTAGATGATCCTGAATTTGTGGTTGAATACAAGATAGACGGACTGTCTCTTTCTTTGCGTTACGAATACGGCGAGTTGAAGTTAGCAGAGACCAGAGGAGATGGCATCCAATATGGGGAAGATGTCACGGCAAATGCAAAAGTGATCCGTGATGTCAAAAAGAAATTAAAAGATAAACCGGAATATCTCGAAATCCGTGGCGAAGTCTATATGACAGAGGCTGATTTTGAGAAGGTCAACGAAAAACAGGAACTGCTCGGCAAAAAGCTGTTTGCAAATCCAAGAAACTGTGCAGCAGGCACACTGCGTCAGTTAGATACCGCAGTGACAAAGGAACGCGGACTGTCCATGTTTATTTTTAATATTCAGGATGCAAGAGGAATCTCATTTGAAACGCATACAGAAGGCTATGAATATTTAAAAAAACAGGGCATTCGGGTCATTGAAGAATATACGGTCTGCAAGACAGCAGATGAAGTCTGGGCAGCGATCGAAAAAATCGGCGAGAACCGTGGAAAACTGCCATATGATATTGATGGCGCGGTGGTAAAGATCAACCGTTTTTCCGACCGGGAAAAATTAGGGGCAACTTCTAAAGTTCCGCGGTGGGCAGTGGCATATAAATATCCGCCGGAAGAAAAAGAGACAAAACTGTTAGATATTGAGTTGTCAGTTGGCAGAACCGGAAGGATCACGCCGACAGCCGTTTTTGAACCGGTGCGGTTGTGTGGAACGAGTGTATCAAGAGCAACCCTGCATAATCAGGATTTTATTGATGAATTAGATATCGGGATCGGTGATACGATCGTGGTATACAAATCCGGTGAGATCATACCGAAGGTACGAAGAGTCATTCACGAGAAGAGACCGGCGGGTGTCAAAAAATTCGTGATACCGAATGTCTGTCCGGTCTGTGGTGCAAAGACGGAACGCGAAAAGGATACCGCAGATATCAAGTGTACCTCACCAAACTGTCCGGCACAGTTAGAACGCCATATGATCAATTTTGTCGGCAGGGATGCTATGGACATCAAAGGATTTGGTGCCACTTACATTATGGAGCTGGTACGTCTTGGATATCTCAAAGACATTGCAGATATTTATGACTTAAAACAGCATCGGGAAGAACTGATCGAACAGGGAATTATCGGAAAAGAAAAAAATACGGATAAATTACTGGATGCAATTGAAAAATCCAAGCAAAATGAGGCATTCCAGTTATTGACCGGGTTTGGTATCCCAAATGTCGGCAAAGCAGCGGCAAAAACCATTCTGAAACATTTTGGCAGTATTGAAGCACTGATGCAGGCAGATATGGAGAGTCTGCAACAGGTTGCAGATGTCGGAGAGGTTACGGCACTTTGTATCCGTAATTATTTTCAGGATGAAAATAACTGCAAGATCATAGAACGTCTGAAAGAAGCAGGGGTCAATATGGAAATGGCAGAGACAGGCAGTGAGGACGGACGTTTTGACGGATTGACCTTTGTCATTACCGGAACACTTCCAACGATGGATCGAAAGGCAGCAGCAGCCTTGATCGAAGCGCATGGCGGCAAGGTATCCGGTTCTGTTTCTAAAAAGACCAATTATCTGCTTGCCGGAGAAAATGCGGGCAGTAAGCTGACCAAAGCCAATGATCTGGGTGTTTCCGTGATATCGGAAGCAGAATTGCAGGAAATGTTAAAATAGATATTGATAAACAGATCACAGACAGAAAAGAGGGAAAAATATGCCGATCAAGACACAGGGAGATTTACCGGCAAAGGAAATATTAGAAAATGAAAATATATTTGTGATGGATGAGAGTCGTGCGATCCATCAGGACATCCGTCCGCTTCAGGTATGTATTTTAAACCTGATGCCGTTAAAAGAAGATACGGAGTTACAGTTGTTGCGTGCACTATCGAACACGCCATTACAGGTGGATATTACATTTTTAACGGTAAAAAGCCACGAATCGCAGAATGTATCTGCGAATCATCTGAACAAATTTTATACAACTTTTGAATACATCAAAGATCAAAAATTTGATGGTATGATCATTACGGGAGCACCAATCGAACATCTGGATTATGAAACGGTAGATTACTGGGAGGAGCTTTGTCAGATTATGGATTGGACGAAAACAAATGTAACCAGCACCATGCATATCTGTTGGGGAGCGCAGGCAGGACTTTACTACCATTTTGGCATTAACAAGGTGTTGCTTCCGAAGAAACTGTTTGGAGTCTACCCATTCCATGTTTTAAACAGAAAGGTGCCGTTAGTTCGTGGCTTTGACGATGTGTTCTATGCACCAAACAGCCGCCATACGGCAATCTTAACCGAAGACATTGAGAACTGCCCGGATCTGAAGGTTCTTGCAAAATCCGAAGAGGCAGGCGTATTCCTGTGCCTTTCGAATGAAGGAAAACAGATATTTGTCATGGGTCATCCGGAATACGACAGGATCACACTGGACAAAGAATACCATAGAGATTTAGAGAAAGGTCTGCCGATCGATCTGCCGTATAATTATTATCCAAATGATGATGCCACAAAGCGTCCGCTGCTGCAGTGGAGAGCGAACAGCAACAATTTATTTAGTAACTGGCTTAACTACTATGTATATCAGGTCACTCCGTATGAGTTGTAGGGAAACCGCTGAAAACAAGCAGATTCTTGGGAAATCACAAAGAAATAAAATCACTTTAAAATTACATATTTTCATGTATTTTAATGGACAAATGGTGTCAAAACAAAAAAATCAATGGTGTCAAAACAGAGCCTTTATATAATACGAAGATGTCATTGTTTGACACAAAAAGATGTGATAAAGTGATAGCGATTAAAAGGGTAGATGGTTAAAAGTCATCTGCTCTTTTTCCGTTTGTGCACTATAGATGTGCTCTAATCTGTGAAAATCCCTTACATGCCCGGATAGAGGGAAGTTTGTAGTAGCAGAGTAAGTTGGCTTTATGTTATATTTATAAAAGATTAGTGATAAAAACAATGTTTCTAAGGAAGGGGAGAGCAGAGAATGGATAATCCATTTGAATTTCATGAAGAGGATGCAATTATCGCATGTGTAGGTGAAAATGGTGGAACGACAGATGAAGATATAAGAAATGGATTTAAACGTACAGTTGAACTTCTGACGGAGTCATTAAAAGATGGTCAGGAGGTTGAAGATCTATTGGTATATCCGATTGTTTATAATGCAAGGCATAGTATTGAGTTATCTTTAAAAATTGTTATTAAAATGTTGTGGGAAATAGAGGGAAAGAAGGGAATAAAATATTCCGATGAGATCATAGCAGAGAGAAAAAAGAAAATCCATACACATAATATTGAAGAACTATATAAAATGGCGTGTGAAAACAAAAATATTGATAGAAGGATTCCGGCATATTTTGAAAACATAGAGGATATGATTCGTTTTTATTATTTTGATGAAGAAGGCGATGCTTTTAAATACGAATTAAATAAAGAGAACCAACCGCACATGATAAAAAATAAAATTTCTCATATAAGCATTGTATTATTGGAAACAGAATTTAAAGAAGTAATGGAAAAATTTGATGAATTGATTTGTTTTTTAAGAAATTGTATGGATGAATATTCGTTGGGAACATTTACAAAGAATTTATCAAGAACTGATATATGGGATATTTCAAAAAGGCTTCCAGATTA